>Ga0307509_10007482_pt1 | contig 14252 bp, 10 predicted proteins | sample 10_EM_MG_FD_202245 | JGI IMG/M metagenome (GOLD analysis project Ga0307509, IMG submission 202245) | Populus trichocarpa ectomycorrhiza microbial communities from riparian zone in the Pacific Northwest, United States - 10_EM | ecosystem: Host-associated > Plants > Roots > Unclassified | place... | reverse complement strand
TATACGTCCGCCGGACCCCCTTTGTGTATCCTCCCTTATACGGCGGACGTTCTCCCTTCTGTTTCTCCTCCATACCCATTTCGTCCGCCAGACGTTCTACCCTTCCTCCGGACGTTCTACCTTCCTCCGGACGTTCTACCTTCCTCCGCCTGACACCTTCCCAACCTTCTGAGCCTTCATTTCGGTGATACCACTTTAAGGGTCTGGCTTCAATTCGGCCGCGCCAGTAGTAGTGTAGTGAATTGCTCTATAGAGTGAATCTGCGGACATTTAATGAAATATATTGAACTGTTCTATATGCAATTTGTACTAGTAGATAATACTACAGTAGTGAAAAGAAATAGAATGACGATCGTGATACCTCTATGAGTGGTGCGCCGGTAGGAAAAGATAAAAGTGGCTCGAGGGCATCCGCGTCGAAAGGAGCCGGACGATTTCAGATACAACGGGGCGGATTTAGGTCGCCAGAGGGAGAAGGTAGGGGGCAGGTGGTCCGGGTGCTGGGAATTGGTGATGGGTACGCCGGATGCCGTCAGACGAGAGCAGTAGAAGAGGGGAAGGATGAGGGGGGTGTCGGGACGGAGGGCGGCGGCAACAAGCGCGCTGGGTGCATGGGAGGGGAGATAAGGGCGTTGGGAGGCACCAGGCGCATGGGATGAGAAAAAACATCCGGCGGACGGTCAGGGCGCACGGGACGCATAGGGCGTACGCAATCCGTCCGGACGCAATCCGTCCGGACGCGGGTTGCGTCCGCCGGACGTAAATCGTTTTTTTGCTGATGGTACTGAACTGGATAAGGGAAGAAAATAGAGTACGGGTCGAGGAAAGATCGAGAGACGTTGAGGGCCGGGAAGGGTGCAAAAAAGCGTGATTCGACTTCCGACTTTGCATACCTGGAAGCTAGCCAATAGAGACGAGACTACTCTACCTCGATCTAAGGGACAAGATGGCCCAAAATTACCGGAACCTAGCGAAAGCGGACGCTGCACAGTAGGGGATAGATAAAATACACCGGAAGTGAAAAGCTAGGATACGTCGGGTATTCAGACTCACTATCTAGTTTAAACTATCCCCGAGACAGAGACAGGTGCCGTTCTAGCACAAGGGTTCCGAATAAGAAGAGGAAGAGCTTGGGCGAGGATAATTACCCGAGCTGTAGCTTGAGTGACTAGGGCACGCTTATTTTAAGCCTATACGCTATCCAAGGCCCAACAGGTTTCTCGGTTAAACCCAAACGGTATAAGACGAAGGTACCATTCCCGATCAGTCGCCAATGGTCCACGAAATAAGTTGATGATACGGACTGCGCAGGCCTAGTCGCAAGGTGGAGCCATTGTGCGAGACGGTAATGCCTAGTATTTGGGAACTCCTCGGCAGGAGGTAAAGACCGCTGGTAGTGGGCTGCCCGAAATACTAATTCAGAAAGTTTATCTGAGGAGTCCTCTCTGGACGAAACTGCGCGGGCGCGGTAATAAACAACCACAGTCAACGAGACAATGCATTTCAAGAGGAAAAACGAAGAACCGCATAGCCCGCAGAGGCCAATACCGAGTTCTCCAAAACATTATTCATGTCCGGAAGGACCTGCCCAATTAGATGTTGAGGGCAAACGCACGCGCATTCATGTTTTACTAGACTCAGGAGCCAGTTTTTTCCTATTAAGCGAAAAGCTAGTTGAACGACTCGACATCCCATTTAAAGTCCGAAAAAAACCCATCAGAATAGTCGGATTCGATGGACTTTCAAGTTCATCAGGCGGTCAAAGATATACCCGCCCCATCACACTCGAAATCGGAAATGGAGATAGGTCTCCCATTTCCACCGAAATAGCGCCCACAGGACGCTTTGACCTCATCATCCCCTTTGGATGGTGGTACCATGAACACCAGTTGTCCCATTTGCACGATCCGAAAAAATGGAGGTTCGGACAAATGACATGTCGTGATCATGTGGAAAACGAGGCCGTAAAGGATCTATTTGAGTATGACGAAACAGTCGCATTCGATCCAAAGGCTCAGTATGTGGGGAGAATAGGAAAGATAGAAGAGAAGGATCCCGTAGAGTTGGAAACTCTACCACGGGAATATGCTCAGTTTAAGCATTTGTTTCGGCCAGAAGCATCGGAAAAAATGCCCCCAAGACGGACATTCGACCATGCGATCGACCTTAAGGAAGGATCAGAACCTCCCTGGGGACCTGTCTACCCTATGTCACAATACCAATTGAACACTCTAAAAACCTATTTGGATGAAATGTTGGCGCAAGGCAAGATTACGCATAGCCAGTCACCTGCTGGGGCGCCAATCTTGTTTGTACCAAAACCCAACGGTCGCTTACGATTATGCGTGGACTACCGACAACTCAACAAATTGACGATTCTCGACAAATATCCGCTTCCTTTAATGAGCGAATTACGAGATCGGGTTGCCGGCGCCACAATATTCACGAAGTTGGACCTCAAGGACGGTTACCACCTGATCAGAATTAAGAAGGGTGATGAATGGAGGACAGCGTTCAGAACTCGGTACGGACAATACGAATACAAAGTCATGCCGTTTGGATTGGTCAATGCTCCCGCAACCTTCCAACGCATGATGAATAAAATATTACGCGAATTTCTCGACCAAGGAGTAGTGGTGTACTTGGACGACATCCTTATCTACTCTAAAACACATGCGGAACATGTCACAATGGTCAAGAAAGTACCTTCGCGATTAATGGAACACCAGTTAGCAGTTTCCATTAAGAAGTCCGAGTTTCACGTGAAGGCTGTTGAATTCCTGGGGTATATTGTGGCGACAGACGGGGTAACAAGGAGCACAAGGAAGGTGGACTCCATAAGGAAATGGAAGGCACCAAGGTCGGTAAAGGAAGTCCAAACTTTTCTTGGCTTTGCAAACTTCTATCGAAGGTTCATTGAGAACTTCTCGAAGATATGCAAGCCAATAACGGAAACACTGAAAGGAGACAAGAAAAAATTCAGCTGGGGACGGGAACAGAACATAGCATTTGAAAAACTCAAACAGCGGTTTACAACGGTGCCAATTCTGGCGCATTTCTACCCGGAACGAGAAACGGTAATTGAAACCGACGCAAGCGACTTCGCACTCGGGGCAATTTTATCTCAGTTTCAGGATAAAAGACTCCACCCAGTGGCTTTCCATTCCCGAAAACTGAACTTAGCCGAACGCAACTATGAGATTCACGATAAGGAACTCCTAGCCATATTGGAAGCGTTCATGGAATGGAAACACTACTTGTACGGAGCGGATAAGCCAATTACGGTTTATACCGATCATCAAAATTTGCAACACTTTTTGACAACAAAAAAGTGGAACCAAAGGCAAATTCGTTGGGCGCAACTGCTTGCATCAGTCAATTTCAAAATTATCTATCGACCGGGATCGCGAAGCGGAAAACCAGACGCATTAAGCAGACGACCGGAGTATCGTCCTGAAGAGGGAGCTGAGCATACCGAACAGTCAATTCTAAAACCAGAACATTTCTCAATAAGTCTTATACAAGACGAGCCGGTTCAGGAAAAATTGACAAAACGGATGCTAGTACAACAAGCCGCAGCCATTCAAGTAATGAAGATGGCATCTAAGGCTACGTTGCCAACGCGAGGCTCCAGATTCTCAGCGGGACATGACTTATACGCTCTGGAGGATGTCCTAATCCCGGCCCAGGGACAGAAGTTAGTTGGAACGGGAATCGCGATCGGAATACCGCAAGGAACTTATGCTAGAATAGCCCCACGGAGCGGCTTAGCGTATAAAAAGAGTATAGGAATCGGCGGAGGAGTGATAGACGCCGACTATACGGGAGAAGTCAAAGTTATTATGATGAATCATGGCAAAAAGAGTTATCAGGTTCAAGAAGGAGACGGGATTGCACAAATGATCATCGAAAAAATAGACACGTCAGACATGATGGAGGTAGACAACCTACAATTAACAGACCGAGGAAACAAAGGATTTGGGAGCACGGACGTATCGCCTAAGCGAACCATCGCGGTACAACAGGTACAACCGATCATGTGTCAGCTATATGCAGACAGCAGGGAAAACAGATTATTTAGCGAAAATGATATCGGACGAAGCCCATGGCTCCTCCAGGAAGAAGTCATGGTGTCAAGCGCTATGATATCCAAAGCTCTTCTACAAGAATACGAGTTAGGACTCTTGGAAGAAGTCCGAGAGGCGTCTAACCGAGATCTCGAATGGTTAAGCAGAGAAGCAATGCTAAAAGATCTAATAACCCAGGACAAGGAATTGCCTACAAATTGGCAATACAGAGACGGGTTTCCCTATTTCAAAAATCGGCTATACATACCTGCGAACGATGCCCTAAAGACAAAGATCGCAAAAGGATGCCACGACTCGAAGGTAGCAGGACACTTTGGGATGGAAAAAACAATATAGATAATCACAAGAGATTTTTATTGGAAAGGACTCACCGAATGGATAAACGATTACGTTCGGTCATGCGATGAGTGCCAACACAATAAATCTCCACGACATGCACGATGGGGATTACTTCAACCTCTCGAAACACCATACGCAGCATGGAACTCTATCTCAACAGATTTCATTACCCAACTACCGGAATCACAAGGCTACACTCAAATCATGGTAGTAGTCGACCGATTCACAAAGATGGCACACTTTATCGGTCTCCCGACAAATGCGACCGCAAAGGACGTCGCAAACGTTTTCCTACGAGAAGTTTGGAAACTTCACGGTCTACCCACGGAAATCATATCCGACATGGATGCAAAATTCTCAGGAGAATTTTGGGAATCCCTATGCAAGTTGCTAGGGATTAAAAGAAAAATGTCAACAGCATACCACCCCCAGACGGACGGTCAGACAGAAAGAACCAACCAAGTGCTGGAAGGTTACTTAAGAAATTTCGTCAACTACGACCAAGACGACTGGTATCAGCTGTTACCATTAGCCGAATTCGCATACAACAATTCCTCAACAAATGCACATGGAATGTCACCCTTCTTCGCGAATTACGGTTATCATTCACAGACAAAATGGATGAGAGAGCGACAAGCTCAGAATCCAGGGGCTGAGTTGTATAGTCACTGGATGAAGACGATTCACAAACGAGCGGTAGAAGCGCTAAATTATACTCGAGAGGCAATGAAAAAGTACTACGACCGAAAAGCATTACAACAGCCCGATTATAAAGAAGGCGATTTAGTAATGTTAAATGGAAAGAATATTCGTACGAAACGGCCCTCGAAGAAGTTAAGTCCCAAGCTCTATGGACCCTTCAAAATCATAGAAGCAAAAGGACAACGCGCTTTCAAACTCGAAATATCGCCTACATGGAAGATCCACCCGACCTTCCATGTTTCGCTGTTAGAACTCTATCGAACCTCGGTCTGAGAAGGAAGAGAACAGCCTCCACGAGAGCCAGAAGACATCGATGGCGATCTCGAAGGGGAAGTGGAACGGATTGTAAAGAGTGAAATAATCTCTTATACAAGAAAGGTTCGCGGTCGCAATAGGCGAATGCGCGAACTAAGATATTTTGTTAAATGGAAAGGGTGTTCTGAGGATGAGAACACCTGGGAACCACCTGAGAGTTTAGATAACGCTCAGGAGTTAATAGAAAGTTTTCATGAGGAAAACCCAGATATGCCGAGTAGGGCAGATGTTGAATAGGGAAGAAAGGTTTTCCTCGTGTGGACAAGTAAACGCATGAGGTTTTTTACCCTACTACCCGGAGTTCAAAAAGGATTTCATTTGTTTGAAGAGAAGGAAGATTTTAGAAGCGTTCGAGGACGAAGCTTAGAGAGAGGGAGCTCGTGTTAGGCATACCGGAAGGCTTAGCCTTCCCTTAGTGAATAAAGACCTATAGTTACCCTACCTTAGGATTCTGAGTTCAAAAGGACAAGCCAACACCCCCCTCCCGCACCAGCGTTGGGACGGCGCTACATCGGCAGACGCCGCCCTAGTTGCGTCCCCTCACCAAAGACATAGTCATTGAAGCCCTCCTCGTAACCCCGTATACGTCGCGGCCGTCCGTCCGACCGGACCCCGTTCGCAGGATATATGAGGGAAGACCTTTGGAGAGCTTATGCAAGTGGTTCGAGCCAAATCGGTCGACGTCGCATAAGGTTACTGAGCACTAAAGACGAGAGTTGCGAAAGTGGTCACTAAGTAACGGGACGTTTTTACGGACAATGGTTAAGCAACACATTCTATACTCCACGCTCTCGCGATGAAAGTCGCAGAAGTGAATGGTGTTGTTGGATGAGGTAGTTTGAGAAATCAAACATATCCGCACTCACACACGTCAATGGTATATTCTTAATACTGACGGAACCATTCGATAACGATAAGACTATGGAGGGATAATGGCTATTGGTGCGATTATCATAACAAGTCTATCTTATGCCTCGCAGATGTCGGTTGCAGAATATGTCTGCAATGCTGAGAGGTTCGATAACAAAGCTGACCCCTTTGTTGGTTCGATCATGGAGACCATTCTGCGTATGCAAATGGTAAGCAAGACTCCATGCCGACGAAGATGGATCGTAACCAATGGGCTGACGTGTGGGAGCACCGTCAGGTAATTCCACGGTGTTGCGATTCGGAAGTCGAAGTGAGATAACAGAATTGTCAGGGTCAAATGGTGTTCGCACTTTTAGAACAAGCTGGAGTTTGTTAGCAGGTACATAGTTAGTATGAGAACAAGATGTAGCCCGCGACCACCCAGACGCGGCATATAAATATCGAGGTGCCTCCCGAGCTATTTGAACATTATCAAGCAATGGAGAAGAGATCTTATCAATATAAGTTTTTATGCTAGAAAAATCTTTATCACTTTATCTACCTCTACTTTGAAACATTGAGCCTTCCTAGACAATCTCCGTCTACGATAAAAGATTATCGGCCTGAGTTATCTCGCAAGACTTTGTGATAGGCTCCCGCCTAACAACTACTTCATCAACCTTTTCTTCTAACACTTTCTACTCAATAAGTGGAGTTAGTCACAAGTTCGATAAGTTTCCCCCTCCCCTTTTCCTGATTGAGCTTTGGTGGTAGTAACATTGAGAATCTCTTTAAAGGGTCAGTTAATTGATATATCAAGGGGCTGTACAAGGCCGGTGCAGCCTCCTGGTATCACACTCACAGTCATATCATGTGTACACATGGTATCTAAAACCTCTTCGGTTTTGTGGCCGTCAAACATGTCCTGGGCCCTGGGTGTTGTCCAGCCGCTGAGCACAGGTATAACCTGCTCATCTAGGTATTCAACTATATTGGCTGAATTGGCGTAGGCCTTTGGGTTGAATTTTACAACAACCTGGGGGTCATACTGTTGCCTTTCGGCAAGAGCAGTTACACTAACTACTTGCCTGCAAAACAAGATGAGAGGCTTTACTGATGGTATGCCATCAGCGAAGATAGTAAGTTGAATTGTTGCTTGTCTTTTCTCCCATCCTGACTGGTGACTAGCTTGAACCCAGATTTTCTTCTCACCTTGCTGATTATACATACGTCCATTTAGGTACTCAAATGGCAGTGGAGTTTGGTCCATGTTACAGATGTTGCTTAATCTGTAACAACGAACCTCAATTACCACATCAGCTACACTGGATGTATTTTCATATGCAATTGTGAGTTTCTCTGATTGAACTTCATTCAGTTCACTAATACTTCAATATAGTCTACAGGTAGCTAAATAGCTTGGTTGGTAATCACTTGAAGGGTGATTTTGTGCCATAATAAGAAACTCCGAAACCATCCATTTGAAAATTGAAATTGACTCACACTTATTGCTGGATATTTTCCCTATAAAGCCGTTTTCGCATTTTGGCAGAACCAACTTCCACAAACTATCTTTCTCTCTGCTTAGCGTTGCTAAAAGCACTTCTAAAGCTTTCGCTCTATACTCACCCACTTTCTTTCTCTTCTACCTACTAACCTATAAGACATTGCTAAAGCTTCTAGGTAATTCCCCGCCCTCTCCTGCTTCTGCCATCTTCCTAGATTCTCTAATGGAATCTTGAATCTTGTGGCTGCCTCCGGCAAGGTTGGCTCTCAAAACTTGCTTGGCCTGGACGGTATTGAGGCCACTGACAGCCAAGAGAGTACCCGAAGCTTATAGTTGATCATATAAGACTTGCGGGATTTCTGGATCACTTTTGAGGTTGCTCATAAACTAACTTTTAATATGTTTCGCTTTAGTTCCTACTTTTTTTGCCCTTCGGCATAGAACTTACCTGCTGGAAGTTCTGGAAGACTAACTGTAACTTTAGTGCATGCACTTTCTTTACTTCCGTTTCCTCTTAGCGCCATTTGGTGTATAAGTATTATCAATATTGTACAATAGTATCACTCTTTCCTTATAGTATACAAGTAGTATAGTATTCTATTTCTTTATATTATTTATTCAAATTTCTACTGACTCTAAATTTTAAGTTTGTAATTACTTGTATACTCGTATTCTATCTACACTATGACTCTGTGGAAGATAAGATAAGGTTGAACTCCAGGGTCAAAGTGAATATTTTGAATGAGTCATGGCCTTAGAGTTGACACCATTCTCGCTTTTTTTGGTGGATGAGCTTAATTCAACCATATAGCACATTTTTTTCTATTTATGTTTTTACAGAATGGTTCAGACTGTATCAATTCTGATTCAGATTACTCTGAAGCAGATTTTGAAATATTTAATTCAATTTTCAATTCAGATCCTTCTTTATCTGAACTATTTTCATCTATTCCTGCCCTCCTGCAAGTGAATCTCTCACCTGTTGCCCACCAGAGCCAAGTCATGTCGTACAGCAAAGTATGGCAAAAGGTTATTCACTAGCCGAGACTCAGGCTGTTATTCATCATTGTTGTCTTATGTGCTTACAAGAAATCCTGAACCACTACCTTGATCATTGCAACTGCCAAAAATGGGGAATCCACTATCATTATTTTATATATCGACTCAGATACTATGCTAAAGAAAGTCTTTGCCAAACTTCTATTGTCTTACAAATTCTATGGTCTATTGTTGGACTGTTTATAGTAGACATGAATGAATTAAATCTATTAAAACAGTCTGGAAGACTCAAAAAGTTCACCATCCCTCAATACAAATAACTTATTGAATTGGCTACTCTTGACTTGCCCTCTTGTCGTCCCCCATTTACGGAAATTGCTTGAAAGACTAGAATTCAAGCCTTGCAAAGCCTACTTTGAAGGACATTCTTATGGTAAGAATACTATCAATGCATTGCTCAGTAGAAACCTTTTCCAAATAGAGTCTCTAAGTAGTGTCAACTCCAATAAGCTTAACTTTATACTAAGCAGACTACACAAGGTTAGACATAGGTATTGTGGACAGATGAACGCGCTTTTAATATTAGATATAGTAGAGGTACTGTTTGAGTAACTAATTGGTCTGGTGAAAAATACCTTGAAGACTATCTTGTTCCAAAATTAAAGAAACTGGGTTTCTTAATGTTCTGGAAAGCAGTATCAGCTGTTGGGAAAAAATATTTATCATTTGGGACTCAAATGAATGGGGCCAGATCAGTAGTAAAAGCTATTTAGTATATTCTTGTACCTCATATCTCCCTCATTCTTGAAAAGGAATGCCAGTACTATCAATTACCAGTTTACCTGATGAAAGACAACATATCCACTTATAGTACACAACACTCTGAACTGACCTGTACCAAATAACAAATCTCTGCTCTTTTCCATGAATTGCCTGCAAATCTCCCATATTTAAATCCAATTGAGGAGGTTTGAAGACACATGAAAATCTACCTCTATTAGCTTCCAGAGTGTCTATACACTTCTGCTACTATGGAAACTGTCCTCTAAGATTCCTGGAATACAATCACTGATAATAAGATTAAATTATTAGTTTCTTCAAAGCCAGAATACATTCAGGCAGTCATATAGGCTGGTTGTGGTCATACCTCTGTTTAGTTTCTTCTTTTAGATTTTTTTCTTTCTAGTTGGCTCTGCCTTTTATTCAGCATTTCTACTAATCTTTTGTTTTTGGCTCTCTGAAGTCTGTATTTCATCTACTTTCCTTTAATACTTGGCTTCTGCTTCTTCTATCATTCTTTTATTAATTCGTTATTTCGTAGTTTATATATTGTTTATTTAATATAACAATTTGATTATTTGAAATTAGAACCCAGTATTCAAGCTGCTTTATTGAATCAGCCCTAGTACAGGGGTGAGATCTTGAACTATCTTCCCTCATCTCTATCTCATCATTTATCCTCTCACCTCAGTGAGAACCTCAAAACCCATAAAGTTATAAACTATTCGAGCAAAACAGACAGACAAAATAGCTAGGAAAAGTCATGACGAAATGGTGTCTATCAGGAGGCATTCACTACTTACTGGATCACAGATGACAGAATCTTTCCATCAGAGGGAAGCTAATCCTCAGCACTCTCAAGAGGCTCTAGATATAGTACAAGTATTATCTGTTTTTCAGCTCCTACATCTGGTACAGGCTCTTTTCATGCAAAGCTCAAATTTAGGGCTTCAGCTCTATACTTTATAGTCGACTAACCTATACAAATTCAATAACATACATGTATCCAAGTACATTAACATAATATATTGGAGCATGCGCACTCCTTAATAAGCACTATATCCTGTATCATGTCAGAAATTGTGACTTAGAAAGATGATTTCACATAACTAAATAATTATTAGTTATTAATGTATTATACTTCACACTATAAGATAAGCTGACTTATAGTTCTCACATGATTTGCAATTGCGTATCATTATTATATTTATGGTTTGTTGATTGGTAACACATAATTGTGAGTCACAAATGATGTAATGACTTTCATGCATGACTCTAATTGAAGTCACGAGTTTCACTTATGTCAGTGCTTTACTCACATTATTAGTTTTATGATTTATCATTGGTTTAAGGCATGTTGCGGATAACTCGATAAGGGAGTCACAAGGGTTAGGATTGTGGGAAGAGTCTCTATATAAAGGAGATTGGATTACGATAGCTAGAGCTCTTCACACAACCATCTAAGTACTTTCTTTAAGATTACTTTTATTGGTTATGTTATAACTTAAATATCATTATGTTCCTTACTTAAGAAATTATCCTCAATCATATACAATATACAATTTACAATCAATGAGAAAGCATATATACATTCTTGCTATCAGATAGCGGAAAAGATCAGAAGAACTATAAAGAAGCTCTACGGAAGTAATTAAGATTAAAACAATCTTAATTAATAGAATGAAAATTGGGTCATCTCTTGTTGTAAACGAACCTCTCGTGTCGAGATTGTTACACACAAAGTGAACTTGATGCTGAGCCTTGAGCTTGTCTTCAAACTACTATGCAGGTTCTTGATCAATAATTCCAACAAACTTCTAACAACTGTCCACCCGAGCAGCTTACCCCCTGCAAGGTACCTTAAATACCTATCCAAGATGAATAGTCATATTTAAAAAGCCATGATAATAGCAACATATGAGCTCTCCTGAAAATGTCTCTTATTGAAAAACCTTAAACAGAGGCTCAAAATCCCTGTGCAGAATATATATTTGATAAAAGTGATATAAGTTTTTGCATTTTCTTTTTTTCCCCTCCAACTAGTCTATACCTGGCTTAGTACTCACAGTATCTCTCTCAGTAATTATCTTAAATTAATTATAAGAACATTCTTTCACTATTATAAATGCATGCATGCCTCCCTCTCTCTCTTTTCGTCACCAATAACTACCAACACTTTACTTTAACACTTACCAACAAAATACACTCTAATCCACACCTGCCACACTATATCAGCACTACCTGTGACATGACTAGAAATAGATACCTTCTGAATCATCTCACAAAGAGAGCTTGACACACTGTTTATACAAGTAAGACAGCAGGGAGAAAGACTAGTAGAGGGAATAAAGCATTAGCATCTACCAATATTTCCAACTGCCTCAATCAGATACAGAACACCATGAACCTGAATTTCAGATTGCTTGTTCAAGGGATTATCATAATCAATGCAAATATTGCTATAATCAATTCAAATATTATCTAAAACACTCAACAGATCAATCAAATCACTCAATAAATCAACCTAAATACTTAACAAATAACTCAGAACTCTACTGAGATTTTCCAAATCAATCAAAATACCACTCTCATAGCTGAACTAATGATCAGGCAAAACAAATATATCATCCGCAAGTACGTCTTTCTTTACTGTTTGTTAAAAAAGATTATTCCTTGTATTTAGTACTAACTTCCAATTTGACCAATAGTGACACCAATACCTATACGTGGATTATGATTATTATCAACTCATATGCAAAATCTCGCAATACCAGGCTTTGCTCATTTCTCAAGACTGCACATGTGTGTTGGTAAAAAGTTCCTGCAATCCTTGCACGACTAGATGAACTAGATGGTAAGTATATAGCATACTATTAACTTATTCAAGTTGAGATGATACTGAAGTGGAGACTAACAGCTACTAGAAGAAGGTATTGTGCATAGTATTCAACAATTGAATTTGCTAATTGATGGAAATGCCCATACTAAAATGAACCTCCTTGCAGATTATATCAGTATTCTAGCAGATCTTATGATCATATCTGTGTTCCAGCTTTCTAATTTGTATGATTAAGGAATCAGAAAATGAAATTCAAACAAGGGAAAAGAAAAAAAAAGAGATAAATAGTGTTGAAAGTGTTGATCGCTACAAATAACATTAGAGGAAAAATTGTTTGACCTTTTTCTTTCTGTCCCTCTTGGTTGTAACAATCCTACCTAATATAGGTTAGTGTACAACAGGCAATGACTTACTTATCCTCATTGTAAACCATTTTTATAGTTCTTTGTATTCTCTAAGACTTTTGTATTGTCTTTCCTATCTCTCTCCAATATCATATAATGAGAGAGGCATGCGGTCTCTTATTATAGAAGACTTAGGACTTAAATTCAAGCAAGATATAAGAATAAAGGTTAAATCAAAAGTATAGTGTAAGAAAATACTTAGATGTTTACATAAAAAACTCTAACTACAAGGTCTGATACCTCTCTTGAATAGACCTCTTCCATGACCCTAACCTTAATAACCCATACTCTTAGAAGTCATGTTTGAGATACATCAGCTGGCTCTCATCAGTCACTATACAGCATACTATAAATCATTCATAACTGATAAAACAGCTCTTCTGTACCAATTGCATCACATGAGTGAAACCCATAACTCATAATGTGAGTAATATAAACAATAACCAATTCTATCATAACAATACTATACATTAAAGTGATATCATAGTATGAAACATAAAACATACCTATAGCTAATAATTATTAGTCATGTGAAACTCTATCTTTACTTAGTTACAATCAAGATCATTGGTTTTCTTTCCCTTGTTTCTTTTTCGTTGAACTATCATATCTCTTTTTACTTTTCTGCTGCAATTCTTGACCAAAAAGGAAATCATTCCATCCTCATTACCATATTCACTATCACTGGCTCTGTTCATTTAGTTTGCTCTAGATTGACTGTGTTAGTTTCCTTTCCTTTTTTTAGTTTTTTTTTTTAGGAAAAAGATACCAGTCCTTTTCTTCTATTTTGCATAATAGCTGAATTGTTTTACCTCCCTTATTTACCTAAATATCTTTTCTTTTTTCCTTAGAGATTACTTTGCTTTATTTATTGTTGGGTTCTATTTGCCTGTCTTGTGGGCCCTTAATTTCCTTCAGATTTGACTTAGATCAAACTTCATGAAAACAATAGCTGAGAAGAATCAAAAATTCTGGCCTTTTATTTTAATGCGGGACGCTTTTGATCACAATTCTGTCCTTCCTACTCTCTGTTCAACTGCCTATGTCTATCAGTGAAAATGTATGAAATTAACTTCCCTTCACACCCATGCTGTTGTCATTGCAGACAAGTACGGTGCTACCCGGGCAGCAAAGCTCTAGGTAAAGACGAGTAGTCTTGCTTCCGTGGCATTTTTTCCTGGGAGAAAGAATGGTTACTTCTTGTGATATAAGATAGAAGAGGTAGATACATAGTCTAGTGGAAAGTTGAGTTCGATTGTCGGTGGTATAGTCTAGTCTAGCAAGCTTTGTATTCTTCCGGAGGGGAAATGATTTGAATTGCAGGTGTGGGGGAGTGCGGGGGGTGCTTGCACTTAGTCGGGGGCATCATACAGCTACTGGTGCTCTACGGTAAAGTGCTCGGATATGCGAAGGGGGGGGGGGGGGTAATG
>Ga0307509_10007481_pt1 | contig 14252 bp, 11 predicted proteins | sample 10_EM_MG_FD_202245 | JGI IMG/M metagenome (GOLD analysis project Ga0307509, IMG submission 202245) | Populus trichocarpa ectomycorrhiza microbial communities from riparian zone in the Pacific Northwest, United States - 10_EM | ecosystem: Host-associated > Plants > Roots > Unclassified | place... | reverse complement strand
GTCGCCAGCACGATCGCCAGCGCGGTCGCGAGCGCGCCGAGGATCGGCACCGCGATCGCCGCGCGCGGCCGCGCGACCGGCGCGAGCAGCCAGGCGACCCCGGCGACGGGCACGAGCGCGATGTAGCTCGGATCGAGCACCCCCGCGAGCAGGGCCGCGCCGACGGCCGGCAGCGGCGATTCCTGCGGCAGCTTCGCGCGCGCGAGCTCGCTGATCGCGAACAGCGCCGCGGTCCCGGCGATCACCTCGCGCGCCTCGGGTGCGAGCGCGAGCAGACCGAGCGCCCCGACCACCGCGCCGCCGGCCGCCGCGATCGCGCCGACCAGCGACGATCCGACGAACGCGCGGATCGCGGCCGCGAGCGCGGCCCCGCAGGCCCCGAGCGCGAGCGCGAGGACCGGTGCATGGTGCATCGCCAGCGCCGCGGCGACGCTCGCCGCACCGAGCGCGGGGATCACGTACCAGGACCGCACGGCTGACATGGAGTCTCCAGACGCTACGAGGCGCGCGAACCCCGGGCAAATTTCTGAAGCGTTGTAGAATTTCCAGCCTGGAGTCCGAACCTCGATCCCGTCGCGTGCGCCGGCTCGTCGCGAGCTGCGCGCGCTGGCTCGCACCGAGCGCGGTCGCGGCCTGCTTCGCGGCCACGATCGGCGGGGCGGTCGAGGGCAGCGGGATGGACGGGCCGTTCGGGATGCTGGCGGCGGGCGGGTTCTTCGCGCTCGTCGCCCTGCCGGTCCTGCTCGGGCTGAGCGCGCTCCTGCGCGGGCTGTGGGCCGCGTGGGCGCCGTCCTCGCTCGGCCTGATCGAGGAGGGCGGCGGCGCGCCGAGGCTCGCCGGCTGGCTCGGCACGATCGTGCTCGGGACGGCGGCGCTCGGCTGGATCATGTTCCAGGGCACGTGGCTGCTGTCGCGGTGGACCGCGTTCAAGCCGATGCCGATGGCGTTCGCCGAGCCGATGCTCGCGATCGCGGGCGCGCTCGCGATCATCCTGGTGTCGCGGCCACTCGCGCGCGGGCTCGCCGCGGTGTGGCGCGCCTTCGATCGCAGGTGGCGCGCGCCGGGGCGGCGCTCCTTGATCACGCCGGGCAAGCTCGTGCTCGCGACGCTCGCGATCCTGCTCGCCGCGGCGTGGTCGCTGTGGCACTTCGCACTCAAGAACCGGCTCGGCCCACTCGATCTGAGCGCGCTCGACGTGCCGGCGATCGCGCTCCTCGCGCTGTTGTTCGCGCACGTCACGTGGCGCGCGTGGCCGCAGGCGCGCCGGATCGCGGGCCCGGTCTCCGGCGCGGTCGCAGGCGTCCTCGTCGCGAGCGCGGTGCTCGCGTGGCGGACCCAGCCGTCGCTCACGCTCACGATCTGGGGCGATCGCCCGCTCGCCGGCCTCGCGATCGACGCGCTGTTCGATCTCGACGCGATCCGCGAGAACGTCTCGCTCGCCGAGTTCCAGCCCGTGCCCGTGCCCGGCGCGCTGCACCCCGACATCATCCTCGTCACGATCGACACGGTCCGCGCCGATCACACGCCGGCCTACTTCGGCACCGCCGACATGCCCGTGCTGAAGGAGCTCGCGGCGCGCGGCACCGTGTTCGAGTGGGCGTTCTCGCCGAGCAACGTGACCCGGCGCTCGATCCCGTCGATGATCATCGGCCTCGCACCGGATCGCGTGAAGGGCCGCGTCGTCGGCTGGGCGCTGCGCGTCGATCCGCGCCACGTGCTCGTCGCCGAGCGGTTGCGCGCAGGCGGCTACGAGACCGCCGGCTTCATGTGCTGCGGCGGCTTCTACGGCGACGAGATGCACACCGGGCTCGCGCGCGGGCTCGAGCACCTCGAGATCGAGCCGAACGGGCTCGCGCTCGCCCGCCGCGCGCGGGCGTGGCTCGAGGAGCGCGCGAAGCATCCACACGACAAGCCGCTGTTCCTGTGGATGCACGTCCTCGAGCCCCACAACTGGGCCGTCGCGAGTGGCGATCCGGTGAATGAAGAGGCCAGACGCAAGACGTACGACCGCACGCTGTCGCTCAGCGACTCGATGCTGACCGAGCTGCTCGCCCCTTTCGCGAACGTCCAGCCGGAACGAGCGCCGATCGTGATCGTCAGCTCCGATCACGGCGAGGGCCTCGGCGATCACGGCCAGGTGTTTCACTCGACCGACCTCTACAACTCGCAGACCCACGTGCCGCTCGTGATCGCCGGGCCCGGGATCAAGGCGCAACGGATCGCCGAGACCGTCAGCCTCACGGACCTCGCGGCGAGCCTCCTCGACCTCGCCGGGTTCGCACCCGCGCCCGCGCACACGTTCGACGGTGCATCGTTCGCGGATCTCGCGACCGGCAAGCGCGCGCAGAACGCCGACGGCGGCTCCGCGTACGCCGCGATGATCCACGATCGCTCGAACCCCGGCGGCGTCACCGCGGTGATCCTCGGACACCACAAGTTGATCGACACGCCGAAGGGACTCGAGCTCTACGAGAACCGTAGCGACTTCACCGAGCGCTCGAACTTGATCTCCGCGCACCCACCGATCTACGACCAGCTGCGCGCGAAGCTGGTCGAGCACCAGCAGGCTGCGAAGCGCTCGCCGTTTCCCTAGGTCAGGCGCGCGAGATCGGTCTGGACCAGGAGGTATGCGATGCGAAGCAAGTTGAGCCGCGCCTCCGGCGAGCGGACGCGCGCCGCGAGATCGCCGAGCCGCGACCGGCCGTCGAGCAGCGAGTAGACGCGCAGCAGCGCCTCGCCGAGGCCGAACTGCGCGAGCTCGCCGTCGAGCCCGGGCTCGCGGATCGCGAAGGCCTTCGCGTTCGCGGCGAGCCATTCGTCGACGAGCGGCTCGCCGATCTGCGCCGCACCCGCGCCGATCACGCGGAACGGATCGAGGTGGAGCGCGCGCGACTTGTACGGATTCGGCGCGCGCGGCGACCACGTGTAGCGGCCCTTCTGCCACGAGAACGTCTCGATCAGCTTCGCCGCGACCTGCTTCGCGAGCAGCCGATACGCCTCGAGCGGATCGAGAAGATCGAGCCCGACGAGCGTGTCGGCGAGCCGGCCGCCGAAGTGGTGCATCACCGAGACCGCGCGCTGCAGCGCCTGCGGCGTCAACGCCTTCTGCTCGAGCAAGAAGTTACCGAGCCGCTCGCTCTCGATGTTCGAGTTGACGTACTGCGGCTGGCCCTCGGTGATGTAGGCCTCCTTCAGCACGCCGGCGCGTCCCTCGAGCACGACCATGCCGGTCGCTTTCGTCTTCGCGAGGCGATGGATCAGGCGGAGCACCGGCGTCTCCTTGAAGTCGCCGATCTCGCGCGAGCCACTGGTGTCGAGCGGCTCCGGCATCACGTCGTCTTCGGTGACGCTGATCGTGCCGCTCGAGCCTTCGAACCCGGTGACGCCGTCGGGGATGCCCTCGCCGGCGATGAACTCCGCGCGCGCGGCCTTGGCCTCGGCCTCGGCCTTCGCGATGCTCATGCGCGTCATCGGCCCCGACAACCCGGCGTTCTCGTCGTGCGCTTCGACGACCGCGCCGTCGCCGTGGAGATCCGCGGTCGGCGCGTTGATCACCGAGCCGATCAGGCTCGCGAGGTCGCGCGACGTGACGCGCGTGGTCCGGCGGATCCACTCGTCGAGCGCGTCGCGGAACTGCGCGGCGCTCTGCCAGCGATCCTCGGGCCGGCGCTGGAGCGCGCGCACGGTCAGCACGCGGAGCTCGACCGGGAACTCCGAGGCGTACTTGTGAAGGCGATCGAGGCGCGCGTCGCGGACCATCAACAGGATGTCGAGGTCGTTCGTCGAGGTGAACAGGCGACGCGCCATCACCATCTCGGACAGCAAGATGCCGACCGAGAACAGATCGCTGCGCGCGTCGACGTCGCCGCTCGAGACCTGCTCGGGCGACATGTAGCCGTACTTGCCCTTGAGCGTGCCGGCCTCGGTCTTGTGGCGGCGCTCGGCCGCGCGCGCGATGCCGAAGTCGGTGAGCTTGACGTCGCCGCGCCACGACAGCAGCACGTTGCCCGGCGAGATGTCGCGGTGGACGATGCCGAGTGCCTTGCCCCGCTGGTCGGTCGCGTGGTGCGCGTAGTCGAGCGCGTCGAGCACGTCGCGCGCGATCAGCGCCGCGAGGTCCGCGGGCAGCCGGATCTGGGCGCGCGCGCATTCGCGGAGGAGCGCGAGGACGTCGAGGCCATCGACGTACTGCATCGCGATGTACGGCGTGTCGGAGTCCGTGCCGAGCTCGAAGACCTGGACGATGTGGCGGTGATCGAGCTGCGCGGTGATCCGCGCCTCGTCGATGAACATCTCGACGAACGATCGGTCGTTCGCGAGATGCGGCAGGATCTTCTTGATCGCGACGAGCTTCTCGAACCCGAGGTTGCCCTGGAGCGTCGCCTTGAACAGCTCGGCCATGCCTCCCACCGCGAGGCGATCGAGGATCTGGTACTTCCCGATCTGCTTTGGCGTCGACCCGGACATCCTACGGCTGCCAGTTTGTCAGTTTCCGAGGCTCCACGCTCGTCTAGGTGACGCGATCTGGGCCTGCGGAGGACCGAAGTCCGAGGCCTTGCGACGTGGCACACGCCTTGAGTACTGGCTCGTCGAGGTCAGCGATGAATGGACAAGCGCTTCACAAGCTCGTCGCTGCTCTCGTCCGCCGGACCTGGCTCGTCGCGCTCGTCGTCACGCTCGTGTGTGCGGCATTTGCCGCATCCGCGGTCGCGGCGCTGGTCGAGGCGTCGTACCTCGGGCCGTCCTCGGCAGGAGTCAAGCTCCCCGCTCCCCCCGCCGAGAAGCCCAAGGTGAAGGTCGCTCCCGATGGCGGCGCGCTCGTCGTGCGGAACATGTTCTGCTCGACGTGCACGCCCGAGGTCGAGGTCGCCGGTTCGACGGACACGTTTGTTCCCAACGCGATCCTGATCGCGACCAGCGTCGGCGACGAGCCACGCTGCACCCTCCGGGTGCCCGCCAGCGAGGCCCAGGGCAGCTACGGGATCGGTGATGCGATCCCCGGCGTCGGCAAGGTCGACAGGATCGGCTGGCACTCGATCGATGTCCTCGACGATGCGGGACGACATGGCAAACTGGATCTACTCGATCAAATCGCGGCGGCTGCAGGACGGGGCGCGGCAACGCTCGACGTCGCGGCCGCCGCGACAGACCCGTTCGAAGGCCGGATCAAGAAGATCGACGCCCACACGTTCGAGGTCGAGCGCGAGCTCGTGCGCCAGCTCGTCAGCGGCGCGGTCAAGCCCGGCGGCATGCGGTTCCAGCCGGTGACCGAGGACGGCCAGCTGAAGGGCCTGAAGCTGTTCGGCGTGAAGAACACGACGATCGCGAACAAGGTCGGGCTCCAGAACGGCGACACGCTCGTCTCGATCAACAACAACCCGATCAAGAGCGCGCAATCGCTGCTCGATGTCTATACCCAGCTCGACACGCTCAACACGGTCGAGCTCGACGGCAAGCGCGGCGACAAGCCGCTCGCGCTGACGCTCCGGCTCAGATAGCGCGACGCAGCGCGCGGAGCTTGCCGCGCAACGACTTGCCGAACAGCTCGATCATCACGGCGTCGAGCTGATCGCGCGCGACGCGGGTGCGGACCATCCGCTTCCACATCGCGAGCTCGAGCGGCCAGCGCCAAGCCGGGCGCTCGCCGAGCAGGATCACCCTGCGCGCGGTCGACGCCTCGTAGCGCGGCAGATCCGAGAAGTCGCGGTCGTCGAGGATCCGGCCCGGCAGCGAGGCCGGCCGCGGCGTCAAGTATTCGAGATCGGTGCGCAGCGCCGCGGCGCCGAACAGATCGACCATGCGGATCCAGCCGCGCGCGAACGCCTGCTCGGCCGCGGGCAGCGCCGCGAATTCGCGCCGATGACGAACGACCGCCGCGGTGATCGACGCGAGATGCGCGCGCCACACCGCGAACCGCACCGGCTCGAGATCGGCGTCCGCGTCCAGCGAGAGCATGCGGTGAAACGCGCCGTGCCAGTGCGGCAACGCGGCCGCGTAGCCACGCAGGTCGAGCGGGGCGCGCGGGACCAGGTCGTGCTCCATCGCGACCGCGTACGGCACGACGCTCAGGCTGTAGTTGCACGCGCCCCACCAGCTGTTCGGAGCGATCCGATCGCCGGTGCCCAGCCGGCCACTCGCGTGCTGCCAGGCGAGCTGTGCGTCGTAGCCCCAGAACGGCGAGAGCTCGTGCGTCGTCCCGAGCGCACCGGTCGGGTTCGTCCGCTCGATCAACAAGCGGTACATCGCGTGGCGATCGCGGACGCTCGCCGGGTCCATCTCAGAACTTGATGTAGACGCGGAACTTGATGATGTCGAAGATCACGAGCGTCTCGTACGCCGCGATGCCGAGACCGACGATCGTGGACACCCAGATCGCGGTCTTCTCGGCCGGCGACAGGTACTTCAGGAACCGCTCGCCGTTCGTCAGCATCGACTGGCCGGCGTAGAGCCCGGCGGCGACCGAGATGATCGCGCCGGCCCAGAACCCGAGCCCGAACAGCACCGTGAAGCAGGCGAACGCGAACACGCCCGCACCGAGGCAGGTGAACGCGGCGCGCTTGATGTTCTTCGCCGACCGCGCCTCGTCGCGCGAGATCTCGGCCTTGCTCGCGCAGTCCCCGCACACGGTACGGGCCTCGGCGTCGTACAGCACGTCGGTCGGCGCCAGGCCCTTGCCACACGATGCACATGTCGCGTCCGCCACGGGCTGCAGCATAACGGAACAACGCGCTGGCCTGGCGCATTGTTGCCGAGATCGAAGTGCGCGATGACAATGCGCGGATGCCGGAAGCACCACCGCCCAAACGCCGCTTCGGCGGTGCGATGGCCGTCGGCGCCGGTATCTTCCTGTCGCGGATCGCCGGGCTCGTCCGCACGCGCGCGATCACCCACTACGTCGGTCAAGGCAGTGCAGCGGATGCGTTCTCCGCCGCGCTGCGGATCCCGAACCTGCTCCAGAACCTGTTCGGCGAGGGCGTGCTGTCCGCGTCGTTCATCCCGGTCTACGCGCGGCTTCGCGCGGAGGGTCGCCACGACGACGCGTCGCGGCTCGCGCGCGCGATCGGAACGCTGCTCGCGCTCGTCGCGCTGATCATCACCGCAGGTGGGGTGCTCGCAGCGCGGCCGGTCGTCGACATCCTCGTTCCCGGTCTCGAGCCGGATGCGCGCGAGCTCACGATCACGCTGCTGCGGATCACGTTCCCCGGCGTCGCGCTGCTCGTGTTGTCGGCGTGGTGCCTCGGCGTGCTCAACAGCCATCGCAAGTTCTTCCTCAGCTACGTCTCGCCCGTCCTGTGGAACGCCGCGATCATCGCGGCCGCGCTCGTCGCGGGCCGTCGCTTCCTCGGCCACAAGGACGAGATCGTCGTCTGGCTGGCGTGGGGCGCGGTGATCGGATCGGCGGCGCAGTTCCTCGTCCAGGTCCCGACCGTGATCGCGATCCTGCGGAGCGTCCGTCCGTCGCTCGCGGTCCACGATCCCGGCGTCCGCGCCACGGTGCGCGCGTTCGTTCCGATCGTGCTCGGGCGCGGCTCGGTCCAGCTGTCGGGTTACATCGATCAAGCGCTCGCGAGCTACCTCGGTGAGGGCATGGTCGCGGCGATGTCGTACGCGCAGATCCTCTATCTCCTGCCGGTGTCGCTGTTCGGCATGGCGGTGTCTGCCGCCGAGCTCCCCGAGATGTCGTCGGCGACGGGCGACGAGCGGGAGCGAGCGGAGCATCTCCAGGCCCGGCTCGCGCCCGCACTTCGTCGCGTCGTGTTCCTCGTCGTGCCGTCCGCGATCGCGTTCATCGCGATCGGCGGCCCGATCGTCGCGCTCCTGTTCCAGGGCGGGCAGTTCACCGCGGCCGACACCCGGGTCGTGTGGATCCTGCTCGCCGGCTCCGCGATCGGCCTCTCGGCCGGGACGCAGGGCCGCTTGCTCGCATCCGCGTTCTACGCGCTCGGCGATCCGACTCGCCCGCTCCACGCCGCGCTCGTCCGCGTCGCGATCACGGGGATCGCGGGGTACGCGTTCGCGCTCGGGCTCCGCGACGCACTCGGCTCGACCGCGCTGATGCCACTGCCGCCGAACATCCTCGGCTGGCGGGAGGTCGTGGTCGTGACCCCCGGCTACGCCGCCGAGTGGGGCGCGTTCGGTCTCACCGCCTCCGCCGGGTTCGCCGCGTGGGTCGAGTTCCTCTTGCTCCGGCGCTGGCTCGCGCGCCGGATCGGCGCCGTCCCGATCCCGACGCGGCTCGGCCTCGGCTGCCTCGCCGCCGCCGCGATCGCCGGTGCCGCTGCCTACGGCGTTCACCTCGTCATCGCGCCGTTCGATCATCACATCGCACCGAGTGCGCTCGCCGCGATCGCGACCTTCGGCATCGTCTACCTCGGCATCATGTCGGTCGCGCGCGTACCCGAGGCCGCGGCGTTCACCGGCCGGATCACGCGCCGGTTCCGCCGCCGCTGACGAAACGCGCACCGTCTGCGGCCCTCGCGCGTGTGGGCGGCGTGCCTTGCCGGTTCCGTGCGAGTTCGGGGCCGGAATTCGCGGCGTGGTTGATGCAACCGAGCTAGCGAATGATGGGAAGCCTCCCGCTCGCGACGCCAGACGAGGACCTCGTGACCGAGCGGCGGTTTGGCATGAAGCGCCGGAGCTTCATCCAGCTGTGCGCCGGCCTCGCCGCGACCCTCGGTTTCGCGAACAACGCGGTCGGTGCGATCTTCAACGCGCTGGTCGATGCCAAGCGCCCGTCGGTGATCTGGCTGCACTTTCAGGAGTGCACCGGCTGCTCCGAGAGTCTCTTGCGCGCCGAGCATCCCACCCTCGAGAAGCTGATCCTCGACATCATCTCGCTCGACTATCACGAGACGTTGATGGCGGCCGCGGGCCATCAGGCGGAGGCCGCGCGCCTCGCCGCGATGGCCGCGAACAAGGGCAAGTACATCCTCGTCGTCGAAGGTGCCATCCCGACCGGCGCGAACGGCAACTACTGCAAGATCGGCGGAAAGACCGCGATCGAGCTCGTCAAGGAGTGCGCCGCCGATGCGGCCGCGGTGATCGCGATCGGCTCGTGCGCGTCGTGGGGTGGCATGCCCTCGACCTCGCCGAACCCGACCGGGGCGAGCCCCGTCGCGGAGATCCTCGGCAGGCCCGTCCTCACCATTCCGGGCTGCCCGCCGAACCCGTACAACTTCCTCACCACGGTCGTCCACTACCTGGTCCTCGGCAAGCTGCCGGAGCTCGACGCCAAAGGCCGGCCGATGTTCGCGTACGGCCGGTTGATCCACGAGAACTGCGAGCGCCGCGCCCACTTCGACGCCGGCCGGTTCGCGACGCAGTTCGGCGACGAAGGCCATCGTCAGGGCTGGTGCCTGTACAAGCTCGGCTGCAAGGGCCCCGAGACCTACGGCAACTGTCCCTCGATCGGCTTCGGCGACGCCGGCACCGCATCGTGGCCGGTCGGCTGTGGTCACCCCTGCATCGGCTGCATCGAGCAGGGCGTCGGCTTCACGAAGCCGATCCACGAGCTCGCGAAGTTGCTGACCGTCACGCCGCCAACCCAGTTCGCGCGTCCCGACGAGCAACAGGGCCAGGGCAGCACGCTCGCCACCGTCGGGACCGTCGCGGTCGTCGGTGGACTCGCGATCGGCGCGGGCGCGCGGCTCGCGAAGAACCTCGGCACCACTGCGGACAAGCCATCCACCACCAGCAAACCCGAGCGGTGACGGAGCCCATCATGCTGACCCGAAGGAACATGCTGAAGGGACTGGCGGGCGGCGCCGGTGCGGTCGCGGCCGCGTCGATCGCTTCCCCTGCCGAGGCGCGGGGCAATCACCCGATGCCGGAGCACGCGCTCGGCCTCCTCTACGACGGCACGCTCTGCATCGGCTGTCGCGCGTGCATCTCGGCGTGCAAGAGCGCGAACGGGATGCCGGCGGAGCACACCGCGCTCGAGATCGGTGACTACTGGGATGCGCCGCTCGATATCTCCGGCCAGACGCTGAACGTGATCAAGGCGTTCCGCGAGGGCAACGCCCTGCACAAGGATCAGGCCGTCGACGGCTTCGCGTTCACGAAGGTGTCGTGCATGCACTGCAACGATCCGTCGTGCGTGTCGGCGTGCCCGGTCTCCGCGATGCGGAAGGATCCGGTCACCGGGATCGTGAGCTACGACGTCGACGCCTGCATCGGCTGTCGCTACTGCGTCGCCGCCTGCCCGTTCAACATCCCGCAATCCACCTACGACTCGCCGATCGCGAAGATCTCCAAGTGCCAGCTCTGCGCGCATCGCTTGCCCGCTGGCAAGTACGCCGCGTGCGCCGAGGTCTGCCCGACGGGTGCGACCCTGTTCGGCCCGGTCGCAGAGCTCCAGCAGGAGGTCGCGCGCCGGCGGGCACTCACGCCGGGGACGAAGACCCTGTTCCCGCGCGGCAAGATCGGCGGCACCGACACCTACGCCGGCGTCGCGAGCACCTACGTCGATCACACCTACGGAGCGAAGGAGATCGGCGGGACCCAGGTCCTCCATCTTTCGGGTGTCCCGTTCGAGCTGCTCGGCAAGCCCGCTCTCCCAGACGAGTCGCCGGCGAGCATCTCCGAGTCCGTCCAGCACGCGATCTACAAGCACCTGCTCGCACCGCTCGGCTTTCTCGGCGCGCTCGCGGTCGTCGCGTGGCGCCACATGCGGCCCGAGGCAGAACCGATCGATCCCACCGGCGCTCCTCCCGCGGGAGGCGAAGCGCCATGAGCGACGAACGCGAACCCTACGAGGAGACCGCGCCGATCGGCGGCAAGCTCATCACGCCCGTCACCGTGGTCCTGGCCGTGATCGTGCTCGCGATGATCGGCGTCCTTGCCGTGCGCTTCGTCTACGGCATCGGCGCGGTCACGAACCTCAACAACGGTTATCCGTGGGGCCTGTGGATCGTGTGGGATGTGGTGATCGGCTCGGCGCTCGGCGCGAGCGGATTCACCGTCGCGTTCATCACGTACATCGTCAATCGCGGCGAGTACCACCCGCTGGTCCGCCCCGCTCTGCTCACCGCGTTGCTCGGCTACGCGATGGCCGGCGCCTCGGTCGTGTTCGACGTCGGTCGCTACTGGAACCTGTGGCACGTGTTCGTCCCGAAGTACGCCCAGCCGAACTCGATCCTGTTCGAGGTCGCGCTGTGTATCGCCGCGTACACCGTGGTGCTCGCGATCGAGTTCTCGCCCGCGATCCTCCAGCGCTTCGGGATGACCGGTGTGCGCAAGAAGCTCGGGCGCCTGCTGTTCCTGTTCGTCGCGATCGGCGTGGTGTTGCCGACGATGCACCAGTCGTCGCTCGGCTCGATGCTGCTCGTGTTCGGCACCCAGATCGATCCGATCTATCAGACCAAGTTCCTCCCGCTCCTGTTCCTCAGCTCGACGGTGGGCATGGGTCTCGCGGCGGTCACCCTCGAAGGCACGATCTCGTCGCTCGCGTTGCGCCGCCCGTTCGAGCGCGCGCTGCTCGCGAAGCTGCTCGCGGTCGGCAAGCTGGTCCTCGCGGGCTTCCTGATCCTCAGGTTCGCCGATCTCGTGGCGCGCGGCATGATCCCGGAGCTGTTCGCGGCGAACGCGGTCGCGGTGATGTTCTGGATCGAGACCGCGCTGTTCGCCGCGCCGCTCGTGCTGCTCGCCGGTGCCGGGGCGACGCGGCCCAGCCGGATGGTGCTCGCCGCGATGGCGATGGCGCTCGCGGGCATCCTCTACCGGATCGACGCCTACCTCGTCGCGTATCACACCGGCGCGGGCTGGCACTACTTCCCGTCGCTCGGCGAGCTCGTCGTCACCGCCGGCCTGATCTCGTTCGAGATCCTCGCCTTCATCATAGCGATCCGGGTGCTGCCCGTGATGCCGAAGTCAACTCTCGCCTGAAGGACCGCACCATGGCCAAGCGCATCGTCATCGACCCCATCACTCGCATCGAGGGCCACCTCCGGATCGACTGCGAGGTCGATCACGGGAAGGTCACGAACGCGTGGGCGTCGGGAACCATGTTCCGCGGCGTCGAGCAGATCCTCCTCGGGCGCGACCCACGCGACGCCTGGGCGATCACCCAGCGGTTCTGCGGCGTATGCACGACCGTGCACGCGATCGCCTCGGTCCGCGCGGTCGAGAACGCGCTCCAGATGGCGGTCCCGAAGAACGCGCAGTACATCCGCAACCTGATGATCGCGGCGCACGCGATCCACGACGAGATCGTCCACTTCTATCACCTGTCCGCGCTCGACTGGGTCGACGTGACCTCGGCGGCGAGGGCCGATCCGAAGGCGACGGCGGCGCTCGCGGAGAGCATCTCCGACTGGCCGCACAACGGGGTCCACGTCCACGCCGCTACAAAAGACCGGTTGACGACGCAGATCAACAGCGGCCAGCTCGGCATCTTCGCGAACGGCTACTGGGGTCACCCCGCGATGAAGCTGCCGCCGGAGGTCAACCTCCTCGCGGTCACCCACTACCTCCAGGCGCTCGAGGTCCAGCGCAAGGCGAACAAGATCGTCAGCATCCTCGGCAGCAAGACGCCGCACATCCAGAACGTCGCGGTCGGCGGCGTCTCGAATCCGATCGCGCTCAACAGTCAGTCGGTGCTCTCGATCGAGCGCCTGCTCGCGGTCAAGGAAGCGATCGACGACCTCAAGGCGTTCATCACCCAGGTCTACACGGTCGACGTCGCCGCGATCGCTGCGTTCTACCCGGAGTGGACGGCGATCGGTAAAGGCGTCACGAACTACCTCGCGTGCCCCGACTTCCCGCTCGACGAGAAGGGGACGAAGTTCGTGACCTCGGGAGGCTACATCCCCGACGCGGACCTCACGAAGCTGCAGCCGATCACCACGTTCGGAGACGCGCTCTTGCGCGAGAACGTCGCCGAGAGCGTCAAGCACGCCTGGTACAAGGGCGGCAAGGGTCCGCTCCATCCCTACCAGGGCGAGACCGAGGCCGAGTACACGGACTTTCAGGAGAACGGCAAGTACTCGTTCGTCAAGTCGCCGACGTTCGCCGGCAAGCCCGCACAGGTCGGCCCGCTCGCGCGCGTGCTGTGCGCCGTCGCCGCGAAGGACGAGGCGATCACGGGCCACCTCACGCGGTTGATCGGCATGGTCGAGGGCATCGGCAAGTTCAAGGTGCCGCTCTCCGCGCTGCACTCGACGATCGGCCGACACGCGGCCCGCGCGATCATGTGCGCGCGCAACGTCGAGATCCTCGAGCAGCAGTGGGAGCTGCTGATGAAGAACATCGCCGCCGGTGACAGCCACACGTTCGAGCCGCCGGTGTTTCCGGACCACGAGATCCAGGGTTTCGGCTTCCACGAGGCGCCCCGCGGGCTGCTCTCGCACTGGATCGTGATCGACAAGGGGAAGATCAAGAACTACCAGGCGGTCGTTCCCACCACCTGGAACGCGGCGCCGCGCAACGAGAGCGACCAGCTCGGCCCGTACGAGTCGTCTCTCCTCGGCACACCACTCGCGGATCCCGAGCTCCCGCTCGAGGTCCTGCGCACGATCCACTCGTTCGATCCGTGTCTCGCGTGCGCGGTCCATCTCGTCGATCCGGACAAGCGCGACATCATCCAGGTCAGGGCGCTCTGACGTGCCCGGGCGGGTGATCCTGGGGGTCGGTAACCTGATCATGTGCGACGAGGGCCTCGGCGTGCGCTGCATCGAGGAGCTCGAACGGCGCGGCGGCTTGCCGCCCGACGTGTCGACGATCGACGGCGGGACCTCGACGAACGAGCTCCTCGGCGAGCTCGAGGATCTCGACCTGCTGGTCATCGTCGACGCGATCGCGAGCAGTGCAGCGCCTGGCACGCTCGTGCGCCTCGAGGGCGACCGCATCCCCTCCGCGTTCTCGAACAAGCTGTCGCCGCACCAGCACGGCATCAACGACCTCCTCGCCACGCTCCAGTTCATCGATCACGCCCCGGCCCGCGTCGTGTTGCTCGGCTGCGTGCCCGCACGCCTCGAGCTCGGCATGGAGCTGTCACCGGAGGTCACCGCGGCGATGCCCGAGCTGATCGAGCGGGTGCTCGCCGAGCTCAGGCCGTGACCGGTCGACGGATCGAGATCCGGGGCACGGTTCAGGGCGTCGGGTTCCGGCCGTGGGTGTTCCGGCTCGCACACGAGCTCGGCGTGGCCGGGCGCGTCCACAACCACGCGCGAGGCGTCACGATCGACGCGTTCGCGAGCACCGAGATCCTCGATGACATGATCGCGCGGCTGCGCGCGCCGCCGCTGCCTGCCCGG
>Ga0307509_10007480_pt1 | contig 14252 bp, 14 predicted proteins | sample 10_EM_MG_FD_202245 | JGI IMG/M metagenome (GOLD analysis project Ga0307509, IMG submission 202245) | Populus trichocarpa ectomycorrhiza microbial communities from riparian zone in the Pacific Northwest, United States - 10_EM | ecosystem: Host-associated > Plants > Roots > Unclassified | place... | reverse complement strand
AGCGATCGTGCGTTGACAGAACAACCCTTCAACGCCATCGGGAGATTCACATGAACGTTATCGATCCATCCTGCGCGCTGCCGTCGGACACGTCACCGGGCTGCGGTTGCGCCGCACCCAGAAATGCAGACGGCAAGCCGCCAGGCAAGACGACGGCAAAGGTGGCCGGCGCCGCGACGGTGACGGCATTGGCCGCAGTGGCCTGCACCGCATGCTGCCTCCTGCCCTTCACCCTGCCGGCGGTGTTACTCGCCGCAGCAGGGGGATTAATCGCCGCGCTCGATCACGCCCATGGCTGGATGACGAAGCTGGCGGTCGGTGTGGTCATTTGTGCATGGCTCTGGATCGGCTGGCAGGTCGGACGAACCAGGCGTCCGGCCGCCCGCTCGACGACGGCCTTCATGATCCTCGCCACGCTCTTGATTGCGACAGCGGCGTCCTGGCCCCTGCTTGAGCCTGTCGCTTTCAAGACACTGGGCATCGTGAAAAAGAAGGTGAGCTCACAACAGGAGTGATGAATGGACGCGCTCACCACCTTCGGATTGCTCGCGGTGACGGCCATGCTGGTCGCCTATGCAATGGAGGAGCGAAGCCACCATTACATCCTCACGTTCGCCCTCGCCTGCGCTCTCGGCTCGATTTACGGATTCCTGCAAGGGGCATGGCCGTTCGGACTCATCGAGGCGGTGTGGTCCGGCGTCGCCCTGCGGCGCTGGACGCGAGCGGTGGGAAAACGCGCGGGCTGAAATCGAGGCCGCCTCGCGCGTCTTCGCGTCAGGCGGCCTTCCTCCGCTTGTTCCCCTTCGCTCAGGCCGCGGCAGCATGAGGTGCAAGGGCAAGCTTGGCGGTGATATAGCGCTGCTCCTGGGTCAGGCCGCCAAATCCATAGGCGTCGGCTTTGACCTCATCGACGTGAAGATAGGTTTCGGGGTGTAGCGGCCCCAGCAATTCCCCCATCCGCCTGAACACGGCGGCGAGATAGGCAGCTTTCTCGTCCTTGGTATTCGTGCCCTCGCTGACGTGGATGTCGAGCCAATAGCTCGCGAGCCCCTGCTCGGCCAGCGACCGGCCCCCCGCGAACCAATCCGTGGCATCCACCGCCTTGACGATGATCGCGGTCACTTTCGGGTCCTTGCGCAAGATGCGGGCGGTAAGGTCAGAGACCGCGGCCGCGATGTCCGCCTTCGTCGAAGGCGTCGGCTGCGGGCTGCAATAGGTCACGGTGATGAGCGGCATGGTCTGTCTCCTTTGCTGCGAAACGTCACGGAGAACCTAGATCAGCCACCATCATTTTGGTATCTTATCAATTCGAATAGCAATGATAATGAATGGTGATGATGTCGTGCTCGACCTTTCGACCGTCCAGGCCTTCCTCTTGGTCGCGGAACTGCAAAGCTTTACGCGCGCCGCCGAGGCCCTCGGCACCACCCAGGCTGCGATCAGCCTGAAACTGCAACGGCTCGAGGCGACACTCGGCAAGCGGCTCGTCGAGCGATCCCCCCGGGCGGTCAGACTCACCGCGGACGGTTCGGCATTTCTCGATGATGCGCGAACGTTGATGGACGCTCATGAACGCGCGCTCTCGGGGCAACGGCTCGTGCGACCGCAATTGTCGCTCGGCATCAGCGATCATGCCGCCGGCCCCGAACTCGTGCCGATGCTCGAAAGGCTGAACGCCGTGTCCTCGCAGCTTTCGTTCGCGGTCACCATCGGGTTCTCGCGCGCCCTGCTCGACCGGTTCGACGCCGGCAGCCTCGATGCGGTCATCGTTCGACGCGAAGGCAGCCGGCGCGGCGGCGAAAAGCTTGCCGAGGACACATTCGGCTGGTTCGCTGCGCCGCGGTTCACCTGGAACGGGCAGCAGCGCCTGCCGCTGGCCACGCTTGCCCCGCCTTGCGGGGTGCGCACGCTTGCCGTTCGGGCGCTCGACAAGGCCGGGATTGCCTGGAGGGAGGCCTTCGTCGGCGGCGGCGTCACGGCGGTGAGTGCTGCGGCCCTGGCGGGGCTGGCCGTGGCGCCCCTGGCACGACGCATCGCACCGGCGGGACTGATCGATATCGGACCGCGACAGGAATTGCCGGACCTCGGCGGTTCCAGTGTGATGCTGTATTCGAAGGTCAGCGATTCAGCCAAGCTCACCGCCCTGCGGACGCTCGCGGCAACGTTTCGGCGCGTGGCAAAAGCCGACTAACCGGGGAGATTGCAATCCGATCGGCGACGCGCGTGAAAACACATTCATCGCATGTCGACAACATTGGGGACTATGACAGCTTTGTTCGAGATTGCTCGGCGCCATCCGCATCGATCTGCGCCACGTCGATCACTTCGATGCGCGTGTCAACCTGATCGAGCTTCGAGAAACCGCCCTCGCTTCGAACGGACCCACGGCTATTCTCCGATCGCTGCGGTCAACGACGATATCTCGATGCAACGGCCGGCTCTCAGAGAATAGCGTCGAAGGCACTGCGCAGAGTTTCGTGCCGGAACACGAAGCCGTTGCTCAGCGCCCTGTTCGGCAACACGCGCTGGCCTCCCAGCAGCAACTCGTTGGCGAAGTCGCCCCCGATGCGCCGCAGCAAGGCCGCAGGAACGCGGCAAAAGGCCGGCCGATGCAGACGCCGCGCGAGTTCCTCGGTGAAGGTCATGTTGGTGACGGGGATCGGCGCGGTGGCGTTGACCGGTCCCGAGAGGTCCGGTCTTGCGATGACATGGGCCATCAGGCGAACGAGGTCGTCGCGCTCGATCCAGGACATCCACTGCCGGCCCGACCCCAGCGGACCGCCGAGGCCGAATTCAAATGGCGTCAGCATGCGCGTGATGACACCGCCGTCAGTCCCAAGCACCAGGCCGATCCGCAAATTCACGACCCTCACCCCATGTTCGGCCGCAGGACGCGCCGCATCTTCCCAGGCCTCGCACAGGTCATGGCTGAAGCAGCCATGCGACTTGGCCGATTCGGTCAGCACCTGGTCCTGCCACAGCCCGTACCATCCAATCGCTGAGCCGCTGACAAGCACGGCGGGCTTATGCTCCAGCCGCGCGATCAGCCTGACGATTTCGCCTGTCGTCCTGATGCGGGACTCCATGATCTCGCGGCGCTTGGCTTCGGTCCACAGCCCGTTGCCGATCGGCTCACCCGCCAGATTGACGATGGTATCGATCTGACCGCCGGCTGGCAGCTGGTCGAGGCTTGTGATCAGCGTGATCGGCAGCGGCAGCACGTCTGCCTTCGCCTGGTTGCGGACCAGCGCGGTGACCTGATGCCCCGCAGCGGCCAAGCTTGCCGCGAGCCGACTACCGATGAAACCGGTGGCGCCGGTGATCAGCACCGTCTGTCGCCCCGGCAATGCGGCCACGAGGTCGCGCGCCGGCGCGCTGGTCAGGCGGGCAAGACGATTTGATGCGGCGAAGTCCCGCAAGCCGCACAGCGCAGCACCGACCGCCGAAGCGGCCGCAACAAAGCTGAGAGGCCCGGAATAGGCTGATAGAATCGCCGTCGGCTGCATCGCCCAGTCGATCAAGACCGGCAGCAGCAGCACCAGGATGGCGCCATAGTTGAGCGCGAGCAAAGCGTGATTGATGCGCTCGCTGGCGGGCAATTTCCGGCTCATATCCTCTTCGACGAAATCCATCAGGGTGATGACGACCTCCGCGACGAGGATCGCGATCACGATCAGCGCCCAAACGCCGTGCACTTCGAGCCAGCCGAGAACCAGGAAAAGCAAGGCGTAGAGCATGTTGCGCGCACCATGCAGCTTGAGTTCGTAGCGCTGCGAAGGCCGCCATGCCAGCCGATCGGTGAACTCATGATGGTAGAAGGTGTCGAACACTCCCATCGCGATTTGAATGGCGATCAGGATCCAGAGCAAGGACGTCATGATGCGGCCTCCCTAAACACGGCGGACTGACGAAGAAGCATGCCGAAGCGCCGGTGAACGATCTCGAGCGCAAACTGAAACGTTCCGCAGCCGAGATCGGAATGGGTGACGGTCAGATCGCCCGGCGTGAGCCATCCCGGCAGCGGCACTCTGAACGGCCCGAGTTGCAGGGAATAGCCGGCACTGCGAAACACCAGCGCCTCGTTCTCGACGCTGACGCGCAACGCCATGCTGACGCCGAAGCCGACATATTCCTCGAGCCCGGTCGGGCCGGCGAAGCGCTTCGAGGAATGGATCACTTGAGGAAATCCGTCCCTGCGCGCGCAGATGCGGGTCCAGATCTGGTTGCCGCTCGCTTCATCTTCCGTCACGGTCACGATCATGGGGACGCCGGCCTCGGCTCCGGTCGGCAACGGCCCGCCTATCAAGCGCGCCAGTTGCACGAGCCACCAGCCGATGCGGCTGACGCTGGCGCCGTCGACCTCGCCGACATAGACGATCGTGCCGCCATCGGCGCGGCGCGTAGAGAAACGCCGCCAGGTCGCGACCGGCAGACGGCCCCAGTCGTCATCGGACAACAGCGCGCGAAACCGGCTGTCGTCGAGCAGTTTGGCCGGGGACGCCTGCGATGCCTGAAGTCCCGATCTTCTCGCCGACGCCATCGCGCACTCCCTTCATTCCCGGCTCTATTTGGCCTTTCCCGCCGGCAGGAAGCTCACGACCTTCTCGCCGAGCTTGATCAAGGCGGCGAGCCGCGACCGCGGCACGTTGAGCATCTGCACGTACCAGCGGTCGACCAGTTCGGTGAAAGCCAGCATCTCCCTGAGCCGCCTGCTCGCCACCGGACTGATGGTGGGATCGTCGGCCGCATCCGACACGCAGGCGCGCAGGGCGTCGATGGCGGGATCGATCTCGCGCTCCTTGCGCCCCGCGGCGATCCGCGCCGCCACTTCCCAGATATCGGTCTCGGCCTCGAAATGATCGCGGCGGTCGCCGAGGATGGGGACGCGCCGGATCAAATTCCAGGACAACAGTTCCTTGATCGAATTCGACACGTTGGAGCGCGCCATGCCGAGCGTGTCCGCGATGTCCTCCGCGGTCATGGGTTCCTCGGCGAGGTAGAGCAGCCCGTGGATCTGGCTGACCGAGCGGTTGACGCCCCACTCGTCGCCCATGTCACCCCAATGCAGGATGAAGCGCTCGACAGCGGCGGGGAGTTTCTTTTTATCGGTCATTTCTGTCATAACAGAAATATCTGACGAAGCGGAGCCCGTGTCAATGGGGCGTTGATCGAGACTGCGTGGCCAGCCTCCGGGCAGCGCCGGAAGCCTCACCGTCCGGGCCGGGACCGAACGGTCTTGCAAAAAACACCCTCATGTGGCTGGAACAAACCGTTGGATCGCGCGTTTCACCGCGTCGAGGCAGGGTCTGATGGTCAAAAACGAGAAGCAGCAGAGGGACCTGTTCGAAGGCGAGCGCAGTTTCCGTCTTCTGGTTGAGGGGGTCGCCGACTACGCGCTTTATATGCTCGACCCCACCGGCATCATCACGAGCTGGAACATCGGCGGCCAGCGGATCAAGGGTTATGCCGCTGACGAAATTCTCGGCCAGCACTTTTCCCGTTTCTATACCGAAGCCGACCGCGTCAACGGCAAGCCCGCTCGGGCGCTGAAGATCGCGAGAGAACAGGGCCGCTATGAAGAAGAGGGCTGGCGCGTCCGCAAGGATGGCAGCTTCTTCTGGGCGAGCGTGATCATCGACCCGATCTGCGAAGGCGGCAGGCTGATCGGCTTTGCCAAGATCACCCGCGACATTACGGAGCGGCGTGAGGCGCAGCTCCGGCTCGAGCAAATGCAAAAGCAACTCGCCGAATCCCAAAAACTCGACGCGCTTGGACAACTCACCGGCGGCGTGGCTCACGACTTCAACAACCTATTGATGATCGTGTCCGGCAGTATCCACACATTGAAAAAAGGCATCGGCGACGATGCCAAGCTGCAGCGCGCGGTCGCTGCCATCGAGGCCGCGACGAGGCGCGGCGCGGCCTTGACCAGCCAACTCCTCACCTTCGCGCGGCGACAGAGCGTCAACCCGCAGCCGATCGACATTGCCGAACGCATCGAGGCCGTGCGTGAGGTACTGGGCACCGGCGTCGGCGACACCGTGAAGCTTTCGCTCGATGTCGATCACACGACCTGGCCCGTCACCGTTGATGCCGCGGAGCTGGAGACCGCCCTGATCAATCTCGTCATCAATGCGCGCGACGCCATGCCGGACGGCGGAACGATCACGATCGGTGCGCGCAACGCCAGACTGTCTGGGGAGCCTGACACCGGTGATTATGTCGCCATCAGCGTTGCAGATACCGGCACCGGCATCGCTCCAGACGTATTGGACAAGATTTTCGATCCCTTCTTCACGACCAAGCCGGTCGGCAAGGGTACCGGGCTTGGCCTTTCGCAGGTCCATGGCTTCACGCATCAGGCCGGCGGAACGGTCATGGTCGACAGCGAGCTTGGCAAGGGAAGCACGGTCACGATCCTGCTGCCGCGAGACCGGGCCAGCCCGCAGGCCGCCAAGGCGGAACCCGCGGATTCCAATGGAAGCGGCACGGTTCTGCTGGTCGAAGACAATCCAGACGTCGCCGCCGCCAGCATCAGTCTGCTCGAACAACTCGGCTATAGCGTCCGGCGTGTGGCGGACGCCGAGGAGGCGCTGCGCGAAGTCGAGCGCGACGGGGTCGATCTCGTGTTCTCCGACATCGTCATGCCCGGCAAGATGGACGGGCTTGGCCTTGCGCGCCGTCTGAGGGAGATTCGGCCCGACCTCCCGGTCCTGCTGGCGACGGGTTACAGCGATGTCGCGGCAAGTGTGCGCGGCGACTTCTCCATCCTCCGCAAGCCCTACGAGATCCATCAGCTGAGCCGCGCACTCGCGAAACTGCCGCGGTGACGTGACTTTCCCAAGAGACGTTACTTCCCGAGCGTGGGCGCGACGCGAAGCTTCCACAGGCCCCAGATGCGGTCGAGCACGACGAAGTTGATTGCGTCGGCCTTGGCGCCTTCTCCTGGCGTCAGATAGTTGACGTCGCCACCGAGCGCGACCGCTTGCGACTGCAGCCGGGCATTGACGTCGGTGTAATAGGCGCGGAAAACGGCCATCTTGACGGACGGCCCGACGGTTACATCGCCGTGGCCGCGCATCAGCACAACCGGCTTGTCGCCCAGCGTTTGCGCCAGCGATCTGCCGCGCGAGGGATCGCGGACCAGCATATCGGTTTCGCCAAAGTCCGTTCGGATGTCCCAGACCGGTGCTCCGGCCGCGAGAAACGCCGCATTGTGATAGATCGGCCGCAGCGGCACCTGGCTGACGCCGAACGGGATGACCCCGGGAGAATGGGTGTGGACCACCGCCATCACGTCCGGCCGCGCCTTGTAGATTTCGCTGTGAATGAAGCGCTCCAGAAATACGGATCGCCCGCGGGGATCGACGGCGTTGCCGTCGAGGTCGAACTCCATGATGTCGTCGGCCGTGACCAGCGCCGGCGCGAGCGAGCGCGATAGCAGAAAGCGGCTGGGGTTCTTCGGATCGCGCGCGCTGACGTGACCAAATCCGTCGAGCACGCCGAAGTCGGCGAGGATGCGGCTACCGATCACGATATCCTCGGTCGGGGTGGCGTCGCTCCCCGAAGCCGGACCGGCCGGTGCTTGCGCGTGGGCCTGTGACAAAACAGACAGACCCGCGCAAACGACCAATACCACGCGCCACATTGCCGTCATCGTCGCCCCCTTTACACCGTCGGCAGCACCGAGAACTCCTCACCGGCCCGCCGCAGGTTCAGCGCATCAGCCTCCGCTGGCTCATTGATCACGGCCTCGACCCTGGCCGATGACGGACCACGCCGGCATAGCGCCACCATCTGCGCGACGATATCAGGAGGCCCCGCGAACAGAGCTTCCACGCTGCCGTCGGCGCGGTTGCGAACCCAGCCTTCGAGGCCGCTCCTGATCGCCTGATACTCCACCCAGGCGCGATAGCCGACGCCCTGCACCCTGCCTCGGATCGTGACCTGCAGGATTACCTGACTCATGTGTCACCCGTCAGACCCAGGACATCAGCGCAGCGCGCGCGGACTGCCGCCTCGCGCATAACGCGGGCGCTGAGTTCGGAGGATGCGAGGCCTTTCAGGTTCTTCGGCGCGATTCCCTCACGCAGTGCTTTAAGGGTCTCATAGACTGCCTGCGTCGCGGCGGCGAACGGCGCATGGCCCTGCAGCGCGATTCGCACCCGCTGTCCGGCGAGATAGTCCAGATCGATCATCGCCTCGGGCACCCCGCCGAGTACGATCGGCAGCGTCGTCGCCGCCGAAATCGCCTCAAGCTCGCCGTGCGCCTTGATGCCGGTGAAGAACAACGCATCGACCCTGACGGCCTCATAGGCCCTGGCGCGCCGGATCGCGTCGTCCAGGCCGGAGACGGCCACCGCCCCGGTCCGCCCCATGATCACCAGCGAGGGATCGCCGCGCCCGTCGAGCGCCGCCTTCATCTTGCCGACGCCTTCCTCCAGCGTCGTCAATTGCGTCTTCGCCTCGCCGTAGGCCTGCGGCAGCAGCGTATCCTCGATGGTGAGGCCGGCCGCGCCTGCCGTCTCCAGTTCCTGCACCGAGCGGCGGACGTTGAGGGCGTTGCCATAGCCATGGTCGGCATCGACGAGCACCGGCAGCGAGGCCGCGCGCGACATCCGTCGCATCTGCTCGGCAAGCTCGGTCAGCGTGATCAGGGCGATGTCGGGATCGCCGAGCACTGCCAGCGAGGCCACCGAGCCACCGAACATGCCGAGTTCGAAGCCGAGGTCTTCGGCGATCCGGATCGAGGTCGCATCATAGACCGAACCCGGGCGAATGCAGGTGTTCCCCTGAAGGATCGAACGCAGGGCTTCACGGCGTTTGCGGAAGGCCATCTTGGGGCATCTCCAAATAATGTCGCCATGGCAGGTTTTTCGACCTCGTCATTCCGGGGCGATGCGAAGCATCGAACCCGGAAAGACCGAGCTCACGCAAACTCAAGGATCAACGCGTCGACCGCGAGCGTGGCGCCAGCGGAAGCGTGGATCTTCTTCACGGTGCCGTCGCGCTCGGCGCGCAGCACGTTCTGCATCTTCATCGCCTCGACCACAGCAAGCGTTTCGCCGGCCTTGACCTCCTGCCCCTCCGCGACTGCGATCGAGACCACGAGGCCTGGCATCGGACACAACAGCTTCTTGCCGGTATCGGCCGCTGTCACGATCGGCATCAGGCGGGCGGATGTCGCCTCAGCCTCGGTGAAGACATAGACCGGAACTTCGACGCCCTGATGCGCGAGCCGGATACCGTTGGCAATCGGGCGCACCTGCATCGCCAGCGCATGCCCGTCGATCGTGCCGTGCCAGACCGGCTCGCCGGGCACCCATGGCGACACCAAATGATGCGGCGTTCCAGCCGCGCCATCGGCGCCGACAAAACACACCGTGATGGCGCCGGTCTCGCGCGCGATATCGAGGATGATCTCGTCGCGGCCGAGCCACACCGCGCGCCGGCCCTCGCGCTTCACCGGACGGCCGATCATCTGGCCGGAGATCTGCCGCTTGCGCTCGCCGAGCACATGGTCGATCGCCGCCCCCACGGCCGCAATGCGGCGGGCTACCTCGCCTGCGGGTGCATGGGCGGCAAAGCCCTTTGGAAACTCCTCGGCGATGAAGCCGGTCGATAGCCGTCCCTCGCGCCAGCGCGGATGGTTCATCAGCGCGGAGAGGAATGGAATGTTGTGGCGGATGCCGTCGACATAGAACGCGTCGAGCGCGGTCGATTGGGCCTCGATCGCGGCAGCCCGCGAGGGCGCGTGGGTGACGAGCTTGGCGATCATCGGATCGTAGAAGATCGAAATCTCGCCGCCCTCCTGCACGCCGGTATCGTTGCGCACGGTGATGCCGTCGACACGGCTCTCGGCCGGCGGGCGATATTTCACCAGCCGCCCGATCGACGGCAGGAAATTGCGGAAGGGGTCTTCGGCGTAGACGCGGGATTCCACCGCCCATCCGGTCAAGGTGACGTCCTTTTGCGCCAGGCTCAGTTTTTCGCCCGCAGCCACCCGGATCATCTGCTCGACGAGGTCGATACCGGTGACGAGTTCGGTCACGGGATGCTCGACCTGAAGCCGGGTGTTCATTTCCAGGAAATAGAAGCTCTTGTCCTGGCCGGCGACGAACTCGACGGTCCCCGCGGAATCGTAGTTCACGGCCTTGGCCAGCGCGACCGCCTGCTCGCCCATCATGCGGCGCGTCGTCTCGTCCAGAAGCGGCGACGGCGCCTCCTCGATCACCTTCTGATTGCGGCGCTGAATCGAACATTCGCGCTCGCCGAGATAGATGACGTTGCCGTGCTTGTCGCCGAGCACCTGGATTTCGATGTGGCGGGGATCGACGATGAATTTCTCGATGAAGACGCGGTCGTCGCCGAATGACGCCTTGGCTTCCGCTTTCGCCAGACCGAAGCCTTCAGCGACTTCCGCGGTCGAATGCGCGATCCGCATGCCCTTGCCGCCACCACCGGCGGACGCCTTGATCATCACGGGATAGCCGATTGCGTCGGCGATCCTGACCGCGTGCCTTTCATCTTCGATCACCCCGAGGAAACCGGGCACGGTGGAGACATCGGCCTTGGCGGCCGCTTTCTTCGATTCGATCTTGTCGCCCATGGCTGCGATCGCATCCGGATTCGGCCCGATGAAAACGACTCCAGCCTCCTTCAGCGCCCGTGGAAACGCCTCGCGTTCCGAGAGGAAGCCGTAGCCGGGATGCACGGCCTCCGCGCCGGTCTTGCGGCAGGCCTCGACGATCTTCTCGATGACGAGATAGCTCTCGGCGGCGGCCGGCGGCCCGATGAAGACCGCCTCATCGGCCATTTCGACATGGAGCGCGTCGCGATCGGCCTCGGAATAAACAGCGACGGTCTCGATCCCCATGCGGCGGGCGGACTTGATGACCCGGCAGGCGATCTCGCCGCGGTTTGCGATCAGAATTCGTTTGAACATGTTTTTGATTGATACCTTTGGGCGGGTTCCTCCCCCGCAATCTGGCATGCGAGGACAGGCCGAACAATTGCGTCCTATAGCAAAATGCAACGGAGGCAACGGTCTAGATCAAATGGCCCGGCCCTTCGAGAAACATCACCCCGAATAGCTCTGAAATCTGCCGCGCACGTAGGCCCGCGAGACCGCCTTCATCAGTTCGCCGACCTCGCCCTCCAGATAGTCATTGGCCACGATCAGGGCGCGGATGGTCGCGCGCAGGTCCCCACCGCAGGCGGCGATGGCCTGCTCGACCGCCTGCTCCAGGCCCTGGTCGTCTGTGATCTGGCGGGGATCGGCGGGCATCGGGTCAGTCCGGTCGCGGGCGGACATGTTCTCTTTTTGTTCCATGAAGTCAATCCACCTCTCGCCGCTTCGCCGCATCCTGGACGAGACCGTGGATAAAGCCGAGCTTGTCGATCACGGTGGGCGACAGGATGAACGGATAGAGGTCGCGCGTACCCATGGCCCGACTGACGTTGTTCATCGCGAAGGTGAAGGGCAGCCAGGCGGTGACGATGGCGTCGAAATCGTCGGTGCGATACGGATCGAAATTGACACGGGTCGTCAGTCCGCCGGTGAGGTCCGCCGGAGGTCGGACCTCGATACCGAATTCCCCGGCCATTTCGAGCGTGTCGACGATGTGCAGATAATGCGCCCAGGTCTCGGCGAAGTCCTCCCAGGGATGGCTGGTGGCATAGGCGGAGACGAAATATTGCTGCCAGTCGGGGCGCGCGCCATCGGTGTAGTGACGCTGCAAGGCATCACCGTAATCGGTTGAATCATCTCCGAAAACCTGCCGGCAGGCATCGAGCTTGCCGGCGTCGCGCACAAGCACGTCCCAGAAATAATGCCCGACCTCATGGCGGAAATGTCCGAGCAGCGTCCGATACGGTTCGCCCATTTCCAGCCGCCGTCGCTCGCGCTCGCTGTCGTCGGCCTCCGACAGTGCGATGGTGATCAGGCCATTGTCGTGGCCGGTCATCACCTTTTCCCCGGCAGCAAGATCGTCGGCGAGGAAATTGAAGACCAGCCCGTGATCGGGGTCTTCGGTCCGCGTCTTGACCGGCAGGTTCCATCGCAGCAGTGAATAGAACAGCCGGTGTTTGGCGATCTCCAATTCGCGCCAGCGGTCCAGGTGGGCGGCATCGGAGAGGTTCGGCACCGTGCGGTTATGCCGGCAGGCCCTGCAGTAGGTGTCGGTGATGCCGGCATCGACCAGCCAGTTGCAGGCGTCAAAACCGGCGTTGGCGCACAGGCTGCGCTCGCCGTTGGCCTCTGCGAGCGCCCTGAATCCGCTCCCCTCCGGTTCCAAGGCTGAGATCACCTGCTCCTCGGGCACGAAGGCGAGTTGGTGACCGCAACCTCCACAAGACAGGTTTTCGAAGCAAAGTGGGTTGCCGCAGACCTGACAGACAAAAAGTTTCAAAGCGACAATCCCACGGTTGGTCCCAAGACTGGTCCGATGGCTAATCCCACGACTGGACGGTTTCGATTTGGGGCTCGCGAAGACGCCGCAGTGCGGATTTTGTTCCCAGCATCCGGAACAAATTGACCGGAACCGAGTTACTGGTCCGTCGTGTTGCCCCCGACACGCCAGGTGGCCCCGCCGCATCACCCCTCAAAGAAGAGGCGGAGCCTCTCACTTCGGCCTGCATGGGGTCAGCAGGCGACACGCGCCAGGGCCGAATGGGATCATCGTCGACAATCATGACCGCACGGAGGTCACCCACGTGACCCCGTCGGAACCCGCGGCTGCGACGCTGCGGCAGCACCTCGAGGTGATCGCACTCGAGCGAGACCGCGCGCACCGCGAACTGCAGGACCGCGAGGCCGAGCTGGCGCGGATCCAGAGGATCGGCCGTGTCGGCGGCGTCGAAGTCGATCTTCGCGACGGCTTTCACAGCCGCCGCTCGCCGGAATATCTCATCATCCACGGATTGCCCCCGGCAGCGGCCAACGAGACCCACGAGGACTGGATCAGGCGTATCCACCCGGACGATCGCCAGCGGACCGAGCGGCAATTTCTTGACGCGATCGCGGGCACGGATGAGGACTATTCCGCCGAGTACCGGATCATCCGTCCCGATGACGGCCGCACGCGATGGATCCGCGTGGTCGCCAAGATCGAGCGCGATCGTGACGGTCAGGCGATCCGGCTGGTCGGCGCCCATATCGACTTCACCGACCAGATGCTGGCGCGCGAGACCTTGCGTGAAAGCGAGGAGCGCTTTCGCCTGATCGCCAACAGCGCACCGGTCCCGATCTGGGTCACCAAGCTCGACCGCACGCGCTCTTTCGCCAATCAGGCCTATGTTGATTTTCTCGGCCTGCCCTACGAAGAAGCCATCGTTTACGACTGGCGCAAGGCGCTGCATCCGGATGATCTGCCGCGCATCCTGCAGGAGCAGGTTGCCGGCGAGTCCTCGCTCAAGCCTTTTGTCCTGGAGGCTCGCTACAGGCGGGCCGATGGAGACTGGCGCTGGCTGCGTTCGGAATCGCAACCGCGCTGGGACCCCACCGGCCAGCACATCGGGTTCATCGGCGTCGCTCACGATATCACCGCCGCCAAGCAGGCCGAGATCGAACTGCGCCGGCTGAATGAGACCCTGGAGCAGCGCATCATCGAGCGCACCGCCCAACTGGAATCCAACGAAGCCCAGATGCGGGCGATCTTCGAGACCAGCCATCAATATCAGCTGCTGCTCGATCTCGAAGGCAAGCTGCTCTATGCCAACAGGACGGCGCTTGCCGGGATCCGCACTGATGCCTCCGACGTCATCGGCAAGCCATTCTGGGAGACGCCCTGGTTTACCGCCACCGATGGCATGCCGGACATCGTCCGCACAGCATTCACGACCGTTCTCACCGGGAAAGAAGTGCGCATCGAGATGCGGCTTCAGCTTCCCGTCGGCGAGCGGCATTTCGATTTCGCGATGCGGCCGGTGTTCGACCGCAACGGCAATGTTTCCGGCGCCGTTCCCGAAGCGGTCGACATCACCGACCGCCTGAGGGGCGAGGAAGTGCTGCGCCAGGCGCAGAAGATGGAAGCCGTCGGCCAATTGACCGGCGGGGTGGCGCATGACTTCAACAACCTGTTGACGATCATCCGATCCGCCACCGACTTCCTGCGTCGTCGCGACCTGCCCGAAGAACGGCGCCGACGTTATGTCGAGGCGATCGCCGAGACGGTCGAGCGCGCGTCCAAACTGACCGCGCAGCTTCTGGCGTTCGCCCGCCGCCAGCCACTGAAACCGCAAGTGTTCAACGT
>Ga0307509_10007479_pt1 | contig 14252 bp, 14 predicted proteins | sample 10_EM_MG_FD_202245 | JGI IMG/M metagenome (GOLD analysis project Ga0307509, IMG submission 202245) | Populus trichocarpa ectomycorrhiza microbial communities from riparian zone in the Pacific Northwest, United States - 10_EM | ecosystem: Host-associated > Plants > Roots > Unclassified | place... | reverse complement strand
TCAGTTAATATGGGTTTCATTATTTCTTGGCAGCTAATCATGCAGAGTTTTCTCCCTTGTTGGCATCATCTTCACTATGATCAGCTGCCAAGAAATAATGAAACCCATATTAACTGAGACATAAGACGACTTCGCAATACACACCTTAAGTTAACCGCTTTGTGTGACGTCCAATTATTCGAGTTCTTGCGGTATTCCAAGCGCCACCAACCCCCGAAAAGGCTCTGCCTGCTTTCACCTGCAACTATTCTGTAAGGAATTTTTTGACAAACGTTTCATGTCCTCAGAGAAATATCCTGAAGCGGTTATCTCAAGGATCCTCTTTTCTTGCTACTAATTGGTATTATTCTTGGGGTATAGTATAAGGAAGAGGATGGGAGCTGTAGGGACCCAGGGTACACTACAATATGGCCCAGAAAGATCTTACTGGTGTTTAAGACTTTGATGTTACCCTTTGCTCAGGCAAGTGTTGTCTTACAGAACTGTTTTCCCTACAGTCATTTTTATTCTCATTTCGAGCCTGTAAAATTACCCTTCTTCCTCGCCTGCTCTGGCCCGCGGTTTGCGGGGATTGGGCCTTTTGGTAGGCGGTATGCATCTTATCCCACCAAGAAAGACAGAAGAAAAAAAAACTTTTGGATGCAGTTAGAGGGCCGTGGAGCTGTCAGAAGATCCAGACATACCATACTTCCAGTGTGTTTAAGGAGCGTACATTTTGTATTTGAATTCTTCTTGAGATCCTATTTTCTCCAAATGTTTTTAGAGTGCAGGCGGGTGGTGATACTACATCTTATGCTTTACAGTTGTATACTATGGCAGGAACTCAGACGATTAGACCTATACTAATGCAGCTGGAGTTGCCTCCGTGGGTGAGGCCCCATAGTATTTTATTTCTACGTCTCTCACGGGACCTAAGCATCCCACCTTTTGCTAAGGTTTCGGCCCGTTTTCCCAGAGAGGGGCATTCCGGCTACACACCACATGGTCCAATTGTTTAAGTTTCTGCTGTATGATACAATATTGTCCCTGGACAAAATTAACCTCTCTCTAGACAACAAGAGAAATTTCGGCCATGGTAACTGCACTCCCCCACCAACCCCACAATATTATAAACCAAAAAAAACTACATATTAAAACTGTAAATACATACTAGAATACATAGTAGAAATTGATTTAGAGAAAGCCCTTTGGGTGGTGTTGGAAGTGCCGGTGATGTGAAGGGCTGCATTGCTATCGATCATTGCAGGGCCGTTAATTTTGCCCAGGTATGATACCAGATAATACTTACAGTAGAGATCTGGCACCCCACCCCAAACTTTCCAGGCGTAGTTAGCAGGGCCAATATAAGGAATATGATATGATACATTAGAGGTCAATGGAAATGTACAAGTATTTTAGGGTAGGGTTTAAAAATGGGGTAAAAGGGAGGAAAAAGAAACCCGAGAGAGGGTTTTAAACATATAGTGAACCCCTCGCACCCTAGATAAGTGCCATATACCGCGGGCCCAATCTGGATCTTCGTCAGTAGCTTCCTCTTGGACATCGTCCTCATATGCTACCAAAGCCCCATGTTTAAGCCTTTTTTCCAACCACCCCCCGTCTCCGCTTACCGAAGAAAAATCCACTTGTTATAAGAAGACTTGATTTATAAGTGATTTCTGGGGCATGGGCTCCTCCGGTGGGGGTTTCACTACTTAGTACTAAGTTTTACGGCTTCTATTCCTGTCCCCAATATTGTACTCTACTGTGATTTGCTGCCCGGTAAAAAAAGAGCGCATGGGGTGTTGTGCGAACATTAGTACAGTAACGCAAATACCCGAGCTGTTGTTGTGTTACAGTGGCTGTGGTTAATCTTAGGTTTCGGGAGCATGAGCCCGCATGTGTAAAGTTATCATACGCCTCCTTGTACTCGAGTATATCAAGAATATTGCCTATTACCAGGACAGCAAGAGTTTTTGGGTAACTATTTCCAGATATGGTTTTAGGAAGTTGTAGGCGTTGATCCCAAGCTGTATTCCTGCGCAGTGGAATGAGGAGGCAAGCAAAGTGTTTCCCAGGCCGAGTAGTACTGGGAAGTCCGGTACTAGTACCGATAGGCCTTCCGCTAGTGTATGCCTGTTATGCTTCTTGTATGGTTCATGTGTGCCCGTACTTGTACTGGCTCCCCCGAGATTCTAGTCATACTTGCTCAATGGCTGTAATAGGATATACTCGTGCTAGTACAGCCCCGTTCCAAAAGTTCTCGCACCCATGCTAGTACAAGTACTGTGACACGAAGAACCATAATACATCTGGTATAAAAATTTGTCAAGGTACTAGCTAAGGTGCGAAAACCTTTGGAACGAGGCTGTACAGTGCGGCTGTAAACAGGTTGGTGGCTCAGTGGAGACTGGTAGACATACCGGTAGGGATTCTTAAGCGAGAACTGGTGAATTATCCTCCCGATCCTACTCAGTAGCTTTTCTTGGTTGGCATCGCACCTCGTCGCAACACAGTGAAACCAAGCCATACCTACGGTGTCAACACTCTCTTAAGTTATCATGAAAATATGTCCGAGGAGATGAGGATCTCGCGATCCATCATAAGTCATCATATTCACAGGTGTGGGAGCACAGGGGATTTGTTATGGTGGGTGCGATTGGAAACTTGAATTAGAAAAAGTGCCTGGGTTACCTTGCCCGAGTGGTGCAAGTACTGTACTGTACCGTACTCTACCGTACCGTGCTGTCCTGTATCTCCACGGACACTTATTAAAGGTAACTTTTGTTTTTTTCTTTCCCTTTCTTTCCCTTTCTTTTCTTTTGAAAACAGACGATCTCAGAAGTTTTCACAAGCTACGAATGTGGAGTCATGACCTATCAGACCGGAAAGTGGATAAGGCGGGGAAGTGAATCAGTTGAGATGCACCGGGGGTAAGAGTCTAGAAATCTCGATTGACGCACAACACTTGGAAGAGGAGATTCACAAGAGCTGGAGGTTTCTAGATTTCCCGGCGTTTGAGCTTCGATTGGCAGTTTTATTTTGTTGGGTTCCCCCCATGAGGATTTATGCGAAATTCGCAAACGAACAAATTTACTTCTGTACCTGGTCCACTTCCTGGTCCAGTACGTTATTTGAATCTTGGTAAGTTTATTGCTATGGTGGAAGCCCCCATTTAGCAAAAGAGGGATCTTGTGGAACAACTTGTGCTTGTGTTGTAGTGCCACGGAAAAAGGGATTTTCCATTTAAAGACAGGGGGCCAAGTACTGTGCTCGAGTACCAGCAGACGCAACTAGAAGCCACTCGGCCACCCCCGTAATCGGACTGATGCCGATTCGTCATTCCCTCTGAGTATATCGCCTGCTGATCTCTTCGCTTGCATTTTATCAAGTTTACTCTAGTACCACAGGGCGGTACTTTCCAGATGCACAATTTTGTGGGGGCTGTTGGGCTCTTGGGGTTTGGTTGGCATGCCCCATGTAATTCAATGCCGCGACCGAATGGGTGTGCCGTACTAAGTTAGTGGTCTAGCGGTACAGTACTTGTACCACAGGGAAGCTTCCTGTTCATGTTCAGCTTCTGAGTGGAGGCGTCAGAATGGCTTGTGGATCAGTCTACCCTTCAGTTATTTCTCAGAACTCGGCCCCGCAGATAACGCACTCTGGATGAGTTGATTGGACCATCGTTAAGACGTCCAAAAACCCCTCTCTTGGATAGGAGGGCAAAAGCACTTAGAAAACTCACCGCTCTAGCTGTAGCTTAAGGCAAGTAAAAACAAAAAGCGCCGGAACCTACCAGCAAAGGCACCTCCAGCGTCGTACAAAGTAGTACGAGGTTCAATTATTTAGGTTCTTACGATGGTGTCCTCCTACAAAAGGACAAAATAATGGTGACCCCCTTTCTTCAGCCCCGAGAACTCTATCAGTTCACTCAAACGTACTCAAGAACCCATCCTCTGAACCCTCTGTTTAGAATCTACAGTTTTCCAAACACAAAGGAAAAATGGAAATGTTACGATCTCGTGTTGGGGAAAATAGCAATAACAACAACTCCTTTAATACCAACTCTTTCAATACTTTCAATTATCCCATTTCATTCAATGTGAATAATTATGGTGGTGCCGACGAGAGGGAGAAGATTCTCACATGGTTATCTCCACCGGAACCCCGAGAACGGCACGACCGTATTAGCACCGGCCGGGTCAAAGATGTGGGAGACTGGCTCTTACGAACAGAAGAATATCGGAATTGGTTTGATGGCATTCGCGATGGGGAACCCGATAATTCGGCCTTGTTTTGCTACGGAGATCCGGGGGTCGGCAAGACTCACATCAGGTAAAGAACCGTATCCTCCATGAAGCAAAGGTGTTTCTAAGAAGCTGTGATGCTAGCTCCTTGATAGTAGATAGGTTATGCGATTGGGCAGGAAGACAAACTGCTGCAGTAGCGTGCTTCTACTTCGACTTCGCGATCCAGAAGGAGCAACAATCTCCCACCAGCATCCTGAGATCCCTCCTAAGACAGGTGGTTGGTGGGCTCGGAAGCATCCCGGCAAAGGTTGTCCAAGTCTTTCGAGACCACGGAGGTGTCATCGGGGGGCGGAAGCCAGAACTACGTGAGATTGTAGAAATGTTCTCGGATATCTCTTCCGCGCGGCCCACCTTCTTATGTATCGATGGGTTGGACGAATGCCCAGACGAGTATCGGGGAGTGCTGCTTGATTCACTGAAGCAGATTCTGCATAGGTCCCCAGGGGTTCGGCTATATCTAGCCGGAAGATTGTATATCCGAGATGAGGTGGAGAGGCATCTTGCTGGGAGAGTAGTGGCTGTGTCAGTTACACCTGCCAGGGAAGATATCATTCTATTCCTACGAGCTAGGTTGGGAGAAGATACAATACCGGAGGCGATGGACAAACGCTTGGAGGAGGACATTATAAGAACCATTCCCGAGATGGTTTCAGAAACGTAAGTAGAGAGTAATTCCTCTGATAAAAGTGTCTGAGGTTCTCGACTAAGAGATTTGTGTCTAGATTCCTACTGATATCTCTGAATATCAGGGCGATCCTACAGGAAACGACAATCTATCTGAGACGAGAGAAGCTCGGTGCAATGAGGAATGGCTTGGGGTTGAGGGACGCATACGGCGCAACCATAGAACGGATAAGGGCACAGGAAGGGGGCAGACCGAGGCTCGGGATGGCCGCTCTGATGTGGATTTCATATTCGGAGCGGCCGTTGAAGGTGGATGAGATATGTCACGCCCTAGCGGTGGAGATAGGGTCAAAGGACATTAACACCAACAATGTGCCTTCGATCGAGACAGTGTTAAGCTGTTGCCAAGGACTGGTTGCCGTCGATACAGGGTCCTCGACAATTAGGCTGATCCATTTCACGCTCAAAGAGTATCTTTCCGGCCGCGACGACTTGTTTGACGGAGCTCATGCTAAAATAGCGGAAACTTGCTTGACGTATCTCAATTTCCGAGCCATTAAAGATCTTTCAGCTGGCCCCGCAAGTAACCCCGGGGGCACACCCTTCCTGGGATATTCTTCTCTATATTGGGGAGCCCACATGCGGGTGGGGCTCTCGGATCGCGCGAGATGCCTTGCGCTCGACCTTCTTGATCAATACCATAATCACATATCTGCCGAATTACTTTGGAAGTCAACCGCCGAGCGCTGCTTTAATTCACTCGAGCCATTTTCTGCGCTGCACTCCATTTCATATTTCGGCATTGCTGAGATTGCGGTTGATTTGATAAGGGCGAAAACATGGGATGTGAACCAAAGAGATAGTGCGGGCCTGACGCCACTCATGTGGGCTGCGAGGCATGGTCGCGAAGAAGTAGTAGAATCACTCTTGCAGCAGAAGCATACCCAACCTGATATGCGGGACACGCGATATGGTCGGACAGCACTCTCATGGGCCGCCGGGAGTGGGCATGAAGGAGTGGTCCGGGTACTTCTTCGGCTAATTGCCAATCCTGGGGGCATAGGCGGCAGGTGGGGGAAAACGCCGCGAGTAATGAGGGCACTACGTGGAAGAAAATACATCAACCCTAACAGGCGGGACGTTAGTGGCCAAACGCCTCTCTCGTGGGCTGCCTGCTGTGGGCATGATGGAGTCGTGAAACTATTGTTGGCGCGGGAAGATGTGAGCCCCGATATGCCAGACGATGGCGGCCAAACACCGCTCTGGTGGGCCGCCTGGAATGGGCATGACGGAGTAGTGAAGCTGCTTTTACAACGCAAAGACGTTAGCCCCAATAGGCCAGACAATTACGGCTGGGCGCCGCTCTCTTGGGCCTCCAAGAATGGACATAACGGAGTAGTTAAGTTATTGTTGGAACGGCCGGACGTTACCCCCGATTGGCTAGACAATTATGGGTGGGCACCGCTTTCGTGGGCCGCGAAGAACGGGCATTATGGGGTAGTGGAGCTATTATTGGCACACAATGAGGTTAGCCCCGATAGGCCAGACATCGATGACCGAACACCGATCTCGTGGGCCGCGAAGAATGGGCATGACCAAGTAGTGAAATTATTGTTAGAACGGGAAGATGTCACCCCCGATAGGCCAGACAATAATGGACAGACACCCCTCTCGTGGGCAGCTCGCGGTGGACACACCGGAGTAGTGAATATATTGTTGGAACGGGAAGACGTTTGGCCCGATAGTCCAGACAAGAATGGCTTAGCACCGCTCTCGTGGGCCTCCTGGAACGGGCACGACGAAGTATTGAAGCAGCTGCTAGGACGGGCATATCCTAACCCCGATAGGCCAGGCAACGACGGCAGAACACCACTCTCGCGGGCCGCCGGGGGTGGGCATGATGGAGTAGTTAAGCTCCTGTTGAGACGAGAGGAAGTTAAGCCGGATAGGCCAGACGATCACGGCCGAACATCTCTTTCATGGGCCGCCGGTAATGGGCGTGATGGAGCTGTGAGGCTACTATTGGAACGGAAAGATGTTATACCCGATAGTCCGGATAATCGCGACCAAACACCACTCTTTCTGGCCGCCTGTCATGGGCACTATGGAGTAGTGAAGCTATTGTTGGAGCGGGAAGACGTTAACCCCGAGTGGATAGACAATCGCGGCCAAACACCCCTCTTCCTTGCCACGTTCAATGGGCACCACAGAGTTGTGGAGCTACTCAAAGCCCGAAAGGCTACAGGTCCCACCTAACATAAGCTTCTGGAGCTATGGCCCTTCTGGGCATCTCCATGCTCCATCATGTCCCCGTTTACAACCTTTGCAGACGCTTTACGACCATTTCTAACCCTCTTCCCCATCTTCATTCTATATCCTAGGGCGATGTGATCGTTCCGTGGACATCACAATCTATCTGTGTAGGAATTGATGCGTGGATAAGTGGAGCTTATGCTATGTGGTCTAAAACGAGTAAAGTACACTCGTTTTCCCCTGAATTTTCCCATTTATTTTTCTAGTGTTTAGGGTACTAAAGTTAGAATATTTCCCGTATATACCCCGTCTTCTTGTATTCTTGTATTTCTCTAATCTCCTACTTAATGATAGAACGGACTTGGGTTGTGGTGTAGCATATAGCGTTATGGTGGAATTTATTTTGCAGGACATCTCAGACTTGCTCCTTATATAAACTACATAGTCAAATAACATATGCAACGATCTAGAAGGCTCAATAACCTATTGCCCTCCTTTCTTTCCATCCTATCTTCTCCCGCCTACAAACAGTGGCGCATACCTGGAGTGGGGAAATAAATAACCTAGCGGTAAACGGTATAGCCGGGGGATTTTCTTGGTACTTGGTAACTAAGTAGGAAAGGTAGGGGAGGTAGCTTCAACAACTTCCTTCAGTATACCTAATCAGAAAAACTAGATAAGCTCTAAAACAAGTGCATAAATACCGTAAGCTAACGCATCCGGTGTTCCCAACCGTCCAGTCCTTCGGTCTTTGGGTAGGACGGGACGGACTAATAGTCCTTCTTTTTGGGAGCGCCAGGACGTGCTACGCCCTAGAAGGTGAAGGCCGGACGGACTGGGAAAATGGTCATAGCTTGGACGTCCCGTAGTAATAGCCCAAATCGAAATTATGCAGCTCCGAACGAATCATTATAGCATCATGAGACATCACTCGTGCACTCCCAACCGTCCCCCTACCCTGAACACACATGTCCACCCCAGCCTACACACTCTAATGATACCAAAGATCCTTCTCCGCAAACCACAAACTCAAAGCGCTAGAACAAGCAAGCACGCTGCCCAAGCATTTACAATATTCCAGCAACATTTCGACCTCTCAAGGAATACCCGGGGATAAAACCTAAAACAGATAAAACAGACAAAACAGAGCCATCCAATATCTCTCACTTGATGAAAAATTCGAGGGGAGAGCTTCTGGCAGGATCTTCACGTTTTCTGAAGGTGGGGTGTTATTGGGCAGCAGGCGCAAGACTTGTAACAAATACAGCAAGTGTATTCCAATTCCATTGAGATTGTAAGAAGACCGCGCTAGCTTGTAGTCCCATAAGAATAGACCCGTTCCATAAGGACTTAACATTCTTTTCATCTTTTGGCATGGGATTTTTTAGATCTACAAGGCGAATTAAGATCCCTTACGATGCGGTTAATCACGTTAACTCAGTTACATCACTTCCCATCTGATTATCCCCGATTCACAATATAGCTTGGGTGAGAAATGATCAGTTCAGGGTAGTAGATTTAATTCAGAGAATCTTCCAATTCTGGAAGCTGAACTGGGCTAAGGAACTTGTATATATTCCTGTTATTATTATTCTGTGGTCAGGATTTATGATAATAATCTGAGATGCTATAAGGGATAACTCCGGAATTCATGCCACTCTGTATTTATTCAAGGTAGCTATGGAGTTATAAGACGGATTAAGTTACACCTCATGGTACTCGAGTGCAGTACGTGGACAAAATTAACCGACTTGCAACGATCGATGGCAACGAAGTCCTCATCACCGAGCACTTCCACTACCACCTGAAGAAATTTCTCTAGATCAATTTTTTCTATGTATTCTACTATGTATTCTACTATGTATTTACATTTTCAATTTGTAATTTTTTTTCGGCTTACAGGATTGTGGTGTTTGTTGGGTGCAGTTGTCACGGCCGAAATTTCTCCTGTTGTCCGGTGGTCGGTCAATTTTGTCCAAAGACAATACAAGTTCATTTTATTCAAGTTCATAAAGCTTCATCCTCTGCATTTGAGGGGCCGGGTGGGGGGGAGTATGGCCCCAGCAGTCCTCTATCATGAAGTAAAGCCTGTTGATCAGGTGCCCCCACCTGCCATCTTCCATCCCTCCGGACCACCTCTCAGATTATCTCTCTGCCGTGTCCTTGCCCCTCACTATCACTTTATCACCCGAGGGTATAGTACGCCCCCCTGCCCGAAAACGCTTGTCTTGAGGTATCATGGCCCTTGGCGAACCGCGAGACGAAGTTCCCCCCTGTCTAGCGCTCCTGGAATTCTCTTGACCGGACAGTATAGTTCCGGCCGCCTATACTCGAGTACAACACCACGATTGATGCACCGGGGGACTTTCTCGGCAGAATGTTGGCTCAAAAAAAAAATGCAATTATACTTTTAACCCGAAAAAATTAGAATAAGGGATTCAAAGAAACTCCGCTTCTGCCGTAGTTTGATCATCTACGAGTTTTTTTTTTCGCGGTCAATTTGATGTCAAAACATCCCTGTCGCGTCATTTTTTTTTTTTGTTAAATCCTTGGTATGATTTTAGGTACATGACTAGCACTCCCCAGGGTCCAACCACTGCATTCGGGAAAAATCCCATCGCAAATAAAAACCCAAAACAAAACTCAACAAAAGAAATAAAATCATAAACAAAACCAAAAATACCCAACGGTATGAAATCAATGTGAACATCCATATTACTAGGAAAATTTATCTTATTCAACGAAATGAAAGAAACCAAACATTTCATCAAATCCCATCCCTTTTTATTTTCGGCCCAAATCAAAGACTCGGGCGAAATGTCAAAGATTTCATCAGGTTGCCCAACCCTGGCCCCAGCGAGGGCCTGGCAACCGGCTATAACGTGTTCGAAGGTTTCGGGTTCGTTCTCACACCCAGGACATAGCACACTTGCTTCTGGATTCCTCCAGTCTTTCTGTGCCTTCAGGTAGCTATTGCCAGCCCTCATCTGATAAAGACGGGAGGCGGCAAACTTATTGATTGTCATAAAGCGCCAGCATGTCCTGAATGTGGGCCTATAGCCGTAGTATTCAGGGTAGTTGAGCAGTTTCCACTTCAGGGGTATAGGTTCTGGGACCTGTTTCAGAGAGTTTTCATAATACTCGCACTCGTCGGGGTCAGGCGGTGACTATATGTTCGGTTTCCGAGGGACAGGCCACTTCGAAAAGAGTAGCCTTGCTCTCCAGGCCACATCGTCAATAGGGAGGATCCTTTGGACAGATGTGCACAAGGTCGAGTCCCACGTTTTTGGTTTCATGCCTCCAGCCTTAGAAAAAGCAGCCCTCCGATTGGAGGGAAGGCGAAAGCTGTTATGTAGAGGGAAGCCCGGTGGAAAAAGGGCTGTTGCAATGTTATTGTCGGGTAACGCGGTTGACCATCGGCTGGCAGCCATGTCGCGTACCTGTTCGAGGTATAGGTCTACTGGCATTATGCAGGCTTCAGCAGACAGGACATTGGTATTTGTGGAATAAAAGCAGTTAGTAATCCACCGCTTAACTCGGTTCAGTAGAACTTCCATCTTGTGTCTCATGGTGGCGCTGAGATCGAGAAATTCTGCGCCATATAGGAGTGTAGGTAATATAATTGCTTTCGCCATCCTTCGCGCACTGTATCATGTAAGCCTGCCGCCCGGGGAAGACAGTCTCTTAATCCTGTCAAAGGCAGCTTGTGCAAGGGTGAGTCTGTTTGCGTAATGGGTCCACGTGCCATGGTTATTTTCGAAATAAAATCCCAGCCAGTTGACTGCTTTGGGTGCCGGTTGTATGCATTCACCGTCAACCACTATCGGATGCTCACTTCTAGCTACTTTCTCTCTCAGGGTCCGCCAGTGTATCAGGTCCGTCTTGTGTGTTGAAAATTCCAATCCAAGGGAGGTCGCAATGTTTTTGATCCTTGTGAACGCTTCTTCCAAGAGTTTAGAGTTCATCCACCATGAGTTGGAACTGACCGTAGTTTGTATGTCGTCAACGTAGGACGAAGTGAATTCTCTGCTAGGATCTATGCAGTCGTGAAGAGGTTCGACATAGATCACGAAGAGTATGGGGGAAAGGGGTGAACCCTGTGGTATGCTAGTGTTGATACCTCTCATCTCTCTAGGAGAGCCCGGGAAGATGATAGGGCATTGTCTGTAGGAGATAAAATTGGATATCCATTTCACCATGTAGTTAGGTACGTTCTTGGTCTGAAGCCTCCGCAGCAGGGTGGAATGGTCCACGTTGTCAAATCCGCCTTTGATATCAAGAAACATAGTGCTGGCTTTAAGGCCAGCAGCTTGTGCTTCTTGTACCCAATGTCTTAGTGAAATACCAGCGTTGAAGGTTGCTCTTTGTGGTAGACTTCCTGTCTGTCTTAACGAGTAGAGGCCGTTGAGTTTGGCAAATTTGATGAGCCTTTGGTTGATAATCCTCTCCGCTATCATCCCTGTCGCGTCAGTTGAGGTGCTGTGTATACAGCCTGAACTATGCCTATGCTATCCTGTGTAACCCGTCCTTATAGCCGGCATTAGTTCTTCTTTCCTTGATGGGAAAATAAAAATTGACACAAAAAATATTGTCAGGATTTGAACATGTGCTCTCGCAAACGAAACACATTTCATGTCTGTTGCATTGACCACTCGATCACAGTCCCATATTTATTGTACTTTGGTGCCTCATTGAAAACCGGAAACATGGTATCATATCCAAATCATTCAACCAGACACTAAAAACCCGCAAAAACCCGGAAAGCGCCAGAGGGACGAGGGCCTGATGAATTAGTATGATGAAAATGGGAGAATAGTACTTATGATAATAAGAAATGATGTTTCTCTCTCAAAGAATTAAGCCCTGGAATACTGAATGACCAAGAGAGCACCTTGCCCACCACATGGCACAACAGGTATTGTTTTAAGGTGACCTAGAATGCCCTCTCTTTCCAGATATTGTGATCTTCCCATTGCATCGGCCCTGATTCAGCACGGGTAGTTTACGATTTTTTAATATACAGTTCAGGCTGTCTATACACAACACCTCGATCGATGCAACTGGGGACTTCTCGGCAGAATGTTTGCTCAAAAAACATATAAAATTATCCTTTTAAGCCTAAGAATTAGAATAGGGGATTAAAAAGAAACTCAGCTTCTGTCGTAGTTTGAACATCTACGAGTTTTTTTTTCACAATCAATTTGGTGTCAAAACATCCCTGCAGGGTCAATTGAGGTGCTGTGAATATAGCCTAAACCATCCCTATGCTATCATGTGTAACCCATCCTTATAGCCGGCATTAGTTCTTGTTTCCTCAATGGGAAAATAAAAATTGAAACAAAAAATATTGTCAGGATTTGAACATGTGCTCTCGCAAATGAAACAGATTTCATGTCTGTTGCATTGACCACTCGACCACAGTCCCATATTTATTGTACTTCGGTGCCTCATTGAAAACCGGAAACACGGTATCATATCCCGAATCATTTAAGTAGACACTAAAAACCCGCAAAAACCCGGAAAGCATCCACAGGGCCAGGTCTTGATGAATTAGTGTGATGAAAAAGCGAAAATAAAGCCTATGATAATGAGAAATGATGTTTCTCTCTCGAGGAACCAGGCCCTGGAATACTGTATGACTATGAGAGTACCTTGCCCACCACATGGCACAACAGGTATTGTTTTTAAGATGACCAAGAATACCCTCTTTCCAGATATTGTGATCGGCCCATTGCATCGGCCTTGATTCAGCACGGGTAGTTTACGATTTTTAATATATACTGTAGTTCCTGCCGTCTATACACAACACGTCTATCGATGCAATGGGGGACGCCTTGGGGTAATGTCGGCTCAAAAACAGGTGCAATTTATCCTTCAACCCTAACAAAATTAGGATAAAAAACGAGAAAAATCTCTCCCGCTGCCGTGGTTTGAACATCTACCGGTTTTTTTTCACGGTCAATTTTAATACCAAGGCGTCCCCGGTTGCATTGATTGAGGTGCTGCATATAGACGGCCGGGACCATATGACTAGGTTTATATTTGAGATTTTCTTTAGAATTCACTTCTCTAGCAGAATGATCACATGCTTATAGCAAATGAATATTTTCCTCAAACTAATTGAAATAGTAGAGTAAACCTCCGGTGAAAAGCTCTGGAAGAGGCTCCCCTATGGAGGACACCCCGCGACACCCAACCCCTAATCTTAAATTAAACCGTTATGATTAGTGCAGTACAGGCGGAAAAAGAGTTTACCTCTACTTCACTCTATTCATTTACACAGCTACGCTTGAGCACTATTATCGCCAAGCAGGTAAGTGTGGGTTACCAAGCACCGCTCCCCCCTTGCTCGATGAAAACTGCGTCACCAACTATCACTCTTGGAAATAAAGGAAGTTTCTGTTGAAATTGTGCTCCAATCTTGTGTGAAAGTGGAACGGTAGAGACTTCGGGGAACTTCTGCTCGCCATGCATTTCTTACTTATCGAAAGGAAAGGGTCAAACGACCAAACATAAAGTCCCTAGTCAGAAGTGTTCGTGATCGGCTTACTAAGCAGCCTCGCCAAATGCCACCTTGCCAAATGCCACCTTGTAGATCGTGACCGTACCTTTACATAAACGACGATACCCCAAGCTTGTGCCACCTCCTCTATTTGAATTATTCTTTAATAATCTCCAATGGTTAACCGATCCGGATATACATCAAAAAAAAAAAGCGAAACACAAAGACTACTCGAACTGAAATGTCCAATGTTGAAAAAGGAATGATCATAGGATTTTTCCACTGCCTCCGGAACATTGCTCTTGTTGCTCAAATTATTGGCTGCCCATGGACAACAATCAAGAGCTTCCTCACTCACGCATGTGAGCTTCTCTCACTGGAAAATATTGCTCGTCCTGGTCGCACACCTGTTCTTAGCCAGCGACAGTGTCGCACAATTATCCTGGCTGCCAAATCTAACCGGAAAATGACCAGGTCAGATTTCAGGGATAAATATGCGCCAGGTGTTTCTCTTTCTACTGGTTTGTACCCTCTACCTGAGTGATAGTCTATGATTCTCTAACAAATTTACAGTAGATAGAGTA
>Ga0307509_10007478_pt1 | contig 14253 bp, 25 predicted proteins | sample 10_EM_MG_FD_202245 | JGI IMG/M metagenome (GOLD analysis project Ga0307509, IMG submission 202245) | Populus trichocarpa ectomycorrhiza microbial communities from riparian zone in the Pacific Northwest, United States - 10_EM | ecosystem: Host-associated > Plants > Roots > Unclassified | place... | reverse complement strand
AACCAGGAGTCCCTCCACCGTTCTGCTGATGCCGCCGTCACAGGTTCCAAGCATTTTTGATGTACCTTTACACGAGCGCGATAGAGTTCGCACCGTTCGGGTCCAACGATAATCGCAGGTCGCGGAGCGCAGAAATCGTCACACCCTCTGATGACAAGGTTCCCCGACCCTCCCCGAAGTCCATCTACCGGCTCGCGGACAAGGTCTGTACCCGTCCGCCGTACCCTTCTCAGGCACCTTACACACGTTCACCACAGTACGACGTCCCTGCACTGAAGATCCTTGCGCTAAATCACATTCGCGGTGAACTGACCAAATGCGACATCGTGAAGGAGGCCTTTAGCAGATTCGCATTCCAGTGAGTGCGGCAGATCACCGAAGTTGGCTGCGTTCCAACGGAGAGACATAGATACGACGAGATAAGGGATCTATACACCAACCAACTCGCGTCCGTTTGGATGGAGGACTCGACGACGGAAGAGACTCGGGCCAGAATCGAGGAGAAGATTGATAGTTTCTACGAAGGCGATCTCGAGCACGCGACGGAAGTTCTATCCGCGTTGTGGGAGATTGTAAACAAAGATGGGAATATCGCGGCCCCTTCAAAATCCTCGCCCTCTGTGGGTCCGTTCCCGTTTTCGTACCCCGTCCCCCCGGCGTTGTATGAGAGTGCTTACCTTGAATAACCAGGCTGCGCAAGTCACAAGCCCCGCCCACTGGACTTCCGTGAAGATCGCTCTCATCAAGTCAATCCGCAGAGGGGTCCTATTTGACAGGAAGCACTGGGCCAGGCGTTCGAAGACCGGGGATATCTTGAAGCCCATCTACTTTTCAAGCATAATTCTGGGCGACAAGATGCAGCAACTGAACAGCCGTGGGTCGGAATTCGGGTACAGATGTTCTGGGTTGCTGACTGTCTCTAGTGGTGAAACGCCTCAAGGGCCGAAATGGTCTCACAAGCGACGTGGAGGAATACGTCAACGTCGAGAGCGACTGTGAAGATGAAGGTGGTTCAACTGGAGCTGATGAGGGAACACTGAAGGAGGACGAGAATGAGGAAACCCGTGCGGTTCTCATTACCGGATCGTTTTCAGCGTACGTGCGCCTCCTCGTCTACCCTCGCGCCGACTGAACGGCACACCTCTCAGCTGGAAATCCCTTTTCTTCTATTGCTGCACAGACGCAATTTCGTTCGCTCCCCTCAAATCGCAAGGTGTCGACTCTCGCTCAAATTACGTTCGGGAAAAGACCACGCTCGCCGCACCCCCTCCCTGTTCACCGAAGAGTATCTACATCCTGGCAAGCTTGGCAAGCCGACTTCCGATCAAATGTGTTTCGCTCTGGACTGACGTGTCAAATCCAGCTCGGAATCCAGCCGCTCTGTGACAGCGCCTTCGCGGACATCAAAAGCAAAGTGTCGTTGGCAAACGTGGTGGACGAGGTTTTCTCGTGGGTCACCGCTTGGTGCGTTCCGTCACATTCTTCGACCCTGGGACCAATGACCTGGGCTAACGTGTTCGTTCAGTCAGGAGAAGATCAAGGAGATGGAGTGCGAACTCCTAGTCTCGAGCTTCAAAGACCCGAAAACGATCACACTCGTGAAGGAGAACATCAGAAACAGCTCCGATGGGTCCTCCTCCCACCGTGCTGGCGCACTGAAGCTTGGGTTGAGGAAGGCTCTCGAGCTCAAGAAAAAGAAGAAGCAGAAGACAAAGCCTCCCGGTGTAATGCTGCGATGTAGCTATTGCCATTGTGGACGGTACAACAACCCTGTCTCATACTCGTCCATGGGGTCAATCACTTATTGCCCAGATTGCAGCTCATATATGCAGTGCGTTGAGTGTGGATACAATTGGACCAGCAATTACACCTCGTGCCAGAGCTGTGGGAAGAGCTTCATATAGATGGTGTGTTGGGCCGGATCGTATATCAGTTTGTATTCACGAGATGTAGCGTTGTTGTACCCTCGCATAGTGGCCATTCCAACCATTTCGTGATCCAACCACATCCGTCTCGAATGTAGTCCTGGACTGTACATTCCACACGACACGGACGGGACCTTGATAACCGACAAGAGATCGACCACTTCGAGGTCGACTCGTCAAAAGTAAACCGGCGGGAGAGCCAACTAGTCACCCATTGAAGACACGATGTCCCGATCTCCTCATACCCGTATATACTCTCTCGTCAGCATTCAATAGACATTCAATGCTCAACTCTAGCGGGACGAGCGGTGGATCGTCTGACTCGTGGAAATGTCGGTAACTCCCCCGATTTGCCGTTCTCCCCCGACCAACGGGGTGAAAACTTGGTGTCTCCCGGGCCCTCGGCGGCGCGGGGGTGGTCCTTCGAGCAACCATACACGAATGGTGTCGCATCGTGGGTCTTGATGGCCTCTCCCTTCCCGGCACATTCGTTGTGCTTGCCATCGGTACGTGTGGACTTGTTGAAACTAGAGGGAGACCGAAATCGGTCGAAGGGGTGAGGGAGCATTTTCTTCGGTGTTTCCCCCAAGCTAACAGAGCCGTCGCCTTCTTAAAGATCGGTGTAGCAATGGTTGAGGGGCTCTGAGGTGCGCGAGTTCGTCCATAATATGGAAAGTGGTGCAGGTACTACAATATTACACATTGTCATGATTACCATTATCCCGTTCTACGTACAAGGAAGGAGAAAAGGAAGAAGGCCGGTGTGATCACCCAAACCTCACCATTCTACACGACGAACTTGAGCCGCTTGTCTGAAAATCTTTTCTTTAATTGATCCAGGGGGAGGAGTTTCTCGAGGTCATCGGCCGCCTCAAATCGCAGCTCCTGTATGTAAACGACCAGTTAGTCGATGTCCATGGAATGCGAGCGATCCCACGTGCCTGGGATTGCAACAGGGCCAGCCAACTATAGAGCCCAAACTCTCTCCGTGGAATGTCGAGTGGTAACGTCGGCACGAAAAGCTCTCCGATGATTCCCAGAACCAAGACGAGTACCAGGAGGCTTATCATTCGCCACTGCTTGAAAGTGGTAAATGCAAGCGTCTGATTCCCGTACGATTGGGCGATGACCTGTCCCGACCCTGCAAGAATCGGTAGAGTTTGCGCCGCACCAACCCGTCCACGGACCGCAGCGAGCCGGTCTGGAGAGAGTTCGGTGTATCCCCAGAAACCAGTGCCGTTTGTGAAAGAAATAGTCTACGGAGTTAGCCGATGTTAGAAGAGATGTCGTCAGGGGTTACAAGGGGGACCCACAACAGGAATGGGGGCATAACGGTGCGTGATCCGACCATTATCACTCTCCAACTGATAGACGCTACTAAGAAACCCTATGCGGAACGGATTTGTCTTTCCAGTCGCGTTGAGATATCTGAGGTTCGGGAGTGGGACTCCTCGGATAGCACCACTCGGCGACAATGAGGCACTGCCATCACCTCTCCCGACAACCCGCAATATTGAGGGAGACAGTGTAGATGTGTTGGACGCTTCTATGATCCAGGGTTCGTACTTCTGCACGCAAACCGCGGCATCGCAGCCGATCGCGTATTCCTCCGACCTGTTACTGTACACGGGGAAGTGACCAGAAGGAGTGTATATATTGGCAGATCGGATGAGGACCGTTTCGACAATCGTCCACCCAGCCGGATCCTTTAAGACGCTCCCGTCGGAGTAGGTGGTGATACTATGGCCGTCGTCTTTCGTTCGCACTGTAGTACACGGGTGAGAGGTGAAGAATGGGAGCGGGTCGGACAGCTCACTGGTGAAGGAGATTGTTGAGGGGTCGATATTCGGTGGTAGGGTATCGTTCCCTTCCAACCCCGGCCCGACCAGCTCCGCGAACCGCGTCGGTAGGCCCATGCCGTACACCCCAAACAAGCCTCGAAGAAAATCTCGCGGAACGATGACATAGGTGTAATTCTGGCTCGATAAGGGCACCCTGGGTAACGACAGGTCAGCGGGTTGGTTCAAAGTGAGGCGGGCCAAGCTGCTTTACAAGTTGACTGTAGGGTTAGGCAGTTTCTCGCAGTAAACCCTCAATCCCCACTGAGGGTACCTAAAAAAGGCGAATATCAGACACCGAGTAACATTTCTAACAAGCGGGTGGTGCATACCGTAAAACGACTCCAGTATCACCATTGGACGCGTTCCTATCTGTCAACAGAGGGGTGTCGTTCGGACTATCATCTGGAACAATTGATGCAGTTATATTGAGAGTCCCCGCCCCAGAACCTCCAGGGATAAACTGAGACAGGCTCGGTTGGGCGAAATAGATTGTGTCGTTGCCGTAAACGAGCCTGGCCGTATTAGACACCATTCCATATGGGATCCATTCCCAACTTAAGTCTGTCGCCCGATCAATATCCTCCGTGGCCAAGTCTCCAGCGATCAAGACTTCGCGGTATACATCACGTCGGTTCTACCGAAAAATTAGGAAGACAAGAAGGTAGATCGGTGGCACGTACGGTGATGAAAGTTTGAATCTCCATGATGCGTCCGAATAAGAAAGGTAACAAGGGAGCGAGGATGGCGAGGACAACAAAAAACCCTAAGAATAGGGACCATGGCCGTTTGCTGCGCCAGCGTGAGAAATCACCGAGTAGAAGAAGGAAATCCGGGGACGAACTCGTATGTTTTTCGCGAATGTCGGGAAGTGTCCCGATTCCCGAAACGAGATCGGAAGATATGGAGGGCGGCCACGGGGCTCGTCGGGGTGCTCGAGCCTCCAGCGAGATCACGAAGTCTCATTCCGTCCCCTTCATAGCTCATGTGAATCACAGTGGCCCAGGCTGTTTAAAGTGAAGTCTTAGAGGGTCGCAATTCTGTCAACTGGTGAGAACTCACTCGCTGCCTCGAGGTGTTGCGCCCCGATCTTGAGAAGGATATATCCGAGGACGAAACCGATACCAGAACACCAGATGGAGACGAGGACTCGCACGGTGAATAAAGATTTATTTTTCGCCACCAACGTGAGAAGAATGAACGCCGGGTATGTGAGATGGCATAGGACAGTGAGGATCGCGATACGAGAGAAGCTCGGTCTCTCGAACCATCGGAACAGTGGTTTCGATTGTTGACTTGAAAGCCGAGATTTTTTGGCGTGCTGGAAATTCGGCGTGGATGGCGGCGGGGAGGGCGGGGCTTGGTACTCGGCATCGAACTCTCTCCTGTTTGGAGTCAGAAGGAGTGGATCTGCTTGGATGGGGGGTGAGGCTGAGCTTTCAGTAGTAGGATGAGGCTCGGAGTCGTCATCCCTCATGCAAACATGCTCCATGCTGAGAGGCCCAGGGAGAGGAGGTTGAGGGCCATGCGACGTTTATCTTGAACCTTTGAATGCGAATATATATCTGGTAGGAATAAATTGAATGTTGTTTTCGGTACAGGATAGGTCTGGTCTGGATGCTAACGCCTTCAGGCGTACCAGCCTACCTACCGTATTGCCGTCACGTTCCTGCCTACGACGGACGGTTCCCGCCAAACCAATTCGCGATTCCTCTTACGAGACACTGGGCCGGCGGGTGTGGATTCCCATTGGGGAAGAGTTCGACATAGCCGTCGGCTGCAATTTGTCGTCTGCGCCAGCTGCTGGCCGGTGTTGAATAGGCTCGTGCCTGCAGAAGGAGTGGAATGAACGAGGTGGCTGCATCCAACGGCCGTCGTAACTCCAAGAGGCCTAGAATATCCGAGCCGGGGAGCTCAGTTGGAGCCCATCAATATTAATATTAACCAATCAACACCAATATGTAAGTCAAAAACAGCCTAAAGACTGTCCCAGGCTTCTTTCCAGCCTTAGTGTTCTCAGTAAGCGCTGGCGAGCCCGACAAAGGAATCGACCGGGCTAGGCTAGAGGCGGCCAGGTTCGCTAAAATTGGCGCGATACTCGACCAGCCCCATCCAGGTCGAGTCCCAACAACGCTGGGTGCGCCGGTGCCCGACGTTAGATTCGAATAGATTATACTAGAACTCAACCCAGTTTGCGGTGTGAGAGCAAATGTACTATATTTCCTTCGAGGGAGGGCGAGCTGCGTCTACTCGCATCTATCTTACGTCCGGGTCACCTCGGCTCCGCCTGCACTACGCCCACCGTGTACCTGGGGCCTCCCCTGATCGAGAGGCACTGAACCACGTGAGCTCGTGCCATATAGAATGGAACGCGGAGAGCAATCCACTAAAAACCCGAATGGAATACATACTGCTACATTACACATTGTCGTGATTATTATTATACCGTTTTACATGCAAGGGGGGGAGAGCGACGAAAATAGTCTGTGTGATGATCTTGAAAATTCAAACCACGCCTTTCTCCAAGGCGAACCTGACCCGCTTGTCCGAAAGCCCTTCCTCTAATTCCTCGAGGCTCATGAGCTTCTCGAGGTCATCGGCTGCCTCAAATTCCAGCTCCTGAACGTCAATGCCCGATTAGCCCTCGTACACGGAACACGACTGAGCCCACGTACCTGAGATTGAAACAGTGCCAACCAACTGTAAACCCCAAACCCTCTCCGTGGAATATTGAGCGGCAACGTCGGCACGAACAGCTCTCCGATTACTCCCAGGGTCCAGATAAGTATCGGGAGGGCGATCAGTTGCCACTGGTTAAAAGTGGTAAATGCCAGCGTCTCATCCTCGTACGATTTTGCGACGATGGTTCCGGACCCCGCAAGAAACGGTAGAGCGTTAGCTGCACCGACCCGTCCGAGGGCAACGGCGAGCCGGTCTGGGGAGAGTTCTGTGTATCCCCGAAGTCCGGTCCCATTGGTGAAAGAAACGGCCTAAGGAGTGATTCAACGTTAGGTGAATGTTGTGCGTGGAGGTACGACGGGACCCACGGTAAGGGAGGGAACATAAAGAAGGTCCCCGCTGCTATCCTTCACCATCTGATTGATGCTATTGGCATGAGCTACGGCGAACGCAGGCTCTTTTCCCGTCGCGTTCAGATATCCGGTGCTCGCGATCGGGGTCCCTCGGATATTTCCACTAGGCGACGATGAGTTACTCCCGTTCCCTTTCTCGACGATCCGGAAAGTGGAGGGGGACACAATGGATGTGTTGTACGTCTCCACAATCCAAGGTTCGTATTTTTGCACGCAGACTGCGGCATCGTAACCCACACTGCGTGGCGTCAACCCGAAAGTTCTCACAAGCATCTTCACAGATATAGGGAAACTACCAGAAGGCGTGTAATCGGTCTGGAATCGGAGGAGGACCGTCTCGACGGTCGTCCGTTCTTGATCGCCAACCGGATCGACATCCTTGGAGTTGAAGGTAACTCCCTCGCCGTTTTCCGGCTCTTTCACTGTAACGCGGTGGGTCAGGCACGGGGAGCGCAAGTGGGCTGACAAGAACTGACCAACGTAGGAGATTGTTGAGAGGTCGATATTTGTTGGGATGTTGTCGAAGGGTGGGGGGATGTCTGTCGATCCCGCGAACTGCGTCGGCAGGTCCATCCCAAGCTCCCCAAACAAGCCTCGAAGAAAATCACGAGGAACGTAGACACCGGTGTAACCAGACGGCCTCGAGAAGGGTACCCTGGGTATGAAGAAGTCAGCAAGTTGGTCTGACGGGAGGCAGGTTGAGTCGATTCACAAGCTGACGTCAGGGTTGGGCAGCTTCTCGCAGCGAATCCTGATTCCCCACTGGGGGTGTCTGAAAAATGTGAATATCAGGACGTCGAGCCACATCTCTAGCGAACCGGTGGTGCGCACCGTAAGACCACGCCAGTGTTGCTCTTGGGCGCGTTCCTACCCGTCGACGGAAGAGGGTTGTTTGGGGTATCCTTCGGACCGGTCAGCTCCGATAGATTGAAATTCCCAGACCCAGAGCCGCCAGGGACAAACTGGGACAGACGCGGTTGGGCAAAGTAGACGGTGTCATTGCCGTAAACGAGCTCAGCGGTGTCGGATGCGCTCCTGCCATATGGGAGCAAGGACCACGTTTGGGAAAAGTTCTTCGTACGGCGTCAGAACAGGAGGACATGAATACATTTACAGCCCGGCTGACCTTGAATTCTCCGAGTTGTACGGTCGCCTGACCAACGTCCTCCTGGGACAGGTCTCCAGCGATCAAAACTTCGCGGTACGTCTTGCTTTGGCTCTGTTCGAAAAATCAGGAAATGCAAGACGAAGGCAGGTGTGTGCCACGTACGCTTACGAAAGCATCGATCACGATGATACGTCCGAATAGGAAATTCAACGCGGGAGCGAGGATGGCAAGGACGACGAAGAAACCCAAGAACAGTGACCACGGTCGTTTGCTGTAGCAATGTGAGAGGGTGCAAAGCGGAAGACGATATGGGGACAGACTCGTATGATTTACGTGAGGACCTGGATGTCCCTCGACCCCCAAAACGAGACCGGAGGAGATGGAAGGCGGGCATAAAGCTTTTCGGATCACCCGAGCTTCTGGCCAGATCCCGAAGTTTCATTCCGTCGCCACCTTCGTAGCTCATGTGCATCACGGTGGCCCAGGCTGTTTGAATCAAAGTGTTAGAAAGTCTCAATGCCAAACAGACGTGAACTTACTCGCTGCCTCGAGATGTTGGGCTCCGATCTTGAGAAGAATGCATCCGAGGACGAATCCGATCCCCCAGCACCACACGGCGACGATAGATCGTACCACGAATAGTGATCTATCCTTCGCCACCAACGTGAGGACATAGAATGCCGGATATGTGAGAAGACACAGGATGGTTAGGATCGCGATGCGAGATAAGCTCGGTCTCTCGAAGCCTCGGAACAGTGGTTTTGATTGCGGCAATTTAAACCGAGGTTTTTCGGCATATATGGAATTTGTGGTGGACGGCGGCGGGGAGGGCCAAGTTGAATCCTCGGCATCCACGAGGGGAGTAGCAGGATGGGGACTGGGGTTATTGTCCCTCATGCGAACGCGGTTCATCCTGAGAGAGTGAAGGGGGAAAAGGCTGAGGGGATACTCGACGCTTGTCCCCAACGTAAATATGCCAAACGGAAATGAAATTTGCGTCGCCCACAGCACAGGATGGTCGTCGGTCTCGGTCCTAGCGACTCCGGCTGCCTATTGTGTGCCCATCACCTGTGGGTCCCATTGGGCAAACATCACGACATGGGCGCAGAAATGTCAATGGCAATCACAAAAGCACTAAGCGTGGTTGTCGGCCGTATTTTCCCGACTCCGCCAGCTGTCGGCCGGTACCTAGTAAATGCGCGCCCGTGAGGGGGGTCCGGTAGAACGAACGAAGGAGGGATGAATGAACCCGAATGCCCCATTGATTAAACTCACCATTGTGCGCTCATGTAGTGAGCTGATTCGTTGGTCGAATTGATAATCATCTCAACGTCAAAGGGGTGCGGTTGTCATACCTCGTGCCTCGTGCTCGCCCTTGTCGGGCACGAGCACTGGATGATTAGCAACCCCAAGTTCTTCAGGCCAAACCTGGTCGCAGTCGCGATGACGACCAAGCTGCCCCCTGGCGACCAATCGAGCCTACGCGTTCATCGGACATCCTGGATGTCTGGTCCAAGCAGTGGCACACAAAAGGGATAAACGATGGGTACCGCAAGCGGTGTAGACGAATACGTACGCCATCAAAAAACTGCACCACTCTCCCGGAGCGCCCACCCAACCAGTTGAACCACAGCTCTAGATCTCTCGAACTCGGATTGAGGGCTCAGCTAGACATGACCGGGTCTACTGTTCATATGAACGCGTTCAATAACGAACAGGGTCAAAAATATCCGCGGACACGGTGGCCACTGGCTCTGCTCTTCGCGTGGCCGAGAAACCTCCGCGAATCCGGCGAGACCAAGCCACCTTGTGTTCATAAAGGGACTCTTCCAGCGTAGTCTTTTGGCCAAAGGCGTTCTACATAATCATTCACTTTCCCAAAACAGTCCCGCCTTTATCACAACGTTTTCACAACCGTGAGTTTACCCGCCACACCCGACCCCACCAAAATCCTCTTCGAGAACTTCGCAGAGTCCCAATCGAAGGACGCCGTCGTAAATTCCTCGTCCGGCATTAGGACGATGAGGCCGACGAGCTCTGCTCGCTGAAGACCACGAACAAGCCCAAGACCCGCCCGTTCAAGCCGTTTGTAGTTCCTGCCAAAGTCAGCGAGGCCCTATCTGAACAGCACGAGGAGGACGTCGAGAAGGGGAAGGTAGAGAAGTCGCAGACATGGCGTTCGTAACGTGAGTGCGACCAGGAGTCCCTCCAACATTTCGTTGATACCACAGCCGTGAGTTCCAAGTGTTTCTGACGCACTTGACACGAGCGCGGCGGAGTTTGCGCCGTTTGGGTCCAATCGGAATCGCTCGCGGATTGCAAAGATCGTCACACCTCTGACAACCAGGTCCGTACTCGTCCTCTGTGACCTCCTTAGGCGCCTCACATAATTTCACTACAGTGTGACGTCCCCACAGGGCCCCCGGAGATGCCCACGCTGGAACACGCTCGCAGTGAACTAGCCAAACGCCTGTACCGCGGAAAGGCTTTCGCCAGGTTCACATCCCGGTGAGCGGGGCACATCACCGGGGTCGACTGCATGCCATATCACAGAAACGATGTTCGTTTATCCCACCATCCGCTCCCAGGAATAAAGGACGACAAGCAGCGACCCCGTCTTGGGAGTAGAACTTGACCTCGAATTCTCCGTCGATGGGGCCAATGCAAGAAAGTACCGAAGCGCCCAATTGCTTACCGCCCGTATGCACTTCCGTTAAATTACCCCATATGTGGAAGCGCTCCTTCCACAAAGACGGAGATAAGATCGTCGGAACTCGGACCTAATCTTACGTACGCACACTCCTCTCCCTCGGTTTCGATGGGTATGCAATAAATCGGCCGGACGGATGTTTTACCCAACCAAGATCCACCAAACGGGATCATACCATTCACCCGCTCCAGATTCGAGCCTCGAGCTCGGCGTAAAGGACAACTCCGAGGATCAAGGTGATGCCATGACGTAAGGAGCGTTAGGCCGGCAGGACTTTTCCCCGCCTCCTCATGCGGATGGTCAGTAGGCTCGCCGAACCCTCCCACGAGCTCGCTAGCGCCCACCAGTTGCAGCACCAGTACGTTTGGGCACACACCACGGGTTTCGAGAACCAAACCGGAGCGGTTGTCGCTGCTTCTTAGACCCACACCCGACCAACCGTCCCGGGTTCCGTCGCTCGCCAAACCTAGATATTATATTTCCATATTAGACCACAAGAGATACGTTTTTGGGTTGAATGGTTTCATTTAAATTCCGTGCGAGGGTTCCGTTAAAAGTAAGTGCCCTCGACGAACTGACCTTCGAGACAATTCCCTCTACGATGGCCTGGTACTACCTGAAGCGTTCCCGTCGATTGACACTCGGTGGCCACCGGTGAGCCCTATGGAACACGGCCGGCTTCCCTGATTGACGTTTGAGCCAACCCCAGTGTTTTGCCGCCCTCCGACACCACCTCCAGGACCCTGGATCGTGTGAACCTGAAGCCTGCATCCAGGTTTGTCCCGATTGAGGACCGCAGAGTCACAGAGATCAGGGGACCGAACGAGCTATCCTTTGAGGAAGCATTCGGATCCCACATCCCACAGGCAGTTGATGCGACTGTCGGTGGCATGAGTTGTTTATCGACTCAAACCCTTTATTATCGCCTCAACAGGCTCGAGCGGAACTTTCCAAGAGATGTAGGCTATCTCCTCCACTTACTCTGTTTTAACCTACACTCAACCGTCTCTTCAGAACGAGGCAAGTTCCCGGCCGCGGGTCGGTGCCCTTTTTATTCGCACGGGAACGATGTCGCCTGATATCAGTTGGGGACTGGCAGGACCACACCGGGACGATCAAGACGCTGAAGGACCTCTTCATTGCGGAAGCAAAGAGGGGAGACTTTTCATCACACATCAGGCAGGTAGTTGTGGAGATGTATGGATCCGCCATAAGGTCCAAGTGCGTCGGGGCCCAAAATGACCTTTTACGCATCTCAATTTTATGATGTTTATCTAGGACGAGACTTGTCCGCGGCGCCTTGACAAACGGGCCCAAGTGGGTGTTCCCGACCCTCCACCGCCACAAAAACGGGAAGGGCGGGTACTACGCCAAGTCGGATCCTAGAGGGATCAAATTCGATGACTCCATCCCTCCTTGCGTCGTGGGTGATGAACCGGAGGTAATCGCAGGAATCCTTACTCACTGGGTACGTTGTTTCTTTTGATCTCTTCTGAGAACTCTTATAAACATCCCGCAGATAAAGAGCTGCGCTCCCGACTCGACCAAGATGATTGGTTCGCAGTCGCGTAAAAGCCATAGAAGAGGCTCACCTGGGAAGCGCCAACTGCGTTGGCCGAAACCTTCCCCGCGTAGCACATCGTTCGGACAAATCTCTTTCTCATTCCAATGTTCACCTAACGCACGAACCCAAAGGCCTTTGTTCACGCTAGTTGCACTTGTAACTATTCAACTCTTATTATTCCCAATCTTTATTTGCATTGCGCAGGAGACACGCTGAATGGGTGGCTTTCAACTTCAGACCTGTCCTGCACGAGCGCGTGAAAGTTTGAATCGGCCATAGGACTGGACACGACGATGTGAGAGTGAAAACACAGACGGGTCCCAGAGTACAAAAAACTAGGATTTGGGTCTGGGAAAATGACGTGGAACAAGGAGCACAGTGACGAAACGAAGAATCAACGGGGCGAACGGGGCGAACGAGATTCGGATGGTTCATGAAACAACGAAGTAAAGAACAGGACGGGAACCTTCTGAGAGTGTCCGGGGCTTAGGAGCGCAGGCGGTTCAAGAAACTCTGCAGGGAGCCCACTGAAAATAGGAATCAACAAACACGCGCGACAATAATGAGGAACGTAGAGGGGTGCGCTCACCAGGCGATTCCGTGTTGAAACTCTCAATGTCGTGGAAAGGCGGCACCTTGGGGCAAGAATTAAGGTGTTCGTCCTTATCTTCATCGGTGAACAGCGTCCCACAGAGTTCACAAAACTTTAGCCTGTTGTACCGCGGTATGGTCAGTGTTCCGATGCAGATCGCATGACCGAAGTGAAGAATTACCCGTCATGAATGGCATGTATATCGAGGTGGGAATTGTACGCCTTAAGAGTAGGCAACACATTGTCGCAGCCGTAGTGGGTACACGGGAATGGTCCATCCCCATCAACCTTATACAGCGTCCTCCTGGCCGCATAAGGTGCTGGCGTCATATCCTCCTCCCATGCAAAAAAACGCCGGACTGTGGGAGTAACGGGAAGAGAGGACGAAACCTCTAGATCAGCCTCCATCAACGGATGTTCCTCGTGAGCACCCGGGACGAGGTTCGTACGTTCACCAGGAACCTGAATATGAGTCACGGTACAGAACAAAGACCCCTAACAGGAACCAGCGTTAGAGATGGATGCAGAAGATCCACGGGGTGCGTGGGGAAACGAGAAGGGTGTCAGAGATAAGATGGGTACTCACCTCCAGCACCGGTTGGCAGGAAACCTCGTCTTGAAGAATCCCCAGCGAGTCGCGGGGTATATATTGAGCGGTAGTCTCTTGGGCCTTCGCAATTGCGATCCCCGTGGAGTTTTGGAGGACCGGGAGGGGTGGATTCGGCGTTGGAGATATCACTGGTGAGGCCATCGTCTCTGACAATACTGTCATCGGGTCCACGTCCCAGAGCCCTGTTGACGTCGAAGGAATCTTCGGGAGATCCTTGTCGATGTCGAGCCCCAGAGAGGCGGAAAAACGAGACAGTGAGACATCCCCGGTAAGAGAGAGATCTCTTGCATGTCGGCGAATTGTTCGTTTGTAACTTGAGTTTAGGGCTCCAGGGTGATGACTGGCGGGGGGAGAGGCGCGGGCGGAGTGGCCAGCGAAACCAGACATGTCCTACGCGGTAAGGGAGAGTCGATTCGGAGTGGTTGGGGGTGGAGGTTTGGACGGAGAAAGCATCGCCGCCCAGGCCAGGTGTTTGTAGTAATTTAGGGGTGTGGCCACCACGGTCTGGTTGTTTCTCCTCTACATGGCCGGCTCATGGGTCAACGGTTGCACGGAAAACGGTCGCGCCGGTTGTTGTGAGTAGGGGACGGTGAATAAAGGGCGGTTGGTCGTTCTTCGTACTATTCGTTGATGTAGAGGGGGTGAAAATACGCGTAGAGGCCGGGGAGGGAAAGCGAACGCCCGCTTAGTGTTCGTGGTGGTGGAAGGAAAACGATCCGCTCCGATCAAGCCGTTCCAGCCATGGCGCTGGGCCGGCGCGGGTTGCTTTATCCCACGGCCCGCACCTCCGCCTCAATGCATCCCAGTTGGTAGA
>Ga0307509_10007476_pt1 | contig 14256 bp, 17 predicted proteins | sample 10_EM_MG_FD_202245 | JGI IMG/M metagenome (GOLD analysis project Ga0307509, IMG submission 202245) | Populus trichocarpa ectomycorrhiza microbial communities from riparian zone in the Pacific Northwest, United States - 10_EM | ecosystem: Host-associated > Plants > Roots > Unclassified | place... | reverse complement strand
TGGAAGCAATGGGATCGCTCCGGCCGAGAAACCCGGAAAATTGCTCTTGGGGAGCTTCGGTGAAGGGAGGCGAACTCGGAGGACACAGAGCACGCTCAAGGATATGCTTTACCGAAGGAGAGGGAGTTAGCGCGCTGGGTCGATTGTTGTTTGTTGCCTGTGTTCGGTTGGGTGGGTTTGGGTGGGGTCTATTCAAGCCGGTTGCTATGAGGATTTTTTTCCCAAAAAAAAAAAAACCGGCGCGTCACACTTGCTTTTCCGTCACACTTGCTTTTACCGACTATGAGCGACAGCGAAATAGGAGGGGAACCGGCTATTATTAGTTAAAGCCTGCAAAATGAGCAGAAATCTTACCTTTTGAGAAGTTGGGAAGACTGAGCCTTTAGGTTGGAGAGATGACACGTATGAGTTCTGAATCTGTTGCAGGTTAAAGAAAGCATTACGGTAGGTTACGATCAGATGCCGGTATTAGTTGATGCCAAGTCACTCCTTTTCATCTTATTGGTGTGGATTAAAGAGCTAGTGATATTATTATTTGATACTAACCCTTATGGGTTAGTCAACTCTTGACGCGTATTCTTCCTGCTGCTTTTCTCATAACGCGTATCGACAAGAAGCACTTCATCCCTTCCCATCCACACCAGTCCTGTCCTTTCTTAAGGCATGTGTTTCGCTTGGCTCTTTCATTTTGAATGTGGCTTTCGTCTCTATTATTTCTGGCCATGTCCTCAGTTCTAGTCTAATACTACACCATTTCCACCTTCTATACATCCCCGAATATTCATTCCAGAGATTATCATTCATGGTCCCTGTCCTTCAATCCAATGTTTACTACATTATCCTAGCTCTGACTTGGCTAGTCTGTCACCGCCAAACACACCATGAATACAATTCACTTGATATCTGACAGGCATGATCATTAATAAGGTTTGTACTCTTATTGTTACTCGAGTAGTCTGCTAATATCTTCTGGCTCAGCTTGATACATCCGAACATCAATGGAAAGGTAGTAGTGGAACTGGTTAGCAGAATGCTCGATTATTCTAGCTATTATGTTATGTCCTTGTTACCTTCAGAATGTTTTCTCAATATATTATTTATGTTATGAAAGCCTTATGGTTGTTGTTTAGGCATTGATGATATTTCTTGTAATTTTCATAGTGTATGCTCTTTTATAAGATAATTAGTTCTATTTTTCCTTCCAAGTAGCGAAGTACTAGATAGTTATTCCAAATCTGTTTCATAGAGGAATAGGATATAGAAGGGAGACACATGCTGTTAGGAATAAGGATGAACAACAAGGTGGATAAATGTGGGGAAGAAATATTGTGTTTGAGAGAAGAGAAGCATGATTAATTAAGATTGGTTTAGATACCATAGGATTTGGGTCAAGTTAGTAATAGAGGAAGCCGGAGACGGCCAGAAAACGCCGGGATAGCCTGAAGACAGGGAGGCATCAATGTTAGAGAGGGTTATAGGGAGATGCCGGGAATGTGGGGGCAAGTGTGGGCACTGAGGGTATCTTATGGGGACTGGGGGTGTCGCCAGGGACGCTGAAGCCCTTAGGGGTCTGTGGGGGGTCAATCGATTGTACAGCCACATTCGCAAAGTTGAGAAATTGGAAACTCTTTGCTAGCCTTCTCTCTTGATTATTCGGTATGATAAATTTTGATAAGAGTTCACAATGCTCCTAGGGGTATATCGGAAAAAGAGTTATTACAGGCCTCGTGTTATCCTGTTGTGGGTCGGTATTGTTCTTGAGGTACAAGGGAGGGTACCGGAACTTTGCGAACGTGGCTGTACAGGTAACACTGGAAACATAGGTAAAGGTTGGGTGATATCCCAAGACTGCAGGTCGTTTACGGGACAATAGGAACTACCAAGAAGTATGAGGGACTTGGTATGACACAGAGGAATATTGAAAATAGTGGTAGTCATCATTCTCTTATCATGCTTTCCATATTATTTGGTTGCCTTGGGGAAGTGCTCGTATCTGTTACTTCTGTTTGGACATAGAAGAAAGGATTATGAATGCAGGAATGCGCAATAGGTTTGGGATCGTGCAGCTTTCGGAAAACATCGAGAGAAAAGTGGAAGGACTGGGAAGTTAGTCTCAAAGAGCTGGCACCTAGAAAAAGGCAGGTGTTTGTTATCCTTTTATTATGTTTGGAGTGCTCACTAGGGAAGATGAGACACAAATAGATATGAAGTTTTTGATATTGATATATACTGCCGTCTGTGCTGGTTGGTTAGTTAGTTAGAAGACCAAACATAGAGAGCACATTGGGGTTGAGCGAGAGCCTCAAGGTTGTTAGTGAAAAGATTGTTCCCAGATACAAGTGTGCGCTCGTTTTGGTTGAGAGTTGCTTGGCATTGATTTCATTTGACCACTCGTGACCTATCATGTTGTTTAATCGTATCGCCGGCCTTGAAGTTTAATAGGGAACTTGAAGGCACAGCGGAAAACTACAATATACTGAGGTAAGTACTGGTGACTTCAGGAAATTGTGACAGACTGCAGTGGACTGTGGGGCCTGTCGGTACCAGTATTCTCAAGCGGCGAGTCCGTTGGTCTTTCACATAGGATGGACTGGACATCAACTTTGATACCTTTGCCAAGCATTGACACTCAATTGGAGTCCGTCCTGAAGTAAGCCGAGACGGACAGCCAGCCATATGTATCCTAGTTTATGTTTCATGCCTGTGAGCGCGCTCAAAATAACTTACTAAGCAATCTGGCACCAGTGCGAGATTGCTTATGTTATCTCAGGCACTAATCCGAGATTTGGATAAGTAAGCAATCTCTCTCACCGTGCCAGATTGCTTATGTTATTTAAGATACCCTAATACTTTATTTGAATTAGTAAGCAATCTCTCACCAGTGCGAGATTGCTTATATCATCTCAGAATTCCAAGGGCCAACACCGGCGGGGAGCTGCCAGTAGTAAACCTGATGCACCACCTATCATACTGGGTATATATCATGGGAAAATTTTACATCTCCTGATCTATTAGATAGCATCTACTCACTTTTGATTTTAGGAATTTTAGGATTGGCTGGTTGGAGGTGCCTGGATATACTGCCGAGAGGATTGATTATCATTCCCTATAGTCATCTTTAGGACTCGCCATTCTCCATAATAACTGCCATCTTCAAGATTTAAACAATCAGTGTAGACCCGATTTTCCCATTCCATCTTGTTTGGCGCTCTTGGCAGTCCCAATCTTAGGCCCTATAGTGCTTCAAACTATTCCGAACACTGATGAGATGTGTATTATAAAGAAGTAAAACATATTTAGTTTAATGTAGAGAGATTAGACTCTATGAGTATCATGTATTAAGCTTCGCTATCAATCAACCAATGTGCCGACTATATACAATCCTCGCTCTGAGTATTCTGACGCCATTCCCTTCCTTGTGCTAACCTTTCTGACCTCTCCTCTAAATCATGAAGCAGGCCCTTGACTTCCAGTAAAAGGTTTTAAAGGTTTCTCTGATATGAGACAGCCTTCCACTAGGACTTCATGCATTAGATGGCCTCAATTATCTCCGCGCCTAAGCGACCATGGCGATGTGTTATGAGGTTTGTACCTCTAAATATATATCACTATTTTAATTGGTAGAGTTTGTATTTATGCAGTTAAATGGAGTCAAACATTAAATACCTGCTAAAAGCTTGTTCTATTTCTGCCGACATGGCAGCAATACTATATATGTCAAGAGGCATGTAGGCTAGCTGAGACAAGCGGGGATTAGTAAACAGTGCATCTTAATAGGCAGAATATCTGCAACCTTCTGCTCGTCTTCAGCTGCCTGAAAACGTTCGAATTGACCTATTTCCCCCTGGCCTAAGACACAGACGCTTGCTCTAATTCCCCCTGGAAAGAGCATTATCGGATACTCAGTTGACCTCTGGTATAACCAGAGACCCTGAAACGGGAGAGGCTTCGACCACAATTGTATCAACAAAGGGTAAACTACGATATTCGTAAGCCCATAGTTCCTGGCATTTTGTTTTTACTACTACAATCCAGTCAGGGCGGTCTTTCCACTCAATTTCCAAATATTTGAGTTTAGTATCTGGATTGTGAGCAACAGCAGTGTATATTGCACTCATAGTCTGTCTGCTAGTTAGTAGTAGGTATCGAAGTTATAGGTTACGATTAGCCTAAGCGACATAAAGTAATATAGATGCAGGGTTCCGAATAGTCTGACCGGTCAAGTCTGGGAGGCACGACCAGCCGGTCGGTCTGAATTGATCTCCATGACTAGACCTGACCAATAAATGCACCCAAGGACTAGTCGGGATTAGTCCCAGACCAGTCTCCCTATTCTGCCGCCAGCATGGGTGGATGGCTGGCAAGGTGTATTAATAAGCAAGTTTCGCTACATGTAGCATCACTCGATTAGTAAAACAACTAAAAGACTTGATAACATACCAATCGCAAGCCAAAACACACGGTTATATGAAATAGACCCCAGGTCGAGAGCCTAAACCGGTTTTCTGAATACCACTCTATAGGTCTGCTTCATCTAACCATGTGTTTTGGCCCGCCGTGGGGTACGTTAGTTGCAACGGATCTTGACTGCCCTATATAAGCGATGCAACATGCGTATTCCAACTTCCATGGGATTTGGCGGTTTAGTCGGTCAGCAGAGTCTGCTCATCAGTATGGGTGAATGAGAGAGAACTTTCACACAGCTGGTTTCTCTGCGGAGGTTTTCACGATGTATCTGTTGTCTTCAAGCGGATAAGCTATAGGCCGATACATGTTCTATCACTTGGTTTTCACTTGGTCTGCCTAGTGGGACTGAGCCCGGTCCAGTGAGTTTCAACAATCATGACTGTCCAGTCAGTCTAATTTCCGCCACCAGACTAGACCAGACTTTAACCTGGTCTAGCCAAGCTGCCACTCTGGGGTTAATAATATCTTCACCTGCCGTCACTCGTTCGAGCTCATTGAGATCAGGTGTGACTCATCTATTCTTTGATTGGCCTTTTCTGCAGTGAGGAGTACCACCTGTAGCTCTTGGGAGCGCTCATATATATCTATTCTGAGGATGGGAGCCTGGTTCCCAGGGTACCTGTGGCTCACTGTGTATTCCCGTCCCGTTCATTTACTTAAATCGTGGGGTGCCAGGGAAGTGCTTGCAGCCACAGGTACCAGCCGAGTAATGATCACACCTAGAGCTGAACGACGTCAATCTGAGGAAGTTTAAGTGGGATGGAATAGACTACCTGAAACCTCTGATCGGTGGGCAGGAGGAGTTCGAGCCCAGGGACTGCCATAAGGGAGCCAGAATGCTGGGATTTGGCAAGCCCGGGATACTAACCTGTAAGAATGAGTAGAACCTCAGCAAGGCAAGATTCATTGGACAATAGGTGGGTCAGACATGCACCGTGGTCTATGTAGATAGGAAACTGAATAATGAGATATGAACGAGTCTTCATTCCGAGTAGGACTATGTAGGTAGGGGTTTGGGTTTACCCCCGCTACTTAGCGAAGTTGACTACTCGCTACGGTTACGTGTGTAATCTAATCTAGATGATGACACCACTATGGACTACGCCTGGCACTCGCTGTCTGGCACCTCACATTCCCTCACTTGACTGGCACCTGTGGCGGCAAGGTCGGTAAGGTACCCCCGATCCAAGGGGAACACGTGATGCAACCAATAGAGTGATCACCCCACCACACCTGACCTTAATGAAATTATGACCACATGACGGTCATCAAGGCCAATCACAGGGTATAAAAGGACCCTCATCCCCCCACTTGGTTCCGACGCGACAAAGACTGTTACAACAACATCCTCCATTCCCTCGCATCTACAGTAACACAGGAACACTACCACCACACCTGGCAGCCAACGGGGACACAAGGACACCACCACCGTACCCGGCAGCAAAAAGCGACACTGGTACAGAACCACAAACGAAGCGAGCAACGGGCGCATCACATCGTGATCAACAGGTACTTTGGTTACTCGCTCCCCACATTCCGTTTCCAGATAGTGGGGGCATTACCCGAGTACACCTTCCTGACAGTATTATCGTATAGAAACATTCATCTATTAATTACGAGGAGACAAGAGCAGGATGTCCGACATCTCGATCATTCCCGAGACGATGCTACCGGATACCTCATCGGAAGCGAGGGAGCGGGAGCACCGACCGGTGGTCTTGGTGCGAGCGACACAGGAGTCCCCGGTAAGGGTCCGTGTGGAGGATGAGGTGCATGACATCCGGGATGAAGTTGGGCGGATAGCCACCAGGTTCGACGGGCTGGAGGAGAGGTTCGACGGGCTGGAGGAGAGGTTCGATGGGCTGGAGGTCAGGTTCGATGGGCTGGAGGTGAGGTTCGACGGGCTGGAGAGGAGAATGGATGAGAGAGACCGTGCAATCGATGGGAGGTTCGACACAATCAAGGAGTGGACGGATGGAATGAGGGAGTGGACACATGGAGTGGCGGCGACGCTGCAGACAATCCTGGCGAAGCTGGACGAGATGGGTGGCAGCATAGGAAAGGGCAGAATAGAATAGAATAGAATACCCCCTCCAATGTTAAAGCACTGTGAGAGAAGGGATGCCGTACAGTGAAACTAATAGGAACTCGAGTAACTTAGAGCCAGCCTAAGGCGTTTACTGAGAGGCAAAGGTAGTGTGAGCAATCCCGAGCAAGACTATTTCTGTAGGGGTTCGGGCTTGCTCTGCTACTGAGCAGAGCAGGACTACTCACCACCTCCGCGTAGATCGTGAAATGAGGAGTACTCACAGAAAAACGAGTACTCACCACCCGTAGAATTACTTGTGAAATTACAAGTACTCACCACGAGAGGGAATACTTGAAATCTAATCGATCGCATCAGCGTACTGAGTACCCCCTAGCCACGGACTACTCCCAGCCTATGTGGTATTTTTTGGAAGACCCTGCGCCTAGCAGGTATTATGATTGCGACTTCCAAAAACTGGCACCTGGCACCTCACGACGGCTTACTCGTGAAAAGGGACTCTGCAGTACTAGTAAATTCCAGCGGGAGGGAATGTACCGCCGCCTCCAACCGCATCATGGCATCTCATCTCTTCTGGCACCCGAGGATATCCGCAGCTGGCACAGACATAGAGATGGTCTGGCATAGTGCCAACGGTTGGCAAGACTGAGGGGTGTATTCTGTTAATTCAAGAGAGGTACCGGTATCTAACATACTCGTACAGCTCCCCTCCACACACACCCACACACACAGGGAATTTATGACTTGTCACCTAGACCTACAGTGGAAACCTTTTGCCCACACGCAAGAAATGCATGACCAATGAGAGGTTTAATCGACCCACACCTGACCTTAATGGAATCAACACCAACGGTCACCTGATGAAGGTCATTAAGGTCAACCAAAGGGTATATAAGGAGGGCATTCCCCCCTCTCCCTCGCAAGAAAAGGGAGACCATTACAACCACAGTGACCGTGAATTGTCACACCACGACACCACCACCACGATAGTGTGATACAGCTGAGAGGTATCGAGCACAATCGCTAACCGGATTGAGTGATCTACCCCACGAGAGTCGCACGACCGTCACCACACTACAGCAAAAATTGAAGGCAGGCGGCTGCCACAATAAAAGATGGTCAAGATCGACGAGGCAGCCGAGAGACTGAAGCACAGTGAAGGTAGGCGACTGATGGCCACCTGGCTGAGTACCAACCGGAGGAACCTGAATGAGTTCCCGACACGCGATAGGTTAAGGCGGTCAAAGAGGAGCAATAGATGCGATAAATACTGGCATACCCGGACCGAAGGACCCCAAGTACACCACACACACCAGGTCACAGGACAGCCAAGTGGGATGTGTAGAGCCTGCGGAAAGGACAAGTAGATGCGACACCTGATAAAACCTGCCACAGCCAAGACAGGCGAGAGACCGGAACTGACATGGGAATCGAAAGGGAAGTGGATGGCCGGATTGAAGCACAAGTTTTACAGGCAAGGGGACTGCGACCGACCTGAGTGCGTCTCAATTCGTGACAACAGACGAGGTATGTACCACAAGAACACTTCCGGTGCAGAACTAATACTTTGAACCTTGAGTCAGATATCGGGAGAGCCACAGCAGGAGGTGGAATCGATGAAGCGAGACAGCTAGCTAGATGATTAATGAAAAATGTGTACTTACCTGATACAAACTACTCATGATAATTGAACTACACATGATAAGTGAATCCAAAGCCAGTGGTATGAGTAAGATTAGTTCGGTATGGGTTCTGGCTTGCCCTACTACTGAGCAGAGCAGCACTACACACCGCCCCTGTAGGTTCGTGAAACTACGAGTACTCACCATATTACCAGTACTCACAGAAAGATGAGTACTCACCACGAGAGGGACTACCCATAATCTAATCGTGATCATCAGCGGGACACGCACGCCCCTATATAAGCGGTAATCAAGGTGCCATGGCTTTTGGAAGAATCTCCGTCTAGCAGGTATTATGATTCGTTCTTCCAAAAACTGCACCTGACACTTGTGATTAGTGATGGGCACGATCAGATCATGATCGAGTTTTGCTCGATCAGTAGTTTGCTCGATCACCTCGATCATAGAGGTCTCTCGATCAGATCATGATCGAGCAGAGCATCCATGATATGATCGATTTGCTCGATCATGGGTAATGCTCGATCATGCTCAGCAATCATCGAGTATACTCGAGCATCTTAGTTCATGACCGATCACTCTACTAATCTTAGTTATTGGGTGATCTGATGAACATATATAAAGGGAGTCTACCGGCACACTAGATACCAATTCTTTCAGCCAGACTTTACCCTGTTAGCTCTTCGGGAAACTACTATCTTTACTACTGACTTTATTATCATATTGTCATCACCCCCCAGGATTGTACTGCCGTTAAGGATTATGAGCTTGGATGAGTGATATTCTTTACTTTAGAGTTTATATAAATTATTGAACCACTCCTATTGTTTCGTGTGTATCGCACTTAGTCAATACCAATACATTTGGTTCAGCAACAAATTGCCGTGATACACTAGATGGACGATAGGGTAGGGATCTTCTGTTCTTGTTAAAACACGTGTGTAAATATTCAGACTCCAAATTGAATGAATATTTAATCCTTGATGGGTACAAAATCGATCATACTCGAGTATGGTCGACGATACTCGATGATGCTCGAGCAGTGGTCATGATCGATCACTCGATCAGGGTTTCCCAGTTTCGTCAATCATTCGATCATGGGGTCCTCTCCATCAGATCATGATTGAGCATACCCCCCATGATCTGCTCAATCATGATCGTGCCCATCACTACTTGTGATATCCGTAGTATATAGTAAGTTGGTGCAAGGGACTTGTACCTGCCTGGCACTTGGTGTCACGCACCGCACAACCCATCACTCAACTGGCACTTCAGAGCCAGTACCTGATTGGCCGTCCCTCAATCAAAGGGGCATTCTATAGGCTGAAGGGGATAGTGAACACTTACAGGGAATATATGACCGGTGGCCTAGACCTACAGTGGCAACCTTTTTGCCTATACACTCGAAATGCATAACTAATAGAATAATAGATGCGTCAAACCCAACCTTACTGGGATCAACACCAACTGTCCCTTGATAAAGGCCATCAAGGTCAGACACAGGGTGTATAAGGAGGGCATTCCCCCCTCTTCGTTACCTGCCCACGAAGACCAGTACAACCATAGCGACCCATACTCCGATACCACAGTTGACACACCCACGATAGTCAGCAACCCGCTACCCTACAGAAAGGGCGAATCACTGACAGACCAAGGGTGGATGGAGGAACATCAGTCACATCGACTAAAGATCGGGTACAATGTGTGGAGCCGGGTCACGGACTGGGCCTAGTACAGGTAAGCGTTATGAAACTCATCCACCCCAGACTGGGAGAGGTGGATTGCTGCTAACAACATTCACAGCAAGGATGTTCCCACAAGGACTATTCGTAGCCTGGCATCTCTTGGAGGACACAAGTCATCTATTGAACCTGAGAACTGAGACCCTATTGGCTCTGGATGCCGAGTGCCTTGCAGCCGTTGGTCAGGCGGCAAGAATGAACCAGGAGAATGCACAGGAGGATATCCTTTCAGGACACTTCAAGTGCAGGAACATCTGGATCACAACCAGACGGTACCGTCAACCAGACAACCAGGCCATTCTGAAGATACTGTGAATTCCAAGCCAGTACTACGACGCCTAAAGAAAACAAATTGGGAATACATTAAGAGTGGAAGCTGAAGCCACGGTGAATTATATGAGGTCATGGATGCCGGTACTACCTGCAAAAATGCTACTGGTGGTCAACCACGTTGACGGAGTTCGTCTGGAGAGAAGGATCATAAAGCCTGAGGTATATCAGCAAAAGATTACCCTGCGTCAGATACGGTGCCCTTGTGTCCTGATGCATGCGACGTTGAATCTGCGTCCTCTGCGTCCCCTGCGTCCTGTGCGTCCTGTGTTGCCTGGCAACGCCCGGTCAAATTCCATGCCTCCTGAGTTTCCTCATAACGCCGGCTCAGATCCCATGCCCCCCAGGTCGCGCTGTGAGCTTGTTTGTGTCAGGATGGGAGGTGGCCTTATAGCAGAGTACTGAGGACCTCCAGGCGACAGTTCAGGTTACTTCGATCTGCTGATGGATTAAACCTATTATCGCGTCTTCGTTACATCGACTGGCATCAGGAGTAGTAGCACTTTCTTTTTAAATGATGTCTTCCGCGCACGGGTTATATACTACTGATCATCCACCCTTGGAGTTTATGGATCTGGTGATTCTACTCGATAGCTTGTTTATTCATCGGTAGATTTTATACTACTCTACTAGCACTAGGTTCCTCCCTCAATCAATCCCCGATGCAAAATAGCATCGCAGATTCCTTCGGATATCCGGATCCCATAATATACCTCGTTAGATGTTATCAAATCGATACAGCTATTGACAATCCAGCGCCAATCCCCCTCGGGATAAGGTGCGCCAGGACAAGAATTGTCCCTATATCAACTACAGTAAACTCCTGAGCATCCTGCTTTATTGGCATGGTAACAAGGCTATGTACATCAGATATACGTCCTGAGTTGACTGCTCTCACAAACTGAATGCCAGCGAGGCGGGGTACTCGACCCTGGCATCTGTAGTCTCTGATTTTGAAGAGTGCAACTACCTTGGCTGAAAGAGGGTCCCGGAGCGTACCATACATGTCTTCCGTTCCGGCTCGTACCCAAACCTAATCATTGCGGCTCCAGTGGTTCCTAAAGTTGAGAGGCCCCGTGCATTGTGCACGGTGCATGTCGTATATTTCTTTTTCTTGCACCTCGAGAACTCAAATTTCCAGTTGTGTCAGTAGGTCAACTGGGAGTGATTCGACTATCTCAGGGTCCTCCAGAAGACGGCCCTCTGGCGGCAGATTATGCCTGCTGTATTGGATCAATCCATGACATATAATCTGAATGGAATCCCCCAAAACCCGACTAAAATCGGCCATATATTTTCGGCGATGTTGGAAACATCATCTCGGCGTCCTTTCAGCATCCTCCTACCAATGTCAGGCACTGTTGTGGTGCTAGTTGTGTCCAACTATTCCACCACGTCCAGAGAGAGATCTGCACGGCAACGTCGCAGAGATTCCAGATTCAATAGTCTCATTCGGATGCCATGTTGTCGACTATAGATCTTCACAATTTGCCGTAACGCATTATTTTTATTCTATTGCCGCCAACCAGCCTTGATATGGGTCTTCTGCACTCCCTTGTCTTAGGCCTATTATGTCACAACTCCCTTCATTGCACATCGATCTTCACTGGTATGCGTTTAGTTACTTCAAACTCTAAAAAGATATCCTTCATCTTGTGAAGCGTGTCCCGATAGTCTTCCATATAGGTGATTGTTTCCGCTGTGTAGCTTCGGTATTGCCCCATTTTATTGAAATCGACCAAAGCTCTGATGCATTCGAGAGCATGCTTGAATCGTATGAGTTGGGTACTCCCAGGCTGACACAGTGCCACAGCCGGGACGCCTAGAACACACCGCCCAGGTTTCTACATCTCATTCCCTTGCCACTGCATAACCTGACGGTAGGCTTTTGTGCATACAAGGAATCTTGGGTAAGGGGGTCATGCCCTCCAAACTTCGCAAAATGCCTCATGGCTTCCGTGCCTTTTCAGAAACCCCTGGATCCAGTCCATAAGGTGCGTAAATAACCCAAGCTAAAGTGTATGGAGCATATCTGGTTTGTGTAAATCTGACGGCCGGTTGAGCCCGTAAAAAACATTTTCACCTAATCTAATACCCAGACTCTCAGGCCAGATGTCGGCGTGGTTGGTTTCTGCGATCCAATTTTCATAGTTGTAATGGTGATATATGGTGTAATCTCTAACTGGATAGATTTTCATATTGGTGCCTAATTCGACCGCAGACACCTCGCATCTAGGACAGATATTGGATTTTATTCCATGCAGCGCAACATTTTCCATGTGGTCCACAATCCACGCAGCCAAGATTGGGAAGCATCTTGCAACCTTCCCATCCTCACAGTCAATTGGTACGGCGTCACCCACCGGATCATGTAGAGGCGCAAAGATGAGTTCGAATACGTCCCATAGGGTGTCAGCGTTAATTTGTCCCTGGTGTTAATCTGCTTTGGAGAACTTTGATAGTTTTAGGGGAATGGGCAATAATGCAAGAAGCAGAACTGCCATGGATGTGGGGCTGTTGTGCCGGCTGGACGGAAGATTTCCAAGCGTGATATAGACAGGCCACGCTATCTTGTCGGCGGAGAGGTTTGTGAGATGCATCTGATGAGGCATCCCTATGATCAGAACAAGCGTCCCACCTGGCGGAAGTGTCTCCTGGTTTGAGTAAGCCATTGTTTACTTAAAAAAGGGTTATGAGGCTGTACTTGAGGATCCCACCACCAGTCTGCCATGGGCATATCTGTGTATATCCGATGTCCATTGGTTTGGTATTCCCTGCGCGGCGCCTAGACGAAGACATATGTGTAGGCGATCTGGCGCAGGAGATATTTGACGGAATCTAGAACATTGGGATAGAAGAATGGCAATGTTCGGTTACCATCATCAACCTGTCCTTGGTTCCATTGAAGATATGCACTGTGAGGATCCAATACCAGGAGGATGTTCTCAAGCATATGCATGGAACTATACCTGGCCGATAAAGCATTACCGAGACCACTCACAAAGAATTCATTGAGTTGTGACTTAGGTACTTTACATTCTATGAACCAAGACACTAGCTTGAAACCGTGTGTGCTGCTAAAGGGGACCATGGGTGCTGACACCGATTGCTTTGTTCTTGCTCAAAACCCTTGACATCTCCTATAGATTCGCCAGCCACTTCATAAAGTAGCGGTTTACTGGGTAATGAACAAGCAGCTTCGTTGATTATCCCTCTATCAGACTTGTGACTGATGTCATCGAATGCGCCATACCCATGTCTGGTGGGATCTGGATCTTATTCATAGTCAGAATCCAGGCGGAGATGACCCTGGTGGGGCAAGATGTTGATTCCTTTCTTATCGTTAGTAGTCGGTGAGGATGCATATTTTATTATTGACTCAAAGATGATATCCAGATTTGCGTAAACATTTCGCAAGTGCTTCTGATAGGCACCAGACCGGCTGTATTTCTGTAGGCACAATGGATATTTGTTAGGCATGGGGTGAGATGTCTCAGATTATCTCTGCCTTGTGTAGTTTCGAGTTTGAGGCTATCGGGTGATGTCAACAATATGTGTGGATCGCACCTAAAGTCAAATTTTTTTTTTTTTTTTTTTTTAAATCATATGCATTTGTTTAAAGTACAAAGACAGCATTCAGCTTTAACGCTATGGCCAACAAAAACCATTCCCTCCTCACCCCAGGAAACATCCAAACCCCCAAGTCCCTCTGGTATGAGACCAACCGCACATCTCGCCTATCGCCCAACCAAATCCTACGAACATACTCGTACACCCGAAGGAAGTAGAAAGGAAAGAAGCAAGCAGGAAGGAGAGGAGAACCCTTAGCGACATCTACTACAGAAAGTATAAAAACATAAGGAATGAATGAACCCCTGACAAAGGAAAGTTACGTCTGATAAATGACGTGAATCAGCCTGAGCTAGGAAGTGAGAGTATGGACCTGCACGCCGGAGCGGTGCCGGGGAACGAAGCGGTGCCCGATGGCAGGATGGGATAAGAATGGCGGAGACTCTGATGAGGGGTCCCC
>Ga0307509_10007475_pt1 | contig 14258 bp, 15 predicted proteins | sample 10_EM_MG_FD_202245 | JGI IMG/M metagenome (GOLD analysis project Ga0307509, IMG submission 202245) | Populus trichocarpa ectomycorrhiza microbial communities from riparian zone in the Pacific Northwest, United States - 10_EM | ecosystem: Host-associated > Plants > Roots > Unclassified | place... | reverse complement strand
CGCCTTGCCGCCCAACTCCAGGTGGACGCGCTTGAGCCCGTCGACCGCCCCGCGCATGACCTCCCGCCCGGTGCCGGTCGACCCGGTGACGCTGACCATGTCGACCCCGGGATCCCGTACGAGCGAGGAACCGATCGCCGCACCGCCCGTCACCACGCCGACCAGCCCGGCCGGCGCCCCCGCCTCCTCGAAGAGGCGCGCCAGCGCCAAGGTGCTCCGCGGCGTCCGCGGCGCCGGCTTGATCACCACGGCGTTCCCGGCCGCCACCGCCGGCCCGATCTTCCACACGGCCATGACCAGCGGAAAGTTCCACGGCGCGATCGAGCCGACCACCCCGATCGGCCGCCGGATCAGCATCGACGTATACCCGGCCGAGAGCACGCCGGCGCCGGTCCCGTCGAGCGACCGCGCCGCCCCCGCGAAGAACCGCAGGTTGTCGACGCTGAACGGCAACTCCCCGTCGCGCATCACCGGCAGCGGCTTCCCGGTCTCCTCCACTTCCAGCCGGGTGAGCGAGGCGGCGTCCCGCTCGACCAGATCGGCCACCTTGAGCAGCACCCGGGCGCGCTCGCCGGGGGTGGCCTCCCGCCACTGCTCGAAGGCCTCGCGAGCTCGGGCGACGGCTTTCGCCACGTCCGCGACCTCGCTGTCGGCGATTTCCTCCAGCCGTACGCCGGTAGCCGGGTTCACCAGTTCGGTCATCGGCCGGCCAGCCCGATCTGCTCGATGGCATCCGCGGCGACCCGCAGCCCGTCGGCCGCCCGGATCTCCGCGCTGTCCTTGGCCAGCCGGTCGCGCAGTTCCTCGTCGGCGAGCAGGCGCTCGATCGCGGCGTGCAGTTGCTCGTCGGTGAACCCGTATGTGTCGAGTCGCACCCCGTAGCCGCGCTCGTGCACCCGCTGAGCGTTGTCGTACTGGTCCCAGAACAGCGGCAGCACGATCATCGGCTTGCCGAAGTGCATCGCCTCGGTGGTGGTGTTGTTCCCACCGTGGGTGATCACCAGGTCGACCAGCGGCATGATCGTGGTCTGCGGCAGGAACTCCGCCCCGATCATGTTGTCGGCCAGCTCGATCTCCTCGTGCAGCGGCCCCTTGGAGACGATGTACCGGTGGTCGGTCTTCGCCAGCGCCGCGATCACCCGCCGCATCAGCTCGACGTCGGCCGAGCCGAGCGAGCCGAGGCTGAAGTAGATCAGCTTGCGACCGTCGACCCCGGGCCCGGCCACCAGGCTCTCCGGCATCGCCCACTCGGCGTCGGTCTCGCGCACCGACGACTCCAGCCGCTTCCAGGTCGGGGCGAGGCGGCGGCGGTCGGTGTAGTCGAGCACCCGCGGGTAGACGTACAGGTTGAGCGCGCCCTCGGAGATGAACTCGAGGTCGGGCAGCGCCGGGGCGCCCTGCTCCACCACCCAGTCGTTGAACTGCTCCCACATCGGGCGGTGCGTCCGGTCGTACTCGGCCAGGAAGTCGGCCCAGCCCTCTTTCGAGGACGCCGGGTAGCCGGAGAAGACCGGTGCGATGTCCGGGCCCTTCACCTCGAGTGGGTTGCACGAGACGATCCGGACGAACGGCACGCCCGCGGTGGTCAGGGCCGGGAACGCGACCACGTTGTCCTCGACGATCACGTCCGGCCGGACCCGCTCGATGATCTCCAGCAGCCGCGGCTGGCAGAACTTCGCGCCGTCGATCAGCTCCTGCCAGACCGGCTTCACCCAGGTCTCGAGCTGCTCGATGGTCGGCTTGCGGAACTCCGGCGCGGTGTCCCGGATGAAGTCCTTCCAGAACTGCCCGGCGTCCTGCGGCTCGTCCGGCGCCGGGGCGAGGCTGACCAGGTCCTCCTCGAAGCCGAGCGCGGTCAGCTTGCCGTCCCAGGACGCCTCGGCCGCGAACACCACCCGATGCCCGCGCCGGCGCAGCACGTCGCCGATGCCGATGCAGTTGTTGGTCGGCCCGTAGGCGCTCTCCGGCATGAACAGAACCGTCAGGGACATCGACTCTCCCGCGGGGAAGCTTTGTTGCTGAGCCACCTTATTGAAGCCAGATTCAACAAGGACCCTTGCGCACAGTCAATACGCAGAGCCTATTGTTGTCCGGCACTTGTTGACGGCGAGGTGAACATGGCCACTCGGAAGTCCCGGACCGAGCGACGGGCCGACCTGATCGAGGCGGCCCGCCGGGCCATGCTCCGGCACGGCGCCGACGGCGTGCTGCTCAACCAGGTCGCCGAGCAGGCCGGGCTCACCTCGGGCGCGGTGCTCTACCACTACCCCGACCTCTCCGACCTGCTGCTGGAGGCGAACCAGGCCGGCATGGAGCGCTTCTACGAGGCGAGGATGCGCCGGGTCGCGGGCCTCACCGACCCGGTGGAGAAGCTGGTGGTGACGATCCGCTCGGGGCTGCCGGTCGACGCCGACGACGTCGACGTGCGCCTGCTCTGCGAGCTGGGCGGCTCGGCCGGCCGCAACCGGGTCTACGCCGCGCTGCTGACCTCGCTCTACGACCGCCAGGTGTCGATGTACCAGACCATCCTCGAAACCGGCTCGGCGCAGGGCGCCTTCGCCCTGATCGGCGATTCCCTCACGATCGCGCGAAACCTGGTGGCGCTCGAGGACGCGTACGGCTATCGCATAGTCGCCCGTCATCCGACCCTGACCACCGACACCGCGGCGGAGCTGATCCTCGCCTATGCCCGGCAGGCCACCGCCAACCCGTTGCGAGTGCCCGCGTGAGGATCGCCCCCGGATCGTCCGCCGCCCTGGTGGACGCCGTCGTCGCCGGCCAGTCCCCCGACGGCCTCGACCTGCGCGTCTACGTCCCGCTGCCGCCCGGCGACCGCACCGAACGGCCGATCACCGTCGACCAGACCAACGTGTCGGTCGTGGTAGGCGAGCGCGCGGTCGTCAAGTGGATGCGCGCCCCCGGCGACGCCCGCGCCCCGCGCCTGCTGGCCCACCTGGCCGCCGCCGGCTTCACTCGGATGCCCACCCCGCACGCGGCCGCCTTCCGCGACGGCGACCTGGTCGCGCTGGTCACCGCCTTCCTCCCGGAGGCCGAGGACGGCTGGGACTGGTGCACCGACGACCTGCTGTCCTGGCTGGACGGCGGCCCTCCGGCCGGCTTCGCCCCGGCCATCGGCGCCTTGGCCGCCGACTTGCACGCCGCGCTGGCCACGCCATCGCCGATCTACCCCGACCCGCTCGCGTGGCCCGGCCTCGCCCGCGACCCCGAACCGGCGCCGCACCAAGCGACCGACACCCTCGCCGAGGCGCTGGCTGGTGCGGGCGACGACGAGGACGACGCCTGGGTTCGCTCGATCGCCGACCTGATTTCCGCTGACATTTCTGTTTTGTCGGACTACCGCTCTCCCTCGCCGGCCCTGCACCTGCACGGTGACCTGCACGTCGGCCAGATCCTGCGCTACCGCGGCGGCCACCTGGCCGTGACCGACTTCGACGGCAACCCCACCGCCACCGCCCGCCCCGAGCCGGCCGCCCGCGACCTGGCCCAGCTCCGCACGAGCGTGCTGCACGTGGCCGAGATCGCCAACCGCCGCACCGAGGGCCGCCACCGCCCGGCTCTCCTCGACTGGGGTCGCCAGGCCGCCGACGATCTCCTCGCCGGCTACCGCGCCGGCCTGGCGCGGCATGGCGTCCCCCACCTGCTCGACGAGAAACTCCTGCGCCCGTTCGAGGTCGAGCAGGAGTGCCGCGAGCTCATCTACGCGGCCCGCTTCCTCCCCCGGTGGCGATACGCGCCGCTCGGCGTCCTCCGCTCCTGGTACGGGTGATTCCGGTGGATCCGGCACTGTTCCGAGCCGACCTGGAGGACAAGCCCGCCTCGCTGCGCGCCCTCGCCGCCCACCTGGCCACCCACCGCCCCTGGGAGTTCGTCCGGGCGACCCGCCGGGTGATCTTCCTGGGCATGGGCAGCTCCCGGTACGCCGCCCGGGTCGCCGCCCGCCGCCTGCGCCGGGCCGGTCTCGACGCCTCCGCCGAGTACGCCTCGGCCGAGAACGTGGACGCCGCTCCGCCACGCGACGACACCCTGGTCGTCGCGATCTCCGCCACCGGCACGAGCCGGGAGACCCTGGACGCCGTCGCCACTCTTCCGTCCTACGTGGCCCTCACCAACAACCCCGAGTCCCCGCTGGCGAAGCGGGCCGCCCACACGGTCGAGATGCGTGCCGGCGCCGAGCGGGGCGGCGTGGCCTGCCGCTCCTTCCAGCACACCCAGATCCTGCTGGACGCCCTGGCCGGCCACCTGACCGGCGGCGAACCCGCGCCGATCGTCGCGGCCGCCGAGGCCACCGAGGACCTGCTGACCCGCCGCCCGGAGTGGCTGGCACGCTGCGGCGACCTGCTCAAGGGCGACGGCGTCTTCCCGATCGCGCCGGTCGAGCGCATCTCGTCGGCCCTGCAGTCGGCGCTGATGTTCCGCGAGGGTCCGCGGGTACCCGCCGACGGCTGCGAGACCGGCGACTGGTCGCATGTGGACGTCTACCTCACCAAGACCCTGCGTTACCGGGCCCTGCTCTTCCCCGGTTCCCGCTACGACGGCCAGGCGCTGGAGTGGCTGCGCAGCCGCGGTTCGACGATCGTGTCGGTGGGCGGCGAGGCGCCGGGCGCGGCTCAGGTGATCCGCTTCCGCCACGACGACGATTTTCGCGTACGCCTCTGGACCGAGACCCTCATCGCCGAGTTGGTGGCCGCCGAGTGGTGGGCCCAGGGCGCCGGGTAATCGCCCTAGACTCTGCTCCCGTGAACCGACGCGGATGGCTGCCGGCCCTCGCCCTGCCCCTGACCCTGCTCGCCGGCTGCGGCGGCGGCGAACCGGCCCCGCCCGCGCCGGCCGGGTCCGAGGCGATGACGGTCACCAGCTCGGCGTTCCCGGAGGGCGGCACGATCCCGGCCGAGTTCACCTGTTCCGGCGCGGGTCACCGCCCGCCGCTGGCCTGGACCGGCGGGGAGGGCGCCCGGTCGTACGCCATCGTGGTGGTCGATCCGGACGCCCCGAGCGGCAACTACTACCACTGGGTGGTCGTCGACCTGCCGACCGGCACGACGTCGGTCGTCGGCGCGCTGCCCGAGGGCGCCCACGAGCTGAAGAACACCGGCGGCAAGAAGGGCTGGACGGCGCCCTGCCCGCCGTCCGGCACCCACCACTACCACTTCACCGTGTACGCCCTGACGAAGGTGATCAATGCGTCCTCCCTCGAGGGCGCCTTCTCCGCCATCGAGAAGTCCACGCTGGCCCAGGGCACGCTGACCGGCCTCGCCAGCCACTGAGGCCTGTTTCATGACTGGCCTCGGACCTCAGGACGGGCTCTCCAGGAAGGCCCGCATGCGCCGCCGGGAGTGCTCGTTGTCCAGCAGCCCGATCTCCACCTCGGCCCGCTCCCGGAGCTCGACCTCCGGCCCGGCGGCCGCCCGCTCCTCGATCGCCCAGTACACATAGGTCTTGATCTGGTGGATCCGGGCGTTGTCGTCGGCCGACCCGATCGCCTTGAGCCCCAGCCGCATCTGCTCGCGCGCCTCCCCCGGCCGGCCGGCACCGAAGAGGAAGAACGCGTAGCCGCGGTGCGCGAACAGCTGCTGGGTCGGCCCCTCCTCGTCGGCCGCGAGCAGCGCCTCCCGCCAGCTCTGGTCGGCCTCGGCCGGATAGCCGGACCGGCTGAGCGCGTACGCGAGCGTCCGGTACTCCGGGCTGGTGATGTCGTGCAGTCGCTTGCGGAGCAGGAACGCCTGCACGGCCAGCAACTCCGCCCGCGCGTTGACGGCGTCCGCCTCATCGCCGAACTCGAGCGCGGTGGTCGGGTGGCGGTAGGCGAGCCGGAGGTCGTTGAGATCGTCGATCAGGGCCGCGAAGCGTAGCCGCTCCGCCCGCCGGGCCGCGCCGCGCCGCTCGAGGACGCTGTACAGCGAGACCGCCAACGCGGCCAGGCTGATCAGCACCACCCCGGCTTGCATGTAGGCCAGTCTATGGAAACTTTCCATAGCCGTACATCTATGGATGTTTTGGCATTGGCCGGAGATCGCGAAATGGCCCGAGACTGCTGGCAACAGCCGCTGCTCGCGACTCGGGAGGCCACGTGGTGCCGCTCAAGAACGCCTGGGAGTCCGGCGCCTGGGCGTGGACCACCACCAAGCGTGAGTCCTACGCGAACGACCTGACCGACCCGCAGCTCATCGCGGTCACCGACAACGTCAACCAGTCCAAGGGCGACAAGTCGCCGGACTCCTGGAAACCGCCGCTGAGCAGCTACTACTGCACCTACGCCCGGATGTGGGTGCGGGTGAAGTACGTCTGGGCGCTGACCGTCACCGGCGCCGAGAAGACCGCCCTGACCAGCACGCTGGGCACCTGTTGAGAAGGGGCACCTGTTGAGAAGGGGCACCTGTTGAGAAAGGGCACCTGCTGAGAAAGGGCACCTGCTGACGACGAGGATCTCACGCGATCATCGGGTCGCCCCGGCCGAGAAACCCGGGGCGGCCCGGACCGTGCAACAGGGTCACCGATTTCTGCACACCGAGGTGGGGATGACTGTCGAGCCATCGGGAGTAGCGCGGCCGTTGCGCCACGATCTCCAGATACGCCTCCACCGCGAAGCCGAACAGCTCCGCCGCCGGCCCGGCCGCCGGGCTCTCCGGATCCCAGCCGAGCAGATGCCGCCAGCGCAGCGGAACCCCGCGGAGCGGGACCGCGACGCACCCGGGCGCGGACCGCACGAGGCCCTGGCACAGAGCGATGGCCCCGCCGGCGGCCACCAGGTCGAACGCGCTGCTGGCGCCGATCTCGGTCGGCGTATGCGGCGAGAACCCCTCCCGCGCGCAGGCCGCCGCGAAGCACTCGTGGAAGCACCCGTCGCCGGGCGCGGTGATCCACTGTTCCTCGGCCAACTCGCCCAGCCCGACCTCGTCCCGCCCGGCCAGCGGATGTCGCTCGTTGAGCAGCACCCAGACCGCGTCGACGGAGACGACCTGCCAGGTGAGCTCGGACGGCAGCCCGGTCGGCGGGGTGGCGCACGCGCCGAGCAGGGCGTAGTCGAGCCGCCCGTCCACGGTCATCCGGGCGACCTCGTTCTCCGACCAGGTCGAGTGGATCGACACCGGGCCGCTCGGGTGCGCGTCGTTGAGCCGGCGCACCAGGCCGGCCACGATCGGCCCGTTGGTGGCGCCGACCCGGTAGCGGGCGGTCCCGCCCGCGGTGATCAGCTCGCTGGCCTCGTCGTGCAGCCCGGTGACCGCCGGAATCAGCACCCGGGCGCGGGCCAGAACGAGATCGCCGAGCGGCGTCGGAAGAACGCCCCGGCGGTCCCGGGTGAACAGCGCACCGCCGAGAATGCGTTCGATGCGCTGCAGTTGTGTGGTCAGCGCGGGCTGGGCAAGGCCGAGCGTGGCGGCAGCTTTAGTGACGCTGCCGGCCTCGGCGATGGCGAGCACGATTCGTAAGTGGCGCAACTCCAGCTCCACACACGGAACCTAGAGTCGCCACCGGCCACTCCGAAAGGCTTTACAGGTTAATTTCGGCCATCTGAGTCCATGAATACGCGAACGACGTTCGGTGCCCGGGCTGCAACGCCCCGTGAGGGGCGTTGCAGCTTCCGTTAGGCACCGGTTGAGAAGTTGACTTTGCGTAAGCACTTCCCATCAGTGCGTGCCAATCGGTAGGCTCTCCGATCAGGAAAGGTCAAACTCGCCATCCTTGGCCGAGCCCACGAAGGCGGTCCACTCCGCCTGCGTGAACATGAGAGCCGGTCCTTGCCGGTCCTTGCTGTCACGGACGGCGACGGCGTCGTCGAGGAACGCGACCTCGACACAGTTGTTGCCGCCACTACCGTTGCTGCGGCTGCCCTTCTTCCAGACAGCGCCCTTGAGATGGTGCGCGAGCATGCTCAAGCACCCCCCTTCAATATTCGCTTGTCTCGGAGCCCTAAGCGACCAGAAGGCTCTCGATCATCTTGATTGTCTGGCGATGGTCGAGCGCCTTCGCGCTCAATCGCTCGAACTCACTCCGGTAACGAGCAACCTCGGCCGGTTGCTCCTCGTAAGAGTCTCCCGCAAGACCTTCAAGATATACAACATCCAGATGGGTGGTTTCCGGCCTGGATATCCCATGGTTCATCTGCGCGTCTACGCCCTGGAACTCCAATAATGCCACCGGTCCACCGAGGAACCCGTGTTCACCCGATCCAAACGGGAGGATCTGCAGGTTCACATTCGGTAATTGAGCCATTTCTATTAGATGCCGAAGCTGTTCCGACATCACTTCCGGACCGCCGACAATACGGCGAACGACCGACTCGTCCATCACCGCGGTGAACTCCAGCGGGCGGCGCTCGGTCAGCCGGCCCTGGCGGGTCACGCGCAGCCGCACCCGGCGGTCGATCTCGTGCGGCGGATCGTAGGAGCGGCCGGTGCGCATCAGCGCCCGGATGTACTGCTCGGTCTGCAGCAGGCCGGGCACGATCACCGGTTCCCAGGTCAGCATGGACGACGCGCCCGCCTCGAGGCCGACGAAGTTGCCGGGGCGGATGACGTCGCGGTAGTCACTCCACCACGTGCGCTCGCGCGACATGCGCGCGAGCTCGACGAGGGCGTCGCGGTAGGCGTCGTCCCGGACGTGGTAGAGATCGAGAAGGTCGCGCACGTCGCGAGCGGTCACCGCAACCCGGGCCGTCTCGATCCTCGTGACCTTGGCAGCATGCCACTCGAAATGGCGGGAGACATTTTCCTGCGTCAATCCCGCAGCCTCACGGCACCGCTTCAGCTCCGCGCCTAGCCGGCGACGTCGCAGCGTCGGGCCCTCATCAACGGACACCTGGACTCCCCTTGGCCCTGCAGGTTTCCTCAGGTCACCGATCTTACGACCGGCGCGCTCATGATCCAACGTGGACTGACACTCAGGAAGCGCTGAACAAGAAGTCTAGTACTTCTTGTATTGACCTTGCGCTTGGGTACATGATGCGCCGGACATCGAGTTATCAGGTGATGCACAGACAGTGATCAATCACAACTTGGGTCTACTTGGGTTCTAAGGGGCGTGGCAGCGTGTTGGCTGACCAGTACTTCCTGATCGCACACCAGGACCGCACCGGCCGTTCTCGGCTCCACCCACGGGCGACCGGTCTCGGGCTGGCCGCGGCGCTGCTGGGGGAACTGATCCTCGAGGGACGGATCGGGATCGCCGACGGCGACCTCGTCATCCTCGACCGGCACCCACCGGCGGACGCCTTGGCGCACGACATTCTAGACCTGTTGATAGCCCAACAACGGCACCGTGAGGTCCGTACCTGGCTCGCCTTCCTGTCTCAGGACGCCGAGATCCGGGTCGGCGAGCGCCTCGTGCGCCTCGGTGCGGTCGACCTGATCACCCGCCGGCGGATGCTCTCCACCGAGGTGGTCTACATGCCGAACAGCCCCGAGCAGCGGAACGCCGCGGCCTGGGCGCCGGCCCGGTTGGCCAACCTCCTCGTCCGGGGCATCGAGCTCAGCCTCACCGACCGGGTCCTCGTCGGCCTCGTGGCCGCCACCGGTCTGACCAGGCACGTGCTCTACGACTTCGAGATGCACCGGCAAGCATTCCAGTCCCTGCCGAGCGCCGTCGACGCGCTGCCCGGCGACCTGAGAGATCTCATCGAGTACACCGAAGCCTCCGTGGGCTCGGTTCTGACCGTCGGTAGAAGGTGAGTGCCAACGGGCGTCACCACCTCCGGCGAAACAACTTCGACCAATGGGCCGGGAGGATGTTGATGACGCAGAAGGACCCCTTCGAACCGGATATCGTGGCACGGGCGCTGGCCAAGAATAGGCTCGGCGTCCCGTCCGTGGTGTTCTTCGGTGTGGCGGGCGCCGCGCCGCTGACCGTGATCATCGGAGCGATCTCGGCCACGTACGCGATCATCGGGAGCACCGCGGTCCCGATCGCCTATGTGGCAGTAGCCGCGATTCTCTCCCTGTTCACGGTCGGCTTCGTGGCGATGAGCCGGCACATCGTGAACTCGGGAGCCTTCTACTCCTATATCAGTCACGGGTTGGGCCGGGTGGTCGGCGTCGGCGCCGCCTTCGTGGCCCTCCCGGCGTACTCGGTGATGCAGATCGGCCTGTACGGCCTGTTCGGCGCGGCGGCGGCCAACATCCTCGCCGCGTTCGGCGTGATCACCCCATGGTGGGTGTGCGCGATCGCGGCCTGGCTGATCGTCACCGTGCTCGGCCTGCTCTGGGTCGACCTGTCCGGCAAGGTATTGGCCGTGCTGCTGGTCCTCGAGATCAGCATCGTTCTCATCTACGACCTGACCATGCTGAGCCACCCGCACGGCGGGCACATCACCTTCTCCTCGTTCAGTCCGGCGCCGCTGCTCACCCCCGTCGCCGGCTCGCTGCTGGTGATCGCGATCGCCGGCTTCGTCGGCTTCGAGGCCACCGTGGTGCTCTCCGAGGAGGCGAAGGACCCGAAGCGCACGATCGCCCGGGCCACCCACTGGGCCGTGATCATCGCCGCGTTCATGTGCAGCATCTCCGCCTGGGCGATGGCCGTGACCACCGGCCCGGAGAACATCGCGGCGACCGCCGGCGAGCACCAGACCGACCTGGTCTTCTTCCTGGTCGGCAAACACCTGCCGACGCCCCTGATCGACCTCGGCTACCTGCTGTTCCTGACCAGCGTGTTCGCCGCGCTGCTCGCCTTCCAGGCGGCGGTCGCCCGGTATCAGTTCGCGCTCGGTCGCGAGGGCGTGCTGCCGGCCGGGTTCGGGCGCACCCACCCCCGCACCGGTGCGCCGCTGGCCGGCTCGATCACCCAGAGCATCATCGCGATCATCGCGCTGAGCCTGTACGCCGTCTCCGGCCTCGACCCGCTCGTCTACCTGTTCGCCTGGATGAGCACGATCGGCGGCCTGGGCGTGCTGATCCTGATGTGGGCGACCTCGGCCGCCGTGATCGGGTTCTTCGCCCGAGGCCGGCGGCGGGAGAACGTGTGGCGGGCGTTCATCGCGCCGTTCTCGTCCTTCCTGCTGCTCTCCGTCGTGCTGACCGCCACGGTGATCGGCTTCGGCGAGTTGCTCCAGGTCGACGGAAGCTCGCCGTTCCAGTGGCTGATCCCGGTGCTCTACTGCGGCGTGGCCCTGATCGGCTTCTGCTGGGCGGCGATCATGCGAGCCGGGCGGCCCGAGGTCTACGCGCAGATCGGCCGCGGTACCGACGGCCGCCTCAGCCTGCTGAACGACAACGACTTCCCGAAGCCGCTGCACGCCGATCCGGTCGGCGCCCGGAGCTTCCCCTACTGATCCGGAGCTTCCCCTATTAATAAGGACGGCCCGATGTCGTACGCCGTGAGGGATCTGGTGATCCGGGACCTGGCGCCGGTGGGCGCGCCCGACATCGCCGACTTGATCGCCGCGGCCGTGCGCGACGGCCGGGTGGCGCGGTGGATGCAGCCGGACGCGACGGCCCGGCACCGCGGCAGCCACGAGTACCTTGCGATCTTCGTGGAGCACGCCCTCCGCTTCGGTGACGTGTACACCACGGCGGAGGGCGACACCGGCCGCCTGACCGGCGCCGCCCTCTGGTTCCCGTTGACGACCGTGGTGCCGTCGCCGCTCGACTACGACCGGCGGGTGAAGGAAGTGGCCGGCGACGCCCACGACCGGGCGTGCCTGCTGGACGCGGCGCTCGACGCTGAGCATCCGACCGGCGACCACCATTACCTGGCTTACCTGGCCGTGCGTCCCGATCGGCAGGGACGCGGGCTGGGCAGCACCCTCCTGCGCCGGCACCACCGCCGCCTCGATGCGGCGGGTCTGCCGGCCTACCTGGAGGCGAAAGACCCCCGTAGTCGCGACCTGTACCTCCGGCACGGATACCAGGTCCGGTCCGTGCTCGCCCTACCCGACGGGCCACCCATCTGGTGCATGTGGAGGCCGCCGATGGACTGAGGCCGATCAGATCGCGCTACGCGGCGGACGGGAACTCGTACAGCCAGAAGGACTGCTGGTCGATCTTGTTGAACCGCATGCTTTCCGAGTTCCGGCTGATCATCAGGCGGAAGACCCGGGACATGTGGCGGACATCGTCGTTGTAGGAACAGATGTCCAGCCCGACCAACCCGTTCTGGATGGACGCGACCAGGTACATCTGCTCCACCATTTGCGCGAACGCCTCGCGCCCTTGGTGTTCCGGGCTCACGGCAATGAACCCGATGTACCAGATCTTGCGAGCCGCGTAGTGCTCGGGCCAGTGCCGCTCGAAGTACTGCGGTGAGATCAACGGCACGGCGTCCAGGTCGTTGGTGTACGTGGTGACTCCGGCAAGCGTGCCGGCGTCGGTGAGCGCAAGGTACTTGTCGATGCGCGGATCACGCATCACCTCGTCGAACTCCGACTTGAACATCATGTGGCGCTGGACCGCGAGAGTGTTCAGCTCTTCGAAGCAGTCCTGGTAGAGCTGCCATGCAGCGCTGTGCAGATCCCCGTCGATGATCTGGTCGACAACCTTGATAAGCATGCTCTGCTCCCCCGCGGGACTTGATCGGCCCGCTTGTCCGCACTCACACAGATCAATGATCTACTGACTGACAGAGTACGAACAGTGACGGCGCAAACACAATGCGTGTTCGCCAATTGAATGTGCCAATGTCCTCTGGCGACTGTCGATTGCCCGGCATCTGTGCAACTTGCGCGCCCGGGCGGCATTCCAGCGAATGATCAATTGCTCATGATCATTGGTGAGCGGGTCTTCCCCTATGGAGATCACATACGCCCGCCGGCCGCCTCGCGTGGCCGGCGGAGTCGTGCCGCCCGCGAATCTACCGGGATCGCTCCATCCCTGCTAGACCCGGGTGTGCCAAGCTGATCGCGCACGGTCCGAATCGGACAGGATCTTGATTCGACCGGCCTTTGTGCTGCGCCCCGGAATCGCATTTTCGGCCGCCCTTGGTGAACTGCACTTCGAGTCCAGTACTCGAAGGACTACGCATCTGCGTACTTAATTCGGTGACGGTAATCGCCATACGCTGTGCCGCGTCGTTGACCGAACGAAGGGAGTACGCATGCGAACTCGTCCACGTTTACTGGTGGCCGCCCTGGTGGCCACCCTGCTCGCGGCCGGAGCGGCCCTCGCCGCGCCGGCCGGCCCGGCGTCCGCCGCGTCGGTGCCCGGCATGGTGCTCAGCTCGACGACGGCGACCCTGCCGACCGAGCTCGCCTCGCTGGCCACCGGCAAGCGCATCACCTACCTGACCACCGACGTCAACGGAAACCTGATCACCGCGACCGGCCTGATCATGACCCCGACCAGCAACAAGGCGTACCGGGTGGCGGCTTGGGCGCACGGCACGACCGGCCTGGCCGACAAGTGCACGCCCTCCACCAACCAGGACGTCTTCTGGCCCGAGGCCCGCACCGCGATCGCCGCGCTGCTCGGCAAGGGCTTCACGGTCGCCGCTCCCGACTATCCCGGGCTGGGCACGTCGCAGGCGCACCCGTACCTGATCGGCCCCAGCGAGGCGCGTTCGGTCATCGACGCGGTCAAGGCGGCCCGCAACCTCGACGGCTACCTCTCCACCAGCTACGTGATCGACGGCCACTCGCAGGGCGGCCAGGGCTCGCTGTTCGCCAACCAGATCGCCCCGGCGTACGACGGCAACCTGGTCCTCAAGGGTTCCGCGAGCATCGCCCCGGTCTCCAACGCCGCCACTCTCGCCCCGCTGATCCCCGGCACGCCCAACCAGGGCTACCTGGTCATGGGCCTCTACGGCCTGCAGACGGTGGACTCGACGTTCAGCGCGAACTCGGTGCTGGCCGCCACGGCGAAGACGAAGACCTCGGTCCTCAACACCGGCTGCCTCAACGAGATCCTCTCCGCCTATCAGAGCCTCACCGCCGACCAACTTCTCGTCGGCGGCGCGCTCCCCGACGCGGTGGTCGCCAAGCTGGACCACTGGGACAGCCCCGCCCAGACCACCCCGACCGCGCCCATCCTGCTGATCCAGGGCACGGCCGACGAATCGGTCCCGGCGTTCCTCACCGAGATGCTGGTGTCCGAGTTGCAGGCCTACTCCCAGCCGGTCACCTACTACGAGCTCGACGGCGCCACCCACGACTCGGCCGCGGTCTTGTCGGCCGGCACGGTGGCCACCTGGCTGGCGGCCCGATTCTAGATCAAAACCATTCTCCGGTACGCGTGGCGAGTCCCACGCGGGACAGCCGCCGCCCCCGCCTCCTCCACGCGACCACCTGCATACCGGGCCGTAGCGCGCGTCTCGCG
>Ga0307509_10007474_pt1 | contig 14259 bp, 13 predicted proteins | sample 10_EM_MG_FD_202245 | JGI IMG/M metagenome (GOLD analysis project Ga0307509, IMG submission 202245) | Populus trichocarpa ectomycorrhiza microbial communities from riparian zone in the Pacific Northwest, United States - 10_EM | ecosystem: Host-associated > Plants > Roots > Unclassified | place... | reverse complement strand
TTTCCTCCCAAGGTTGTACTGGAACCAGCGTGTGCCTGTTATCTGTCGTTCGCCGTACTTACATTCAAACGTTTGATATCTTCACACAGAAACTCGGAGCAATCCAAAATCGTGACACAGAATTTTTCAAATTTGCCCTCATTTATTGCCGGCGCCCGCAATTAACATATTATTACCTCTTGTGGCCTTCAGGCCCAGGCAGGGTCAGCAAAAACGGCAGAACAATCAACTTGTGTGCTCGACATTCAATGAATGAAAGTGGATTCCTATCGTTGAAACTACTTATTACCCAACGGATGGTGTACATATCTCTGTGTCCGTGTGATGTGAAAGCGCTTAAATTTAGTGAGCACATGCTTTATTTAACTTGCCTGTACGCAAATCCATGGCTTTTTTACTCTGTTCCAGAGGATTGAGTACACCTAATTCTGGTGCTGGAAAGTCAAATTTAGATGGTCTGCGTACAATTTATCACACTGACAATCTAAATGTATCTAGAGGCCCGTACAATTCGTAAATCTACCATGCAACTTCGGTAAAGAGGACAAGAAGGGCAAATCACCCTTTTTGAGCGGCGTGGGAATACTTCGGCCCTATTCTTTTCCGACTCCTGACTCTTCTGTACATACCCGCCATCTGTCCATTTCTGACGCTCGTTTGTGTAACAGATATACGCTGGACCGTACCTGGATATCACTTATGGGCGTGGGTCCCGGAACCTCAATTGATGCCTTTTCTTTTCCTGCTCTGCTGCTTTGCCTTTACAGAGCGAGGAAATCATCCTTTGACCCCCCAATATCAATCTCGAGATTTTGCGGGAATGGTAAAACTGAATACTTTTACAATCTCAGGCTGTAATCTCCACGCTGAATTTACCGGTTACTACACCTGGGGATCTACACCCTTCTGGCCACGTATCATTTTCCCCGAGATTCAAATTCGAGATCCACAAAGGATTACCGTTCATTTGCTGGACAAGTCCTGGGATTCTACGTGCTCTCAGCTAGTATTTTTGCTAGTCGTGCGAATCCCCCAAGAATGCCTGTTCCTCCCCCTAGATCCACGTGATACATATCCGCAAGGATTTCGATTCTGCATACTCAATCTGGCCGCTCTTTGAGCGCTAGTTCACTTCCGACTTCGTAGGGTCAACCATCATCTCGTAATTGACCCGCCACCCCGTTTTCGACCACAATGAGAGAATATAGGCACGTTCCTTCCTGGTCTGCGAAAGTTTACTGTGATCGAGGAACCTGATGCTCGCTCAATCAATGAAGTTCCTTCTATGCCCGATCATATTTTGTACCTACCTGCCAGTCTCGAACCACTCAGAAGAATGTATCAAACGCGAGTTCGCGACCTTGTCAATCCCAGGATCTGTACCGTATTCATCCACGGCGAGATATAAAAGCCACGTCTTCCTGGCTCTGCTAAGTAGAATCGAGACTTCTTCCCCTCTCATCTAAGTTGCAGCAATGTTATCCTTTAATCGTCTCATCACAACCATCTCCCTTGCAGTCGCGGCCTCTGGTGCGGTTTTTTATGTGCTTAAGCTTAATCTATATCTCACCCTTTTCCCTACGAATAGCTGTCGTGACCAACATCGTTCCTCCCGCTTCTAAAGGAGTATGGAATGATCCTGCCAATGCCTTGGATCTCACTGGAACCGACACAGACACTGACATCATTGTGTCCACTGCAAATATCGTCGATCAGAAAGCTGGAGCGACAGGCGATCCTAATCAACCTATTCCAGAGACCGTAATTACTGCTGTCGACGGACAGCTCACGGCAGCTGGCACGTCCAACGACACATCCTCGCGTCGCCGTTCCACGGGATATTCCCGACGCAGCGCATCTGATTATGAACTAGTATTCTCGGGAACTGGAACTGGTCCCAACGACCGCGATGGCTCGATTCAGGGGACAGCATATTTAACCTTCACCCTCGTACCCAACTCTACATATAACGTGGATGCGTGCCTTGCCTTCTGTGATAGCGTCGAATTGTGTGGTTCGTTATTCATCGTTTAATCTCTCAAAAAGAGGAATACTCAGGTTCTAATTTTCCAGTTTTCGCCAACTTGTACTACGAATTTAACAATGACGCTCTTGACCACCATGAGACATCCAATCTCAAGTGTGCAGTCTATGCCGACGTCCATACCGCTGCTGAGAAGACCAATCTCGGAGGCCAACAGCTCGAAGCCCCACCGGCTGGTTTGACGTACATTCAACAGAGCAGTGGATATGCTGCCAAGACCCTTGTCGACCCTGCCGTTCCTGAAGGTTATGAACTTGTCTTCGGACCAACGAACGGTGCCAACAATGCCCCAGGAGTAAGCCTTGCTTTCGTACTCACAATGATACAATGCTAACCAATCACGATCTCAATAGTACATGGGCTTCGCCTTCCTCGACAGGTATGACGTGGATGCGTGTGCTCAACAATGTAACACTCGCGGAGCCGATGGTAATGGCGGTGCATGCCAGTACTTCAACATCTGGCGCGCTGTGGTAAACGGAAACCCCACAACCTACACGTGCAGCATGGTACATGAATTCTCACTCTGATTCTCCGAGCTCTTCTGAACATATGTCTAGTACTTCATCGTCGCCGACGAGTCCACCGCTGTGAACACCGGTCAGGGAAGCCTTCAAGTCACCTTCTCTCGAGGCTACAAGCGCAAGAACTTTGTCATCGACGGCGGTTTCGAGGGCTTTGACGAATGCAATGAGTTCTGTTTCGACAGTTCCTACGTGAACTGGATCGGTACCAGCCCGGCTGGCGGTGTTTTGGATGCCACCGTATTCTTCTTCCAACCGTACGCTCACTCTGGCAACGCTGTGGCCCTCCTCGGCTCGGCCAATGGAAACGACGCTCTCGCCGGAACGCTCACCCCCGCTGCGCCATTGGCCACGGTAGCCGGCAAGCACTACACCATCGCGTTCTTCCACGCCAGTGCATTCAGTGGGCCGACCCTCGAGGCTGCTGCATTCGTGGACGTTCTCTGGAACGGCAACGTCGTTACCACCATCAGACCCGGGTTCCAGAACTGGCAGTTCTTCCAATTCAGTGTCGTTGGTGCCGGAAATGATGTGCTCTCCTTCCACGGGGGCATGGCCCCAGCATGGTCGTTCATCGACGACGTCTCTGTGTTTGAAATTTAATGCTTCTCATCTTCTTTAAATATATAAATGGCTTACGAAACACCTCCTATTACACTTCGTAGATTCTTATCTTTATCTTTATCCGTATCCTCCCTCCCATTCTTTACAGGAAGCCGTTGTGCGGGTGGCGTTTTGTTGGAATGGACTACTCTATGTTCCCTCGAGCCTCTCATCCCTACATAGTCAATTTAATGATATATTTTCTTCTGACCCGAAACATGCTGGTAAAGACATGCACACCTAAAAGGTTTAAAAAAAATTACAGACGGAATTTTACAAGAAGCCCATTAGCACGTGGAGGAGAAAGGTCTAAACTAGAGAGACGGACTTGGTTGTCGTGAGGGTTTGTATTGGGCTTGATCATTGATCTCGGAGTCACTAACTCCACGAATGTGAGTCGTGTTTAACTGCATTAGCCCATCCTGGGTTGTGTGGGAACGAATATGAAGAAGAACGCGGCTTGTGAGCACTGAATGGAGAACTCGCTCGGCCCTGCTATGCGGAATCGAAGACGCCAACCTGCCACTTACGACGTCAGTAGATGTTGGTATTGAGGCTGGCAATCCGATCTTGATTAACTTCGAGAGTCAAAGGAAAGTGATCGACTCATGGGAAGCACTCTAACTACGACGATATTGATGGTTGAGAGGGCTAGCGGGCATTATCAGTGACGAGTTGTGTTCATTTCTGGCACACGACCCACCGAAGAAATATAGGTAATAGATAGCACCTATGCTCAAAGTTAGAGGATTCGTCACACACTGATCCCAGTGCCTTACCATCGGGATATACGGCTTTCACTAGGGCACTGTCCACCGGATCGGTCTGAAATCAAGAATGTGAGGTGACGGTAGAACTTATTGTCAAAACCATGAGCACTTACATCCCGCTAGGCCAGGTATCAGCATGAGGACTAGCACCACTAACTTTCAATCAGAAGAGGGAGGTTGAAAGGTAGTAGATTCAACACGTACGAGCATCCCAGGCCCAAATATGAAGAACGAAATGGTTGGCGTGTGTCACTAAACACCCCGTGAATGTTGGAAATGGTGCATTACCAACTACAGTGAAATGTGTATCAGCCAGAAGTCAAGAATGAGAAACTGAATGCATATATGGAACGGAATTCAGGAATATGGGGAGGAAGACGAAATTTGAACTCCAAACGCATACAAAGAGGATTGGAGGGATAACTGCCAGACGCTCGTTCCGATTCCATACTGCCCACGCCCGCAGTGTATGATTCACTGTTAAGCACCAAGCAGTAAGGCTCGAAGCTAGACGGTGCAAGTCGGACTTACTCTCGGATGAGGCGAATCCAGCGACATCCATTCCTGAGCGATAAATGATTTCCATTCCAGGCAGGTCAATTGCACTAACCTCCACTGGCGTGGTATGCCCTCCGGCACCCAGCTGGCGATAAATTTGGCCCAGTTTGGTCTAGAGGGAGTGAACGCAAGAAGGTAAAAAGGTGTCAGACTGACGATGAAGAACAAGCCCAACGGTATCGATAAAGGGAAAGTAGCGTTGAAGGCCCTTCATAAAATTCCATTTTGATCCCAAACCAATTCAACTTCCATTCTGAAGGTAAGAAAGTAGTCCCAAAGGAACGTGGTGGATGAGGCAACTATGGCCAGAATTAGACGAGCTTTCCAATAGTAGGACTAACTAACAGTCAAAGCTCTATGCAACCGGTGAGACCAGATCTATAAAACGCAATGCTGGAAGAAAACTCACTGTCACCAGTCTCGTATATAACGCGCGAATCGACGAGCTAGTGGCGATCGACATGATAGAAAATTAATCTCTGGTCGTGGGTGACGTTGAAGCTTGAGCAATGAGAGGTCATCTGGCACTCACCTTGGTCGTGTAAATAACCTCCCATCGAAAGTTGGATTAACATTGCATAAATTGTGCCCGGCTGCCACTGTGCCGGTTGCAGGGCGGCCCATTATCTGTGTGACCAAAAATTTGGCAAGACCAGACAAAAGGGAGTTAAGGGAGGTTCAATAAGTACAGGAACAATCCGTTTCTGCAGGACAAAGGGATCCATTGAGGTACCACGCACCTGATATATACCAAAATTTCTTGCTTACATAGGAGTTGGCATAGGAGGGCATAGGCGACTCAGACGTGGTGGAGACGGCAGATCTGCTGGGCATGACACGAAGGACGGAGGCAAGGAGCAATTGTGATTGTGTGACAATGTGGACAACGACAGAAAACTGCTATCTACAGGATCTGAATCACATGTGGAGATCTAATCTAATCCGGCAGGATTTGAAACTCGGAAATCTCCGAAAACAGCCGCAAACTTCCCCATGTAGTACTAGTACGCCATTCTTCAATCCCGGCAACTCATTGGTACACAGGAAAGAAACTTAAGTACACATCATGAGGATGAGGGCAAAGCTACATAATAGCTGTGAAGAAAACTCTGAGATCTCCTAGTCGCACTTGACAGATGAAGGCCAACCCAAGTACTCAATGATGACGCTCAGAATTGATCGAAGCAAGTTGATTATGAATAAATTGTGGTATTTATGCGATTGCAAAAGAATGACAGTGAGTAGAGTCCAAAACACAACCAACATCCCCCTCTGCGCCTAGCTGCAAGACTTTGAAGCCTTTAGATGTTGAGGTTGATAGGGGAGCAACCAATGGCAATGAGGCCATCTAGAAAATTGATGATTAATAACTGGCGAAATAATTGTTAAGGAAGGAAACGAACTGAAGCTGTTGTTGCTGCAGCAAACTGGCTGAGAAGAGCTACATGCGAAGCGGAAATGTTAGACCAAGAAGACTGATAATAAAAATGCATACCAAGAAGATCCGCTGCCGAGGCCAATAGCGGTGATGGGGGAGCATTGCACTCCAACCTGACCACTGATGGGGCCGAGGACGAGACCAAGGAGCGCAATCAGGGGGTTAGCCTGAGCAGAGTTAGACTCCATAACGCTGTTGCCTGTAGATACCTATTAGTATATAGAACATAGAACAATACCAACGAAACCTACAGCACTGGACGGGTCCGGTGTTGCAAGAGTTCTCGATGCTGGGGGCGGGTGCAGCAGCGGCGAAGGCAGCCATGGAGGCGACGGTGAAGAGAGCGAGTTTGGAGAACATTTTGAAAGGATTGTTGGTAGTGTGGTGGGACTTTGGAAAGTTGGTTTGTTAAAAGATGACGAAGTTGGGTATTCGACTGAAGAAATGTGGAAGAAAGAGGCCTGGCTTTATACATTTCTAAATAATCTCATTTCTATTTTTTTTTCTGAATTAGGGACGACGAAAGACGCTAGAAGCCAGCCGCAGAGGAGTCCCATGCAGTGGACCCGAAGAAGCGTCGGCTATCATTCCCGCCCTAACATTAAAGTTGAGGCGTTCGATCGAAAATGGCATTCCCCGCGTGTTATTCAACGGTCCTCCCAGCTCTGTGAAAACTTGTAGACCGTTCTCCAGGACACAGAACTATCTTTTTGAGAGATTTTCTTTCGGATTTCTGTGCTTACATGCAATTTCCATCTACGATTCCCCGACTAAATATGCGTGACGGCATGAAGAACCAATGAAGTGTACGTGTCAACATGGACCCTGCATGATCGAAGCAAGCTTTCTCCTGAAAGTAAGTACATAACATGTACATATGTATGTACAGCGGACCAGCGGTCGCCATCGGAATGAATCTTGGGCACGCGTTCAAACGTCAAAGAACGGGGATGAAGAGGTGCTAGGCATTTTAACCTTTGTTGCGGTGCTGTCTTGAAATTTCGGTTTTGTTTTCGAATAGCTTTTTTTTTTCACTCGTCAGGACATATGGATCATCAGGCCCGCGAAACGTCGGGCGCCTTACGGCTTGACATATTTAATCAAACAACTTTGGGTGTGCCGTTTCCATCAGCTGCATTTTTTTTTGGTGTGTACAATTCCTGCCGGAAACCTCGGACCATACATATCTTCGTAAAGGACAACTGCATAAGCAGCGACTCTAGCAGGGGGGTTTCTAATGACTTCTAATGTGCGATCATCGGCATTACTTTACTGGCAAAGAGAGTGATGCCGTGCGGACAAAGAAGCCCACAGGGTAAAAAATGTACAAGTAACGACATCCCGGCCTTTCATAATATGGGGAAAGGAAGTTGCCGTCCCCTTCAGTGACACTGCGCTGTTCCAGGATTTGAGTACTTACATAAACAGCAAATGCCAGCGAAGGCGGGCTTTGAGCGGGCTTATGAAAAATTTCTTGCCAACACGTGTTGCCTTGGGCCTATTCAAACTTCGAAGTGGATGGGGACAAGAAAGCATTGTCGCTTCGTCTTTCTTTCACATCAGTGGGTATACTTAAAAGCATGAAAATTTCCCTAATGCCATAATTTATGCTAATTTAGGTAAAAACGTGTTTTCAAGCACGTGATGCCTACGCGGAAGGCGCATCGGAGCAAGGTTGGGGCAAAGAGGGGCAAAGCTTACTTTAGACGCCTAGGACAGCGGAAAGTCCACCAGATAATTAGGTCTTGATATTGTGGTACACTGTGGACATTATCCAACTCTGTCGTGATTTTCGAGGATCTGCGCTTGCAAACCAATATTAACCTCAGACTTCAAGTTTCAGGCCTCAGGCCTCCAAAAAGAATTCAACGTCAATCATTAAACGTCTCGGCAAGGAGCTTATCTTCTTCGCCATCATGGCACATGGTTGAAAATTTATCCCTTGTCTGAGTCCCAGGTATGTGAGCTAGGTGCAGATATGTTATTGTATTCCTCCCAGCTGTAAATTGAAAGATCAAGTGTTCCTAGGTTCATGACGAATATGCAAAACGGATGGATTACAGTGACTGGGCGAGATTACACGGAGGTTTGACGGAGGTCCTCACCCGTTCTGGAAATATCCATTGAATGCAGTCCTTCCGCACGGCCGTCCTCCGTGTCACTGAGGCCTTAGCTATCTGGTCCGACCAACTGCAAGTAGGCCTCCGCCGCGTTGTTTTTGGAGGTTCGCTGCGGCCTCAAAGAATTGGCGTAAAGAGCGCCACAGTTACCCATGAGGATGGGATTGGGCCCGCAAGTGGTCTGTGTAAGTATGCCTTTGCATAAAGATCGGGGGCCGCCCGAACTTGACGTTTTTGGCCACAGCTTTCCTACAGCTACATCTGGTTGGAGCTCGGGATGGGCATTTGACGTGTTGGCCAGAGGCAGGTGGCCGTCCTAAACCATAACTTGGTTGATTCACATTCGAACTGAATTCCTCACCCAATTATCACGTACCGTCTTTCATATGGGAGAATGAACATTTAAACCAGTGATTAACTTTGCAGAGAAGATTCTCATGGGGGACAAATATTCAGCACCCGCGTCTGTTATCCGTGCCACCAACAGCCCAACTCGCTTTGGGATTAATGTTTTATATGGGGGGCATCTGTATCAGTACTTTGGACAATTCTCCGCTAGCGTCCCAAGTTTCATCACTAGTACCGCCACGGTAAAATTCGACAGCCCACATCAATTCAGCGGACACGCGCAGGTGTCTGGACGCTTGGGTACCGAAGGAATTTCGTTGGTATTGTCAAACGGCCTGACTTTGGAAGGCGTACTCGACAAACCGCTCAATTCATCAACAGTTGTCAGTGCCTCTGGTTACTGGGGTGAGATATAGGAGTGGTCCTAGCCGCATGGTAGATATCTGGTAAATGTTGTAGTTTTATGAGAACGTCCTCGCTTGTATTCAGTCACAATATCCCTATTGACAAGTTGGTCATAAATACAATGCCACAAAGCAACCTACTTGGGATTGGTTTACTGAGAAAATATATATTCATTTATGTAAATTTACATGGTAGGAGTCGCATTATCGTTGGGACATGTATGGCCAACGAAGCATTCCAATTGTCATATCAATTTATGTGTCCAGACAACGCCGTAGAGGCCGTGGCGGAAAGCGGTCCCTGGATGCATCCATGCAAGCACTCGAATAATACAATACTAAGGATAGAAATTGAATTGCCGTTGAATTGTTCCTGTAAGTTCAATGAAGCATTTTGTGCCATTGGTATCTGGTCAATTTTATGTCCAGATGAGGCCAGTGGCCTAGGTCGTTATAAACAGACGACACCCTGAATGGTGTTACATCCATGCAAGCGGTATAAGAGTGGTGGCATAGCTCTATAAAAATGGCTGTGAATCTGACGCCCCACATTTCTCAACACAACATCTCAAGTACGTTTCTCTGATTAATTAGGCCAACGCCATCGAATCCCAGATATTCTACAAACTGGAAGGGATCCAAAGGGAATCGGTGGCAGGATACGTGACCAGCGTCTTCAGCGGCAAAACCATGTACGCAACTTTTAGATTCAAGGGAGACACCCACAAGTTTTCCAGGAAGTTTGAGGCGACTCAATCGACTATTTCCAATTCCGAATGCATATACGCCGTCTTCGGACTCAAGAATGTCGACGAGCTCACTTCCACCAGGTCCTCTAGTGGGTAATTTAGGAGGCAAAGATATCGGCCTTAATTTTTCAAACGGTCCCACCATTAATGGTGCACTTGACTGGACGAGGAGGTTTCGGGCTCTGGTACATGGTCCGTGAATATTCAACGTGGCCACAACGTGACGGCAAAATAATGAGGATCTCCGTCTGGGTACACCAGTTGTATTCCAGCATGACTGTTTAAATGTCCACTACCAAACAAATGAGCGCATATCATGCTAATACTTGCATTCCAGTATATCTAAAGTGACTAACCTTTGAGTGGCCTTGAGCGCGTGGAAATGCGGGTGAAGGTCTGCGACGCAACCACCAATGAATCAGGGATCTGAATACCCCGAACTTCTGCACCCTCGAAGATCCAGTGTAGGGCCTTTGGTTAGGCGAAAACTTTGCCCCTTCCCCAAGAGCTCTCTGCCAAACCGTCCGTTTCCCTCGACCCAAGCTCGTCTGCGTTCCGTTAGAATATTTGCGGCCGGGTCTACCATGCCCTCATGGGGAAATAGCCTGCTTTTAAATAAAGAGAGGCGCGACAACGCAAGAAATGCCGGCAATGTTAGTTCGGAACAAAGAATTGGTGAAGATCGGACCTTTTGTAGTGACATAGGTGGAAAGGCCGTTGCTGGGTCGCTCTTGTAGAACTTGGAATATTTTCGGTTCACAGCTGTCCATTCTATTTTTTCAACGCCATCCACACAAGGTTATCGACATTCGTCGCGTCCTGCGTAGACTCTGAAACCAGGCTAGGCTTTAAAGCGACACTGCTGCAGGGGAAATGTCGTCAAGGAGTACTTACAACGAGAACAGAGCACATATGGGAGATCTTTACCAGGGATTCCACTTTACATAGCCTCAGGCTCTATAATTAGAGGAGCTTGTATCTTTGAGCTTTCCCTAGAACTTGACTGTATATTCACGAAATCGGCTATCTAAACGGAAAGGTCGGAGCTGAACGTTGGGTTGAACTGCTGAGATACTTGGGACTTACGTGTTAAATCATGGGTCGTGAAGGACAGAGCGCCGCAAGTTAACTATCGACGCATAACAGCATTCAAGGCGGGGCAACTACGACCTAAGAGGATCTCATGTGGTGCGTGTTCGCCCCAGATACACGGCCAGTCGATCTTCGATCCAAGATTTTCTTCCTTAAGTTCCATATGACCTTCCTTCCTTCATCCTCGTTCTGAGTCACAGACAGGGAACTTCCTGGTTTCGGAAATAAGTACTAGACGACATCGTGGGTTTGCAGAAGAGTAGGAATCATTGAGAGCGCTGATCTGAAACAGGAGAAGATGGAGCGAGAATGGTAGAACGAGAATTACTGGATTGAGGGCCGATAATGGGCCGTCCATGTTGGCAGAAAGGAACGCCGTAATCATGATAATGGGTCATCTCGGAATAGGATGTGAGGCGGTAGTCGATATGTTGAGATCTTGCAGCGTAAAAAAAGAAACGAAATCCGTTACTGCGTTCCGTGCTCGTAGTTCACCCTACGTCCTGCATAGTCAATGGAAACGTAGATTATCCGATCCATACCAACATCTCAGCGTGAATGAATAAAATACGTCGCGCTTGATTAGCCAAAGCTCGAGATTTGAGGTTTCATAGGTCGGCCCACATTTACACATCGTATTGACCTCTGTGATCCTAACTTTTCTCTGCCCCTGCCATTACATTCCCCGTATCTTCCAGTCGAGCCAAAGGAGGTCTGAGCATGGTGATCCTGAATGACGTGGGTTTGAAATATGAGAACCAAGGGAAGATGTTGGTAGACGACGAACCGTGTTTAAAGAGAGGTGGAAATTTAAAAGAAGGTTGTAGGTGTTGAAGCCATTTGCCAATGTAGCCAAATTGCGCAATGGAAGGACAGGAACTTTGAAAAGAGGTTCCGAAATACCGGGACAGGGTGTATTTAAAAAATGGAAGGGCTATGATTTCGTTTACAATTCCTGGTCGTTTTGGGGATAATCAATCCAATCCAACGATGTCGTCGCGAGAAGGGGCAAATTGTCCATGTTCATTGGTATGAGACCCAACCCAGCAGTTCTGTAGACATTAGAAACGCGACATGCTACGACAACCCGGGTAGGCGGAAGTCACTATTGCGCTGCTTGAGCATATGACCGTGACGGAGTTGAGGTACATAACAGCCGTCATTCAAGTTCATGTTGAAGCAGAGAATCAGATGAGTAAGGAGAAGGGTGACGGACCACTGACGACTCACGAGGACATGTTTTAGAGAAAAAGCTGGCCACGTATCCAAGAACCAGGCATTAACATAGGGAAGTCGTGGATGCAAGAAGAGAAAAAAAAAAACAGAAAATTATACATATCATGGGATAAACCGCAGAATTCTTTTTGGTCAATTCTGCCATTCTGCCGGCAGAACGGCAGTTGCCAGGTCGGCAGAATTGCCAGATCAAGATTTTGTATCAACGATAATCTACCTGATTCCCTCTGCTCTCATCATAACCTAGCTGCCCCAAGCTATTCCCTTTCCCTCCCCAATAGTGCTAAGATCCTCCACAGCATTTGTTGGGGCTACTAGCGCTAATCCCTTATCGATGACATCCAATTCTGTCAGGTCATACACCTTACCCTCCAGAATTTCGGATCCACCCACGTCATTGGGGATTCCAGTCGTAGCTGCAGCTGCCTTTTCTGCTCGAAGTTGCTTGTCAGTTCATCGAAGCGCACATGGACAAACGATTTTCTAAATATTTAACACGAGTCTAAAGCCAGACCCCTCTTGAGTCTTGGCAACTGCCTGGCAATTGCCGGTTTTTGGCAGAATTCTGCCAACAACATTTGATAAATGCAAGGCCTCATCTCACGTCCTTGGTTACGGCCCACCACCAGCCCAGCCACCATCAACCAAGAGACGTTTCGGTGTGGGGAGAGATAATTGGACCGCATACTGCTGACCATGAGTTCCATGTTCGCATCCAACACCCTTGTCACCGGGGGAGCATTTACTCTGACAAACCACAACGACGTGCATTACCACGGCATTCGAGGTGCGTCCCTCTCTGGAAATGTTTTCCTTGTGAAACTCACGGGTTTGTGAAATATGTAGAAAGTTCAGACATCCTTCACCGCGCAACAGCTACCGCCGCATTTCATAACTCGGCTGAACGGTTCGATCCCCCCAAATGTCATCCGAAGACCCGCTTGGCCGTTCTTACCAAGATAATGAAGTGGATTAAGTGGGAAGAAGATATAGAGGCCTTTATTATGTGGGTATATGGCCCCGCTGGAGCTGGAAAGTCGGCGATCGCACAAACCATCGCCGAAATGTGCGAAGAGGAGATGATTTTGCTGGCGAGCTTCTTTTTCTCAAGGAACGATCCATCTCGCAGCAATGTCAAGCCGCTGATCGCCACCATCGCCTACCAAATTATCTTGAGCCTTCCCCAAGTACGAGACACCATTCTTGGGGCCATCGAACGCGACCCCCTTATCTTCTCCAAGTCTCTCGCGGTTCAATTCAATTCCTTAATTCTGGCACCTCTTCAACCGCTGGCAGAGGCAAGCTTTTTCAATGAACCCACCTCTCGTCGTCTCGTCATTATCGACGGCCTTGATGAGTGTTCTGACCCCAAGGTTCAAGAAAACATTCTGGAAGTTCTAGGGAATGCCCAACGACAATATCGGCTCCCATTGATGTTTTTATTTGCTAGCCGCCCCGAACAGCACATATCGCATGCATTTAACATGGGGTTATTACCTCGCGTCACGACACGCGTCGCTTTGGACGAATCCTACCTTCCCGATGAAGACATCGAATTGTTTTTTACTGACAAATTTCAGGAGATCAAATCCTCGCATCAGCGCCGTGCTTATATCCCTCCTCAGTGGCCCCTTCCAGGTGTCTTGAATCGGCTTGTTGAAAAGTCATCAGGTCAATTTATCTATGCATCGACTGTAATTCGCTACGTCACTTCCAGTCGACACAAACCAACCGATCGCTTGGATATCATCCTGGGCATCCATCCTGCTCCAAGGGACTTGCCATTTTCAGAGCTTGACGCATTGTACACACAGATATTAGCTGGTGTGGAGGACATTGAACGTGTTTTGGAAATTTTTAGCGCCGTATTGTTCTTGAATCGAGGATGCACCCTACGCGTCACGGAGAAATTTCTATCCTTACAACCCGGAGATATCGAGCTGTACCTCTGGGATTTACACTCCCTCGTAAACCATGATCCTGATCCTGATCAGCCCATTCGCGTTCTCCACGCCTCGTTAACAGACTTTTTTTTGGATCCTACACGTTCGAAGACATTCTGGATCAATCCCCGAGCTCGACACACGGCGCTTGCTCGCCGATGTCTTAAGGTTCTTCAACTCAAGGGTAGGCAAGATCATTTCTCATAATATTTTCTATTCTTATTCTGGAAAAAAGCCGATGTCGAAATCATGCGGATCGGTTATAACGACATTGACTACCATCTCGAAAATGCCGAAATGACACCGGAACTACGTCACGACTTGATTCATTTTTCATTTGAGGTTCTTCAGGACATACTTGAAGAAGAACACGACCCTTGGAGGCGCAGCATACACAATTTTTCTCCTCGCTTTTTAGAATGCCTGAAAA
>Ga0307509_10007473_pt1 | contig 14259 bp, 13 predicted proteins | sample 10_EM_MG_FD_202245 | JGI IMG/M metagenome (GOLD analysis project Ga0307509, IMG submission 202245) | Populus trichocarpa ectomycorrhiza microbial communities from riparian zone in the Pacific Northwest, United States - 10_EM | ecosystem: Host-associated > Plants > Roots > Unclassified | place... | reverse complement strand
GGAACGGGCTGGATCCCGTACTTCCTGGAGCGCCTCGACCGCACCTTCGAGATGCACTCCACCTGGACCCTCCAGGACTTCGGCGGCAAGCTGCCCTCCGAGGTCTTCCGCGAGCACTTCCTGACCTGCTTCATCACCGACAAGCTGGGCGTACGGCTGCGCCACGACATCGGCATCGACAACATCTGCTGGGAGGGCGACTACCCGCACAGCGACTCCCTGTGGCCGGACGCGCCCGAGCAGCTGCACGACGTGTTCTCGAGCTGTGACGTCCCCGACGACGACGCCCGGAAGATCACCTTCGAGAACGCGATGCGCTGGTACTCCTTCGACCCCTTCGCGCACATCCCGCGCGAGCAGGCCACCGTGGGCGCCCTGCGCAGGGCGGCCGAGGGCCACGACGTCACCACCCGCTCCCGCAGCCACCAACTCATCGAGCCCGCCGAGAAGTTGGAGGCGTTCCGCTCCAAGGCACGGGCGGCCGTGGCGGCGGCCCGATGAGCGACCTGGTCCTGACGGAACGGGTCGGCGCCGTCCTGGTGGCGACCCTGAACCGTGCCGAGGCCCGAAACGCCATGAACCCGGAGCTGATCGACGACCTGTCGGACGTGCTGCGGGAGGCGGACGCCGACCCGACGGTCCGGGCGATCGTCCTCACCGGTGCCGGCACGGTCTTCTGCTCGGGCATGGACCTCAAGGCGTTCGCGAAGGGCGGCGGCCGGTTCGACGGCCTGGTGTGGTTCTTCCGCGAGGGCATCGCCACCCCGGTGATCGCCGCCCTCAACGGCTCGGCACTCGCCGGCGGCTTCGAACTCGCCCTGGCCTGCGACCTGGTGGTGGCCGCAGAGGACGCAAAGCTGGGCATCGCCGAGGTCAAACGGGGCCTCTTCGCGGCCGGCGGCGGTACGACCCTCGCCGACCGGGTGCCACTCGCCGTCGCCCTGGAGATGGGGCTGACCGGCGACCTCGTCACGGCGGCGGACGCCAAACAGTTCGGCCTGGTCAACCGCGCCGTCCCGGCCGAGAAGGTGAGGGAGACCGCGCTGGCCCTGGCCGAACGCATCGCCGAGAACGGCCCTCTCGGTGTCGCGATGACGAAGAAGCTGATGCGGGAACGCCGTTGGGCCGAACCCGCAGAGGTCGAGGCGGTGTTCAGGAGCGCCGACGCGGCGGAGGGGGCACGGGCCTTCGCCGAACGCCGTAGCCCGGTGTGGACCGGGAAGTGACCCAACTCCGGTGTCCTCGGCGACTGTTGGAGACACCGGAGTGATGCTCAGGAGCGAACCGCCTCCTGAGCATCGGCGGTCACGTCATCGGTATCGCCGATCTCGTCGACCAGCCCCCAGCGCAGTGCCTCCACGGCGCTCAACTCCGCGCCGGACAGGGCGAGATAGGCAGCGCGCTCCCGCCCGACCCGGATCGGAATGCTCGCCGTGCCACCCGCACCCGGAATCAACCCCATCCCGATCTCCGGCAACCGGATCACCGTGTCCGGCGCGGCGACCACCCGCCTCGCGAAAGCCGCGAGCTCGATCCCCGCACCGACACAGGCCCCATGCAGATGCGCGGTCACACGCGGAGCACACCGGTGCAGCAGCGCGGCCGGGCTGCGATGGACCCGCACCAGATGGGCCCGCGCCGGATCATTGGACGTACCGAACTCGGCGAGGTCGCCCCCGCTGCAGAACGCGGGACCGTTGCCGTACAGGTCGACACGGGCGATCGACGGGTCGGCCACGGCCACCTGGAGCGCCTCGCACAGCGCGTCCCGCGTCGCCGCGTCGAACGCGTTGCGCACCCAGGGCCGGTCCAGGGTGACGGACAACCGGGAACCATCACGACCGAGCCGTACGGGAGTCCCGGCCGGGCGGTGCGTACGCCGGGGAGCGGCGGCCAGCCACGACCGGAAGTCCGCTCCGCCCTGCAGCGTCGAATAGGTCAGGGATTCGAGAACCAGCCTGTCCGCGACCGAGAGCGTGCTGCCCATCCGTAGCACCTGCACCAGCGCGACGGACGCGGCGGGCCGACTCTCGACGATGTGCGCCAGCTCCCGAGCCGTGGCCTGCGGATCCGCACACCACACCCACGGGCTGGGCGGATCGGGGACAGCGGTGAGCAGCACGTCGCACCCGTCGGTCGAGTCCTTGGGTGCTGCGGCCACACCGATCACGAGACGGTCGCGGGCGGCCGGCTCCCACACGGGGGTGCGGTCGAGATCGGCGATCACGAAGGGCGACTCCACGGTGATCTCCCTCCAGGCGTGGACCGGAGTGTAATTTGAGATCACCTGTGGAGAGAAGGGGGTTCGACTCATGGAGAATCACGCTCTCCGTGCATGGATGGGCGCTGTCGAGCCTTACATGGCCCCTCTCTCCGACGTCGCCCGCTCGTTCACCGATCTGACGGGCGTACCGGTGGATCTGCGGAGCGCACTGTTCCTCCGGGCCCGACTGGCCGGTCTGGAACGCCCGGGAAGGACCTCGGCCAACGGCTCCTGCCGCCTCCTCCGAGCCGCCGACGGCTGGACCGCCGTGAACCTGGCCCGCCCCGACGACCTCGCCGCCGTACCCGCACTGCTGGCACTGCTCGGCTCGCCGGGCGAGCCCGGGGGGCTGCGTACGGCCGTACGACGAGTCGCGGTCGCCGAAGCGGCGGAGGCCGCGCAGCTGCTCGGCATCGCCGCCGCGGTACTCGGATCGGTTGCCCCGGACACACGGCCTGCGGTTCGCGCCGAGCGGTGGGGCGAGCGGCGTGTGCGAGCCATGGCCGGTCTGCGGATCGTCGACCTCTCCGCGCTCTGGGCGGGGCCGCTGTGCGCGCGGCTGCTGGGGTCGGCGGGCGCGCGGGTGGTGAAGGTGGAGAGCGCGACGCGACCGGACGGCGCGCGCTTCGGGTCGCCCGCCTTCTACCGCTGGTTGCACGACGGCCACGACAACGTGGTGGTGGATTTCGCCCCCGGCGCGCTGGACGAACTCGTCGCCGAGGCCGACGTCGTCATCGAGGCGTCACGACCGCGCGCGTTGCGTCGACTCGGCCTCCGGGCCGAGGAGTTCCTCGCCGCCCGCCCCGGCCGGGTCTGGGTCGGCATCACTGGTTACGGACGCGAGAACGACCGTATCGCTTTCGGAGACGACGCTGCCGTCGCCGGCGGTCTGACCGGCCTCGACCCGAACGGTGACCCCGTCTTCCTCGGCGACGCGCTCGCCGACCCCGTCACCGGCGTCTTCGCCGCCCACGCCGCGGCCCGTTCCCTCGCCGGAGGGGGCGGAGAACTCCTCTGCGTCTCGATGGCCGCCTGCGCCGCGACCCTCGCCGAGGCACACACACGGGTCCACCCGCCGTGCTGATCAGAAATGTGGAAGTGGCGGGCCACGCGGCGCCGGTGGACGTACGGATCACGGGTGGACGGATCGTCGAGATCGGGCCCGGACTGCCGGGGCGGGGCGATGTGGACGGCCGTGGCGGTGCGTTGCTGCCGGGGCTGCACGACCATCACATCCATCTCGCGGCACTGGCCGCCGAAGCCGCCTCGGTGCGCGTCGGACCGACAGACGTCCGGGACCGTACGGCGTTCGCGGCGGCCCTGGCGAGTGGGCCGCCGGGGGAGTGGGTGCGGGCCGTCGGCTACCACGAGAGCGTGGCAGGGGAGTTGGACCGGTGGACGCTGGACGCGCTGGTCCCCGATCGACCAGTACGGGTGCAGCATCGCACCGGCGCGCTCTGGGTGTGGAACAGCGCCGCGCTCCGGGCGGCCGGGCTGGACGGCGACGGACGGTTCTGGCGGGAGGACGAGCGGCTGCGCGGGTTCGTGCCGCCCGTACGGCTGGATCTGGAGGGCGTCGGGCGTCGGGCGGCGGCACTCGGCGTCACGGGGTTCACCAACGCCGACCCGCACCCGGCTGCCGGGCTCACCCAACTGCTGTCGGTCCTCCCGCAACGGCTCCTGGTGATGGGCGTCGACGAGCCCGTGAAGCTCATGCTCGACGATCCGACGCTCCCCACTCCGCCCCAACTCGCCCGCACCATAGGGGAGATCAGGCCGAGGCCAGTCGCTGTGCACTGCGTGACCCGGGTGCAGTTGCTGGTGACACTGCTCGCCCTGGACGAGGTGGGCCCGGCGGACGGTGACCGGATCGAGCACGGGTCGGTCATCCCGGCCGAGACGATCCCGTGGCTGCGACGACTCGGGGTGACGGTGGTGACCCAGCCCCACTTCCCCGTCGAACGGGCCGCCGCGTACGCCACCGACGTGGACGCCGACGACCGTCCCCACCTCTACCGCTGCCGGACCCTGACCGAGGCAGGCATCCCCGTCGCCGCCGGCACCGACGCGCCTTACGGCACCCCGGACCCGTGGGCGGTCATGCGGGCGGCGACCGAACGGGACGACGGCGAGCGGCTCCAACCGGAGGCCGCGCTACGGCTGTTCACCGGCGAGCCCCAACATCCCGCCCGCACAAGGCGGGTGGAGGCAGGCGCGGTCGCCGACCTGTGCCTGCTCCACGTACCGCTGCGTGCGGCCCTCGACGCGTTGTCCGGTGAACTCGTCCGCACCGCATACGTGTCGGGCCGCCGCATCCCACCGGCGTGACCTCTACACGCTGTACCCGCCGTCGACTCCCAACGCCTGCCCGGTGATGAACCCGGCCCGTTCCGAGGCGAGGAACGCGACCGCCTCCGCGATGTCCGTGGCGTCGCCGAAACGGCGCATCGGGATGTTGCGCCGGGTGACGGCGAGGGCGTCCTCGTCGAGTTCGCCGGAGCTGATCAGACGGCCGGCGATACCGTCGTTGAGCATGCCGGGTGCCACGCAGTTCACGCGGACGCCGTAGCGGCCCTCCTCGGCGGCCAGTGCCCGGGCCACCGCCTCGACAGCGCCCTTCGCCCCCGACGACAGCCCGTCCCGTACCGGGAAGCGGCGGGTGGCGACGGTCGTCACGGCGACGATGTTGCCCCGGCTCTCGCGCAGCAACGGCAGCGCGGGATGGACGAGGTTGAAGAACGCCACGGCGTCGCCTTCGAGTTGGGCGCGGTACTCGCCCGGCGTGACCCTGCTGAGGTGCCTCATCGGTACATGCGGGCCCGCCGCGTACACGAGCGTGTGGATGCCTCCGGGCGCCTCCGCCACGGCCTCGGCCGCGGCGGCCTCGTCGGTCAGGTCCAGCCGTAGCGCCCGCACTTGACGGCCCAGCTTCCTCACCTCGGCGGCCACGGCGTCCGCCGCCTCCTGGTTGGCGCGGTAGGTGAGCACGATGTCGCAGCCCCGCTCGGCGAGGAGTCGTACGACCGCCGCCCCGATACCGCCCGAGCCGCCCGCCACGAACGCGACACCTGGTCTGCTGGAGAAGTCCGGCACCGTAACCGCCTCACAATCCGAGCGACTTGGCGATGATGACCTTCATGACCTCGCTGGTTCCGGCGTAGATGCGGGTGATGCGCGCGTCCGCGTAGAGCCGGGCGATGGGGTATTCCAGCATGTAGCCGTAGCCGCCGAACAGTTGCAGGCAGCGGTCGACCGCGCGGGCCTGCATCTCGGTGCAGAAGAGCTTGACCTTGGCGGCGTCGGGTCCGCTCAGTTCACCGGCGACGAGTTCGAGTACCGCCCGGTCGAGCATGGCCTGAGCGGCCTCGATCTCGGCTGCCACGGCGGCGAGTTCGAACTTGGTGTTCTGGAAGGAGGCGACCGGTTTCCCGAACGCCTTGCGCTCCTTGACGTACGCGATCGTCGTGTCCAGGGCCGCCCGCGCCTGCGCGACCGAACCCACCGCCACCGTCATCCGCTCCTGCGGGAGATTGTGGCCGAGATAACCGAACGCGGCACCCTCCTCGCCGAGCCGGTTGGCGATCGGCACCCGTACGTCGTCGAAGGCCAGCTCCACCGTGTCCTGCACCTTGATGCCCAGCTTGTGCAGCACCCGGCCCCGCGTGAAACCGGGCATGCCGTCCTCGACGACCAGCAGGGTCAGCCCGGCGCGGCGGTTGTCCGGGTCGGTCGACGTACGGGCCACGACGATCACCAGGTCGGCGAGGAGGCCGCCGGTGATGAAGGTCTTCGCGCCGTTGAGAACGTACGAGTCTCCGTCGCGCACGGCGGTCGTGCGGATTCCGGCGAGATCCGAGCCCGTGCCCGGCTCGGTCATCGCGACGGCCGTCAGCAGCTTCCCGGAGGCCAGGCCAGGGAACCAGCGTTCACGCTGATCCCGGTCGGCGTAGGTGAGGAAGTACGGCAGGACGACGTCGAGTTGGGTGCGGACGGTGCCCAACGTGACCAGGGCACGGGCCGATTCCTCCTGGAGGACGACGTTGTAGCGGTAGTCGTCGAGGCCCGCTCCGCCGTACTCCTCGGGGACCGCCGTGCCCAACAGGCCGAGCGAGCCGAGCTGTTCGAAGAGAGTGCGGGGGAGCCGGCCGCTCTCCTCCCACTCGGTGTAGTGCGGGACCACCTCCTTGGCGATGAAGTCCCGGGCGAGCCGGCGGAATGCCTCGTGGTCGTCGGTGAAGACGTCTCGGCGCACAACATCCCCTGTCAGGAAGCGAGTTCGACGACGGTGGCGTTGGCTGTGCCGCCGCCCTCGCACATGGTCTGCAGGCCGTAGCGGATCCCGTGGTCCCGCATGTGGTGGAGCATGCGCGTCATCAGGACGGCACCCGACGCGCCGAGCGGATGCCCGAGCGCGATGGCGCCCCCGAGCGGGTTGAGGAGGGCTGGGTCCGCTCCGGTCTCGGCCAGCCAGGCGAGCGGGATGGGTGCGAAGGCCTCATTGACCTCGAAGACGCCCACTTCGGAGAGTGCCACTCCGGCCTTGCGCAGTACCTTCTCGGTCGCCGGGATCGGTCCGGTCAGCATCAGGACCGGATCGGAACCGGTGACCACGCCCGCCCGGTAGCGCGCGATCGGCGTCAGCCCCAGCTCACGGGCCTTCTCCGGGGTGGTCACCAGGAGGGCTGCCGCACCGTCGGAGATCTGCGAGGAGTTGCCCGCGTGGATGACCCCGTCCTCCTGGAAGGACGGCTTCAGCTTCGCCAGAGTGGCGCCGCCGGTACCTCGCCGGATGCCTTCGTCCACGGTCACCGTGCCGCCCCGGCCATCGGCCACCGGCACGATCTGCGCGTCGAACGCCCCGCCGTCCTGTGCGGCCGCCGCCCGCTCGTGCGACAGCGCGGCGAACTCGTCGACGACGTCCCGGCCCAGTCCCCACTTCCGCGCGATCAGCTCGGCCGAGACACCCTGGTTGAAGGAGAAGTCCTCGTAACGGGCGAGGACTTGGGGACCGTATGGCATCCCGCCGGCCCGCGAGGCCCCGAGCGGCACCCGGCTCATGACCTCGACGCCGCCCGCCACCACGACGTCCTGCTGGCCGGACATGACCGCCTGGGCGGCGAAGTCCAGGGCCTGCTGGCTCGATCCGCAGGCCCGGTTCACCGTGGTCCCCGGGATGGTCTCGGGCCAGCCCGCGGCCAGCACCGCGTAGCGGCCGATGTTGCTCGACTGGTCGCCCAGCTGACCCACGCAGCCCCACACCACGTCGTCCACGAGTTCGGGATCCAGGCCCGTCCGGTCGACGAGGGCCTGGAGGACGACGGCGGAGAGATCGGCCGCGTGCACGCCGGCCAGACCGCCGTTCCGTTTGCCGACGGCGGTGCGGACCGCCTCCACCACCACTGCCTCACGCATCACGAGTCCTGTCCTCCGTTGCTCCCTTTCGGCGCCGCGGTTCGCGGAACCGCCCAGCGGCCGGTGTAATGCGGTGTACGCCGTTCCGTGAACGCGGCGTACGCCTCCGGGACGTCCGCCGTGGCGAAGTTCATCGCCTGCGCCCGAGCCTCACCGGCAAGGGCCTCGCGCAGTGTGCGATCGGCGTTCTCGTTGAGGAGCGCCTTGTTCTGCGCGAGAGCCACCGGGGCTTCGGCGACCAGCCGGGTGGTCAGGTCGTCCACGAAGGCGTCGATCTTGTCGGCGTCCACGACCCAGGTCACCAGGTTCAGTGCGTGGGCCTCCTCGGCGTCGATCGTCTCCGCGAGCAGCGTCAGCCGTTTCGCCTGCTGCAAACCCACCAGCTTCGGCAGCAGCCAGGAGCCGCCGCAGTCCAGGGACAGGGCACGGCGGGCGAAGATCTGCGAGAACGTCGTTTCCGGAGTCGCGACCACGAAGTCGCAGCCCAGGGCGAGGTTCCAGCCCGCGCCGACCGCCACGCCGTGCACCTTGGCGATCGTGGGGATCGGCAGCTCGTGCAGCAGCAGTGAGACTTCGGTCAGAGTCCGCATCCGGTACAGGGGATGTTCGTCGCTGACACCTTTGCGGATGTCGGCCCCGGAGCAGAACGCACCGCCCGCACCGGTGAGGACCAGCGCACGTACCGTACGGTCGCTGCCCGCAGCGGAGAGTGCCGTTCTCAGGGCGTCCCACAGCTCGGCGTCGATCGCGTTCTTGCGCGCCGGCCGATTCAACGTCAGCGTCCGAACACCGTCGGCGTCACCAGCGAGAAGCACCGGCGGCCCGCTCATCGCACCGCTCCCTGTGCACGGAGAACGGCGATCTCCTCGTCCGTGAGACCGAGTTCGGCGAGTACGGCGCCGGTGTGCTGGCCGAGCGCGGGAATCGCGCCCATCGGCGGGTCGTATCCGGCGATGACCGGGGGCGGCAGCAGCGCCGGCACCGGACCGGACGGTGTGTCGATCTCCCGCCACCGGTTGCGCGCCCGGAGATGCGGGTGGGCGATGACGTCGCTGGTCGTGTTGTAACGGGAGTTGCCGATGCCGGCCGCGTCCGCGCGATCCTGTACGTAGGCGAGATCGTGCCGTGCGCACCAGGCGCTGATCTCCGGCTCCAACAGGCCGCGGTGTTCCACCCGTCCCGCGTTGCTCCGGAAGCGGGGGTCGTCCGCGAGGTCGGGACGCTTCAGCAACTCCCTTGCCAGGCGCTGCCATTCACGGTCGTTCGTCGTCCCGAGGATCACGGTGTGGCCGTCGGCGGTGCGATGGGCGCCGTACGGTGCCACGGCGGGCGAACTCAGACCGAGCGGCTGCTGCTCGACCCCGGAGTGCTGGGTGTAGGTGAGCGGATAGCCCATCAGTTCCGTCATCGTGTCGAACAGGCTCACCGCGACGGACGAGGCCGCAGGACCCACCCCGCGCTCCCTGCCGCACAGCAGCGCGACGACCGACAGCGCGGCGTACAGGCCGCTGGACACGTCGGCCATCGGCGGGCCGGGTTTGGCCGGTGCTCCCGGATACCCGGTCACCGAGCAGGCGCCGGACTCGGCCTGCACGAGCAGGTCGTAGGCCCGCTTGTGGGAAAGGGGGCCGCCGGGACCGTAGCCGTCGATCTCGACGGCGATCAGTTCGGGGTGACGGGTCGTCAAGTCGCCCGGCGAGATGCCGAGTTTGCCCGTGGTGCCGGGTGTGAGGTTGGAGACGAGGACATCGGCGCGCTCCAGCAGGCGGTGCAGGACGCTCATGCCGCCGGGTGTTTTCAGGTCCAGGGCCACCGACTCCTTGCCCCGGTTGACCCAGACGAAGTGCGCCCCGAGTCCCTTGACCACGTCGTCGTAGTGGCGCGCGAAGTCCCCGCCCTCGGGGTTCTCCACCTTGATCACACGGGCGCCGAAGTCGCCTAGCGTGCGGGTGCACATGGGAGCGGAGATCGCCTGCTCCAACGCGACCACGGTGATTCCGGCCAGCGGCCCGGTCGTCGTCGTCATCTCAGCCCACGGCCGTGAAACTGGCACGGAGTTCGTCCTTGAGTACCTTCTGGCTTGCGTTGCGCGGGAGTTGGTCGACGAAGCGGACATGCCGGGGGACCTTGAAGTTCGCCATGTTCTCGCGGGCCCAGGCGATGATCTCGGGCTCGGTCGTCGGGTGCTCCGGGTCCGCGACGACGAAGGCGCAGCCGACCTCGCCGAGGCGTTCGTCGGGAACGCCGATCACGGCGACCTGCTGGACGTTCTCGCAGCCGAGAAGCAGCTTCTCTATCTCCGCCGGATAGGCGTTGAAGCCGCCGACGATGTACAGCTCCTTCTTGCGGTCGACGATGGCGAGGTTGCCGTCGTCGTCGAGGCGTCCGATGTCCCCGGTGTGCAGCCAGCCCTCGGCGTCGATGGTCGAAGCGGTGGCGTCGGGGTCGTCCCAGTAGCCGCGGGTGACGTTGTAGCCGCGCACGAGGATCTCGCCGTCGAGTCCGATCGGGACGTCGAGACCGTCGTCGGCGACGATCCGGACGTGGACACCCGGAATGGCGCTTCCCGTGGTGTGGGCGACCGTCTCCTCCGAGTCCCCGACCCGGGTCGTGGTCACCAGCGCCGTGGACTCGGTGAGGCCGTAGGCGCTCATCACGATGTCGAACGACAACTCCGTCTTCATGGCGCGGATCAGCGATTCCGGGATCGTCGTACCGCCTGTCATGGAGACCCGGAGAGAGGTCAGGTCGTGGGTGGCGCGGGCCGGATGGTTGACCAGGTCGTGGAAGATCGTCGGCGGTCCGAGGAGGATGCTCACCCGCTCCCGGGCGATGAGGTCCAGTGCCCGCCCGGCGTCGAAGACGGCCATGGGAATGACGGTCACCCCGTGCATCAGGGAGGCCAGCCACCCCGCCTTGTATCCGAAGCAGTGGAAGAACGGCGGAATCACCAGGAAGGTGTCGGACTCCCGGAACGTGTACTCCTCCGCCATCCACCCGTAGGCGCGCAGGGACTGGCCGTGCGTGAGCATCACGCCCTTCGGGTGACCGGTCGTGCCGGACGTGAACATCACGTCGGACACGTCGTCCGGCGTCAACCGGTCGATCGACTCATGGGCGGCGGACGTGGAAACGCCTTCTCCCGCGCCGAGAAAGTCGTTCCATGACCGGTCGGCCGTCCCCTGCGGACCGAGAACGGACACCGTCTTCTGCAGCGCCGGCAGTCCTGGATCGGCCTTCCGCAGTTCGCCGACGTAGTCGTTCCCGAGGAAGGGCGAGGCGAACACGGCGGCCGCCTCCGACTTCCGCAGGATGTACGAGATCTCCTGCGCCTTGAACCGCGTGTTGAGCGGCACCAGTACGCCCCCGGCGCCGTGGATGCCCAGTGCGGCGAAGATCCACTCCGCCGAGTTGGGGGCGCACAGCCCGACCCGTTCCCCGGGCTTGATGCCGAGCGCGATGGTGGCGCGGACCGCGTCGACCATCTGGTCCCTCAGTCCCCGGAACGTCCAGCGGCGGTCTCCGTCGATGAGTGACGTGGCGTCCCCGAAGCGTTCGGCGGCCAGCCTGATGACGTGGGGGATGCTCAGGAATTCGTCGTCGTAGCACATCAGTTGGCTCCAGGGCTAGCCGTTCGAGGGGAGATGCAGGATCCGCTTGGCGATGATGTTCCGCTGGATCTGGGAGGTGCCGCCGTAGACGGAGGCCGCACGGGAGTAGAGGTAGTCGCCGAACAACTCGCCGCCTTCTTGGGCCAGTTCGGCCGGGAACACCTCAAGTGCCGTGTCGTAGAGCCGCTGTTCGGTCCTCGTCATCAGCAGCTTGTCCACGGAGGACTCCGGGCCGGCGACCTGCCCGGCGAGGCGTTCGGCAGTACGGCGGCGGGCGTGCGCCACCAGCACCTCGTAGTCCACGACACACCGGCCGATCCGCGACAGCAGCCCGTCGGGCAGACTGCCGCCCCGCTCGGCGGCATGGCGCCGCAGCCGCTCGACCAGCAGCCCGTACTTCGAGATGTGCCCGGTGTCGAGAGCGTTGCGCTCGTACGACACCGTCGTCATCGCCAGCGCCCAGCCGACGCCCTCGGCGCCGACGCGCTCGGACTCCTCGACGCGGACGTCGTCGAGGAACAGCTCGCAGAACTCGTCGTCGCCGTTGGCCGCGCGCAGCGGACGTACCGTCACGCCGGGACGGTCCAGCGGCAGGACGAACGCCGAGATCGACTTGTGGGCCGGTGCCGAGCGGTCGGTGCGGGCCAGCAGCAGACACAGGCCGGAGTACTGGGCGTAGCTGGTCCACAGCTTCTGGCCGCGGACCGTGTAGTGGCCGTCGTGCCGCTTCGCGAAGGTGCTCATGCCCGCCAGGTCGGAGCCGGCTCCCGGTTCGCTGAAGCCCTGGCACCACACCTCGTCACCGGCCAACATCCTTGGCAGGAACCGCAGTCGCTGCTCCTCCGAGCCGAACTCCAGGAGGGCATGGGCGAGATAGCCGATCCGGGGGACGCCCGGAGCCCGGCAGGCGCCGAGTTCGTCACTGATCGCGACCTGGTGCAGCGCGGTCAGGCCCCGGCCGCCGTAGCGCTCCGGGACGTCGAGGCCGACCCAGCCGCCCGAGTGCAGCAGCCGGTGCCAGCGGTGCAGGAAGACCTGTACCGGTTCGCCCGATTCCCGTTCGGGGAGCGGGTGTTGGGCCAGCCAGGCACGGAACTCGTGACGCAGCCGGTCCAGGTCGGCCGGGTCGCCGAAGTCCAGCGGGGTGTCGGTCATCGCGTCACCTCCGGTGCGGCCAGCGCGGGGAGCAGGTCACCCGTCGTGGCGAGCAGCGTCGCGCCCAGCCGCACCTTGCGCAGATACAGGTGCGCGATGTGCTCCCAGGTCTGGGCGATACCGCCGAAGACCTGCATCCCGGCGTACACCGCCTCCAGCGCCGAGGAGTTGACCTCCGCCTTGGCGACGCGCGCCGCCGTCAGGGCCCGCTCCGGCGGTTCGTTGTCCAGACACCAGGCCGCGTAGCGCGTGGCACTGGTCCCCGCCTCCACCAGGACCGTAGCGTCGGCGAGGAGATGCTGTACGGCCTGGAAGGAGCCGATCGCCTGCCCGTACTGGCGTCGGACGCGCGCGTATTCGACCGCCTGCTCCACGAACGAGCCCGCCGCGCCGACGAGTTCGGCGGTCACGACGACGAGTGCGTAGGCCTGCCAACGGAGTCGGTCCGGTGCCGTGAGACGGCCGACGGTCTCCACGGGAGTGTCCCCGGGGACCTCGCGGATCGCGCGCAGCAGGTCCGTGCTCGGCGCCGTCGGGCCCAACTCGACCCGGGTGACCGTCCCGTCGGTGGTGACGCAGAGCGCGCCGTCGGCTCCCTCGCAGTCCCAGGCGACGAGGTCCGCCGACTCCGGCCCGGGGAAGCGGAGTTCGCTTGTGAGCGCGACGGTGGGGGTTCCCCGCGAGGTGTCGTCGCCGAGCAGCCGGAGCAGCTCCGGAGCGAGCAGGACCGTACCGAGCAGGGACGTGGTGAGAGGGTGGCGGCCGTGTTCCTCCGCGAGCAGTGCGCATTCCTGCGCGGTCGCCGCCGGGGGAGAGGTGCGCCGTAGGTCTCGCAAACCCATGTCGTCCAGGGCCTGTTGGGCTGCCGCGCGGGTCGCCGGCTTCACCTCGTCCGGCGAGGTCACGCCGTACCGGGGTGCGAGCGAACGCACCGTCTCGCGGACGAGGACGAACTCCTCGCGCTCCACGCTCAGCGCTCCTCAGGGGGGTTCGCGCGCCGCTCGGCGCGGGCCGCGAGGTCGGTGATGATGCGGATGTGGTCGGGGTTGGTCATCGTGGCCCGCTCGGCCATCAGGGCCGCTTCCATGCCGCCGCGCGAAACCTGCTCGACGACGGCGGCGAGGGCCAGCTTGGTGGCGCGGAGGGCTTCGGCGGGCTGGGCCGCGAGCCGGTGGGCCAGGGCGAGGGCCTCGCGCATCAGGTCGTCGGGCGGGACCGTGCGGTTGGCGAGACCGAACTCGACCGCCTTGGCCGCGGGGATGCGGTCCCCGGTGAAGAGGTACTCCTTCACCCGCAGCAGGCTGGTGAGCAGCGGCCACAGGGTCACCCCGCCGTCGCCCGCCACCAGGCCGACCGACACGTGCGGGTCCGCGAAGTAGGCGTCCTCGGCGATCAGCACGAGATCGCAGGCCAGGGCGAGACTGCAACCCAGGCCCACCGCAGGGCCGTTGACGGCGGCGATCACCGGCAGCGGGAAACGGAGCATCTCCGTCTGGATGGTGCGGTCGATACGGATCGACCGCTCCCGCAGCTCCGGGTCGGTGTGATGCCGTAGGAGATGGTCGAAGTCGCCGCCGGCGCTGAACGCCCGTCCCGCGCCCGTGAGGACGACGGCCCGGGCCTTCGTGTCGTCCGCGAGTTCCCGCCACACCTCCGACAGTCGGCGGTGCAGTTCCTCGGAAACGCCGTTCAACCGGTCGGGGCGGTTCAGGGTGACGATGCGGACGTCTCCGTCGGCGGCCACGGTCAGCACGGAACTCACCTTGCTCATACCGCGATGGTATTAAAGGTCAGACCGAAACTGTCAATGGTGTTGCA
>Ga0307509_10007472_pt1 | contig 14259 bp, 16 predicted proteins | sample 10_EM_MG_FD_202245 | JGI IMG/M metagenome (GOLD analysis project Ga0307509, IMG submission 202245) | Populus trichocarpa ectomycorrhiza microbial communities from riparian zone in the Pacific Northwest, United States - 10_EM | ecosystem: Host-associated > Plants > Roots > Unclassified | place... | reverse complement strand
CATTACACTCTCGGCCAGGATGGCCAGCTCCTCTTCGGTTAGCAGCTATGTTCTGTCGCGTTGCTCATTTCGCTCGATTATCTACTAGTGGGGACTCAGGGAGTCATCTTTGGTGTACAACCAAGGGATCATTGGTGGAAAATGGGTCGATGCGAAAAGCGGCGCGACTATCCCCGTGTTCAGTGCGCTGATAATTTCGTCAAACTGGTGGGTCGCGTCGCTCACTACTTTTTAGACCCGGCTACTGGGGAAGAGCTTGGCACTATTCCAGAGATGGGAATAGAGGAGACAAAGGAAGCAATCGATGCTGCAGCGGGGTCATTCGCGACATGGAGCAAAACAACGGCGAAGGTGATGGTCCGTCATTTTGCGATGTACCGTCTGCTTACCTGGGTTGGGAAGCAACGCCACGACATCCTCATGAAATTCTACAATCTAATGCGGGAACATGAAGATGACCTTGCTCGCATCATTGTGAGTCCTTGTATATTTATCCTCAGCGCTTGTTCACACACCCCCGGGATAGACCCTCGAAAATGGCAAGACTCTTGCCGAAGCGAAGGTGGGTATTATGCTCAGGTATCACACTGCGTGCGATGGCCATCATTATGATTAGGGTGAAAATGTCTACAGTGCTTCCTTCATCGAGGTTAGTACTTTTATCATCGTTCATAGACTTCATGCATACTAACTGTGAACGTAGTGGTTCGGTAGGTTGTCCAACTCACATCGCCGCCAAACTGATTTATGATCGGCTTAGCTGAGGAGGCTGTCCGAACTTATGGCGGTTAGTGATCCATTATACTCTGTTGTTTTCATCGCCGACAACTCCCTGACGAGTAGAGCACATACCTTCACCCTTCAGCAACATTCGAAACGTCGTGATTAAGCAGCCCGTTGGTGATTATCCTTTGGTTGTTTGAATACGACAATTGTTTGACACGGTTCATACCTCTAGGCGTTGTGTATGCTTTCATTGGTCTCATAATTTAGCAGCTCTCATAGTGTGGGCAACAGATCCATCTTCACACCTTGGAACTTCCCATCCGCAATGATTACCCGGAAATTAGGAGCTGCTCTCGCTGCTGGTTGCACAACCGTGATTAAACCTCCACCAGAATCTCCCTTCTCTGCGTTAGCCCTCGCAGAGGTGGGTTGGTCATCTGATTCTGAACTGAGACATCTATTTTGACACAAACTGTACAGCTAGGAAAGAGAGCTGGAATTCCAGACGGTGTAATCAACATCGTCACTACACAAAAGAACGTCAGTGAAGTCGCGAAAGAGATGTGCGAGAACCGTTCTGTAAGGAAGATTACTTTCACTGGGTCAACCCCGGTGGCAAAGTTGCTGTATGGGATGGCAGCATCCACCATTAAGAAGTATGCACTCATTTAGCTGTTTCCGGGTAATCAATGAATGGTGTTCCGTAGAATTTCCCTTGAAGCAGGGGGAAATTCTCCCTTTATCGTCTTCGATGATGCGGATATTGATCAGGCCGTTGAAGGTGGGCTTGCTTCGATTCATGACCCTTGAAAATGCGGATCGCTTACCCCATCTGGGTGCATTAGGTGCGATTCTCTCCAAGTTCCGTGCCACTGGTCAAACTTGTGTGTGTGCAAACCGTATCTACGTCCAATCCAATGTATACGCCGAGTTTGCTTCCCGTCTCGCCGAGCGAGTGGCGACATTCAAACCCGGAAACGGCCTCGAGGAGGGAACGTAAGTGATGTACTGATACTGATCCTTGTACTCCCGGCTGACGCCTTTTCTTCCAAGCACACACGGTCCATTGATTCATGAGCGTGCCATGGAAAAGGTTACTAGACACGTCAACGATGCTGTCCAAAAGGGTGCACAAATCCTCGTCGGCGGTACCCGCATCAATAGACCGGGAACATTCTTCGCACCCACCGTCCTCTCTGATGTGCCTTCAAACGCGATGATCAATGATGAGGAGACCTTTGGACCAGTAGCAGCGCTCACAAAATTCGAGACCGAGGAGGAGGTTATCAAGTTAGCCAATGACAGCAGAGTCGGGCTGGCAGGTTACTTCTATTCACGAGATGTCGGAAGAGTGTGGCGCGTTGCGGAAGCATTGGAAGTTGGTATGGTAGGCACCAATACGGGGTTGATCTCCCAGGCGGCCATTCCCTTTGGGGGTATAAAGGAGAGCGGTATTGGTAAGTCTTCCCAGTTAGCTGAAAGTGTTAGTTCTGAAAATTTTCAGGTCGGGAGGGCGGTCATGGAATTGAGGAGTATTTGAACACTAAATTCATCGCATTTGGCGGGTTGTAAGATGACAGGTACTATTGACACGTGAATCATTCAACCATAGACGTTGCATTTTCGCCCCGTATTAAGTGGCCATCTACAACTTAGCTGACACGGAAACTTTGCCCTCCTCCACCACTGGGTTAATTAGCGATCCGATCCCGGAATCAATCCAAACCCGAACAGTGTCCCCGTTCTTGAGATACAGTGGTGGCTTCCGAACAAAACCGACTCCTTTGGGTGTTCCAGTCAGGATAATTGTACCTGGCTCAAGTGTTGTTCCTTGAGAAAGAAAGGCGATCGTCTGTTTGATGTTGAAGATCTGATCACTGCGACGCATGTCAAATGATGGTTTCAGACAACTCTGGGCAGAACTGACGCCGTGGTTCCGTGTTGGAGAACCTGCCCGTTGACAAGCGTTTTCAGTGTTAGGGTTTGAGGGTCAGGAATTGCAGAAGCGGCAACTAGACAAGGCCCGATCGGTGTTGTATTATCTGAACAGCAAATTGTGTCAAACATTATAAGGGTTAGCGGCAGTGAGAATACTTTCTTACCAAATCCTTTTGAAAAGTCCCATTGCGAAACGTTCATCTGATGAAAGCGGAAAGACACCTGCCAGTGCATTCCCATCAAGAACGTCAGATTTTGTTGTATCCCAGTGTGCGAACCCTTGCTCACGTCATTGGCCGCAGTGTAGCCAAGCACATAGTCAAGTGCTTCTTCCTCGGGGACGTCCTTCGCTGTTTTCCCGATGACGACAGTCAGCTCTACTTCGTAATCTGGGATGTGCTTCGAGACTGGTTGGGCGGCTTTGGGAATGTTTATGGGCGCATTTGGGCCAATGATAGCCGTCGGCGGCTTGCAGAAGAGAGTCGGGGCGCTGAGAAGAAGTGGGGGATCAGAACTAGTCCGTGGAAGAGAAGGAGGTCACTACTTGGGTTTCTTCATATTAGCCTCAGCCTAAGGCGAAGACGTCAGTTAAACATGGCCGAGCACGAGAATATCTGACGTATGACGAACCGCATGGTCGGCGTAGTTCAATCCAAGACAACGAGCGAGTCCGATTTGCTCCCTGGACAACGGAGAAAGCAGCGTCTTCACGCTCAGTATATTTTTGGTAAGCTGTGCGGCGGGATCGAAAGGTGGCCCAAGGATCTCGTGCGCGAAAACTTGCCTCTTGTTCGCGACGGCCAAGCCGACTGGAGAAAAGCATGAGCTGTTAAGCACGCTGTGCGTGTGAGACAGATGGCTTCACTGTCGAGCTGAGGATCTACAGGTTGGCCGATGTGGACTTGGGAGGTCTCGACGGCGACGAATCGTATGAGCCGCGCCCATTGCTGCAAGTGCCATTGGATGAGTGCCAAACACCAGAGGAAGGGACGACGAGGACGTACCGTCCTAATAGGTGCCATGGCGGAGAAATGATTACGTCCCTGACTCTTATTTCGAGGCTAGCAGTGCACCGATGCGGCCTATCGCCGCTCTCGGCAGACAGCTGGCAGAGGCAGTAGATTCATTCTACGTTCTACGGTGAGTACGGCCCGGGAAGCCACCCAATACGACGCGCACACGTGACACGGCGGAACCTGATCCAGTGTTCGCAGTGTGTTCGCGTTCATTACGTTCAAGTTCAATACTCATACTGTACTTTCAAAATTACCACCACAAGTTCGCCAGCACATCATCAGACTTGTTCCCATAGCATATACCAACCACCTGTAATGGATAAAATCCTTCCTAATGGACATGAAGCTCTTCAAGATTATCTAGATGTCGTAAGTACACGATGTTCTTTGAACACCCTACGCACTCACCTTCATACAGCTCGTATCAGCACGTTCATCCACCAAGGCACGCTCACGGGCATTGGAAAGTCTGGAGCGTCTAATTACCCAAGTATTTGGAAACCCTGGGAGCTCTCCAACACTACAGGAATTCCTTGCGCTCCAAAATACCTTTGAGTGCAATAGTGAGCTCACGTCTGTCTTGTTTGTTCCATTTAGCTTACCCCGCACAGTTGCCTCACGGACCATATCATGGATCTCTGGAGCCAGTCTTCGCCTCGATGCACTCCTGCAACGTGGACTTTCAGATGGTGTGCTGTTTAACGAGCGCTGTAGTGCCCAATGACTAACAACATCCTGATAGGTCAACGCCAGGCAGAGGCTTCTGTATTGTCTTCACAACTGACACAGGCCCTTTCCATCATTCAGGGCGTTGCCCTGACACACCAGTCCACAAAAGCATTCCTCGGCCGAAAATATCCCCTTGACGTAAGAAACTTCACGCACTGGAGCTTTCACACATTGACGCTTAATTTAAACCAGGTGTTGTTGGATCTACTCATTATTTCGCGTCATTTAGCGTCTCCCTTGCTTGGTTCCAAGCAACCTACTCCATCCGATGAGGCAAGTACACAGAGCAATGATGCAATAATGCCGTCTGCCCTGCCCAATGCGGTGCTCGACACACTGCTCTGTGTCCTGGTAGACTCTTCCCAGTCGCTTCGAGTGTTCGAAGATTGTAATGGTGTCCAAACTATCGTGAAATTATTGAAGCGGGCGCAGACTCCCCGGGACGTGAGGTGCGGTCCTTTCTCCTTCTGCGCCTTCCTCTCTTAACCTCGTTGCGAAGGATGAAATGTCTGGAGTTCCTGTACTTCTACCTAATGGATGAAACGTCTCCTCGCTCAAACCTCTCCATGGGAGTTATTGAACCGATTCACCTGTTACCTATACCTCTATCGCCCTCGCAGTTCAACTCTTTGTCAAAACCAAGATTCTTCCCCCAGAGTAGCCGGAATTCCTCATCTAGCTCGGACGAGTCGTTCACTTCCAGTGGCTCCTCGCGTTCGTCATCATCCTCAATGTCAACATCAACGTCCCTGTCATCCTCGTCAACACCATCTCACAAAAGAACCTTATCTACTATACCACAAACGCCTCCCTCCCCAACAAAGCCCTCGACATCCTTACCCGCAAGGCCGCGCAGCCTGCTCATGCTTCAGAGAGAAGTCGACTTTATGCCGGCGACGCCGAAGAAATCGCACGCATCTCGGCTTGGCGTGGACCCACTGCGGCCATTAAGCGTGCCGAATTCTCCATTCAAGAATTTTCGGGCCATTCCTGATGAAGCAAACTTTGAAACCCGCCACAGTTCCGATGGAGTTTCGTTCGGTGGCGAACGCGAACCTGCCATCGCCAAATTGGAAAATCGGGACATGGTCAAGACAACGGAGCAAAAGAAAGAATTCTTGGGCTTCATGTTGGGGAACGTTGATGTACTGGTAGAGAGCGTGAAGAGGGCTGGAGTCTGGGGTCTCGCATAGTCACACTACTCGTTTCTGGTCCGGGTTGTCTTATAAGAGTGAAGAGGGTAGGGCACATCTGTTAGATGTCCGTACTTAGAAAACCGGTCAACGTGGCAGTGGTGTGACACCTTAATTTTCAGTGGCGTAGTGGACAGACCAAAAGCGTCACATTACATGTACGGTAACCTGTATAGCTGCCGACTACCTGACCCTGAAAATAAGTAACACGGCGTAGGGAAGAGGTATCATTGTAAGCAGCTCTATAGAGAAGTAGGACATGATAAGAGGAAGAGTGAGAGGTGTTCAAGAGTAGAATCTCCATGCAAAGTATGCGACAAGGGCGGCCAATGGAACAAAGTAGAACACACTAAATATGATACGATGAGTAAGCTCTTCGGGATGAGGCAATAGGGACGAACTTGGATGTCTGTTGAACAGCATTCTCCATAGCAGCCGCTGCCGCAGTAGATTGATATGTCTTTGCCTTGATTTCCTGAGGTTAAGTGAGTATTGAGAACTGATGACAAGAAGAGGGACTCAGTAAGACCTACATTCTCGCCCTTCTCGAAGTCTCCGACCAGCAATCCGGGTAAAAGTGCACGTGCTTCGTCAGAATGGCCGACATCTTCGAAGGCTTCGGTGGCATCCTTGCCTGAGGCGAGTAGGGTGAGCAGTTGCGTGGCCGGATGTAAGATAGGTACTCACCAGCTTCAGAAAGGATGACTTCATCGCCTCCGGGATGCTGCAAGTTATGTGAGATACATCCAATGAGAGAGAGGTAGATGTGGTAAACCTCATCTATAAATTTCGTGACATCATATACTACGGAAGGATCGTCAGATGCTTCGACAGCTCTAGGGAGGAAACTGACCCTTGCCGTGAAGGAGGACCCAAATGTCCTCCTTCGTGGTATGCTCGCGTAACTCATCGAGGGTGATAACTTTAGAAGCCATGGCGAGAGGAATTTGAAGGAGGGAGGGAATTGCCTTGAAGATTGAGGGCAGAGAAGGGACTTGGGAGGGAGTGAAACCTGTCTTGTAGGACTCAGACGGTTTTAATATAACTCCCGGATTTTTGCGGGTCTCAGTTCCCACCAATTAAATCGCCTCCGTTGGGAACGACGATTTCTTCATCCTCCGAGGGATGGAATAACTCTATCATAACACAGCCAAAATGATTGATTTTTTGATCTATTTTACATGTGGACTGATATACATGTGGACTTGGTTTAGTACTCGAATGACCACGGTTTCCAAAAGGGCATTCAAGCGTGGACCAAGAGCTAGTGGTTTCTTCTTCCACGTCACCAGTAGAGGAGACGAAAGCACTGTTTGCTATGTCCCTAGGCAGAAGCGAGTGGGAACGGAATCGAACAACAATAGAAACGACTGCTAAATCGGATCGCTACATAGGAAAACGAAATTGAAATTATTGAACGTTGGACGTTGGAACGATAGAGAGAAACAGGAATGGGTTGTGCCAGTCAAGTGCCATGGTCGGTGGTGCCAGTGTCAGTCTGGTGCCAGTGCCAGTGCCAAAGGGCCACGTAGTGCCTGCCAGACCAGATCACCGATCACCAGAGTCAAATTCAAGCTCCGCCCCAAATGTATGACTCCGAATCCGAGCGACACGCGTGTGGCGCGCCCATTCATCCATCACTCCACACGCGTGCCCATCGCGGTCCGCCTCAACTCTCCTCCACTCGCCGGCCTGGCACCTCACCCAATACCCTACCCGCCATGGCTACAGATTTCGACTTCGAGTCTTCCGACATACTGGGCGGCGCTCTTCCCGTCGGTCGCGGGAGAGTCGCACAAAATTCAGGCTTTTCGTCCTTCTTCAAGATTTGTGCCCTTGGGGCCTCCACTCTCGTTCTCCTCCTCGCCTTTCGCCATGGGCGGACATTTTTCCTCCGTTGGAAAGAGAGACATTACAAGTTGTACGTATTGTTTCATTCTTACCCCATTCCGAGTCTCACCAAATTGTTATTTGTAAAGGTCTATGCGTCGACGATACGGAATCCCAGACCATGATCAGCGACCCTTCAATGTCGCTTATGCTGCCGCTAGACTCGCCCAGGAGGATAAGAGGAAAATACAGGATAGATTGCGAAATGTGTCGACAGTCGACCATCTGAATACTGTTAGCCATGGGCCAACAGGATCTGGTATGATCACCCATATTACAATTTAATTTCACAGTTCTAACGGGGCTGATTGAAGATTATGGTTTAGCTAGCCAATCAGCTGTCCAACAAACACACACTCCCGTTACCCTTCAAGTCTCCGGACATGACAGACATGCCCTACCGATGTATGTATCTCTCGTTCAAAACCTACATGGGTTCGTTTCATTATTTTTCTAGTGCGAAACGGTCGCCTTTTGCCGCAGCCACAGCCACACAGCCTCCACGCATCCCTGTGTCATCGAGCCATGCAGACCTTCAACCTCACGCTGGTGCACGTGACGAGGAGTCAGGAGACCACGAAGCAAAACCAGAAGGGTATGCAAACAGCCCAACTTTAGTCTCTCGTGATTCGACTGATTCATACTCTTACAGTGACAATGCGATTCACGACTCGGGTATAGACGTGGATTCAGCCCCGGTACCTGTGCGGTCTAAACGAATGGCCGATACGAGCGACGATAGTGATTTACGATCCTCACAAGAGAATCGTCACGACAAGAGGCGCAGAAAGGTATCTGCTCGTCATCTTAAGAAGCGCACACAGAAGAGCGATGATGTGGAGATGGGCAGCATTCCCGAAGGTTGGATATCTCGCGGTGCCAAGAAACGTGACCGCACGGAGATGGATTCCAGCTTTGGGCTAGATGATGACATGCTTTACAACGACCCGGACACCGATTTCGCGCTACATCGCCACCGCAGGCGGAGACAACGGAAATCGTCAAACGTATTTCGTGGCCAGAAGCGTGGACGTGACACCGACCCACTGGGTGTAGACACTGATAGCGGTGACCCCAGAGGAAGGAGGGTTCTCCGCCATCGGCCAGACTCATCGGATACCGATCCTTCGATCGACGATGGGCAGATATCAAGAGACCCGTTATGTGGAGGTCGGCTTATCGGAGAGGAATGGGAAGCCCACGCTGTTCAGTTCAAGGTCGGTCCGGACGGGAAAAGACTACGGAGGGTGCTTGTTAAAGAGGATCGTCCAAAATTCAACATGGTGAGCAGGAACTCCCTTCCTATATTCCCTTGGTTTGATCTCATTCAATGTCAGCCTGTTGATTCCGAGCACCCGGACCGGTCTGCGTCCGTAACCGCAATTGTTGAGCGGTGGTATACTGAGGAACAGTATCTGGCGGCAAAAGATGCCCAGGAGTTGGCGTGGCAGGACTCAGATAAACCCTTGGCAGAGCCTGAAACGCCAAGTGATCGCACGGTACGTCTTAACATAGTTACAGGTTGTCACTTTCTAATTCTAGTAGAGAAACTCGTCTAACGTGGGCAAGCAACTTCTCTGGGCCTCTACATCTAATGCTGGCAGCCCCGTTCGCAAGATCCGCATTTCAAGTCACTCCTCAATTGCTAGTCCCCGTATGGCATTACTCCCTTTGCCCCCACCACCCCAGTACACTCGTCGTGTCTCCTCCTTGTACACTAGCCCCGCAGCGAAGTCTTCGGAAATGAGCCCCAAGTTGCGCCCATCCAATTCTTATTCAAAATGGGAGAAGCAAGAGATCGAAGCGGAGGCGATTGCACGTCTGCGACGCAAAGCGGAGGAAAAGGAGAAGGCAAGAGCAGACAAGGCAAAAGCAGAGGCGGAGGCAAGGGAAGCCGAAGCAAAGAAGGCCGCAACCGCAACTGTACCCACCTTACTCGCGATCCTGCCCGCAAAGTCCGATGAAAAGCCTTCTGTCGCTCCCCCGACGGCAACCTCTACATTCTCCCTACCTTCGTTCTCGAAAGGTAGCTCGCAGGCCACTGAGCCCTCCAATCCACCTCCTTTGTTCAAGATACCCACACTATCTTCGAACCCCCAACCTAGTGAGACGAAGGACAAATCTGAAGGCAAGACGGCAGTAGCAGCTCCCCCAACCTTGTTCCCTTTCCCCTCCATGTCGATTCCGGCAACGCAGACTTCAACGTCTACCCCCGCCGCCAGTGGACCTGCCCCATCCAATCCCACTATGCCTAACTTCAGTTTAACGTCTACTGCTGCAGCCAGCGGACCTGTCTCATCCAACCCTCCTGCGCCCAGCTTCTTTACACAGAATGTGCAGCCCACGACAACGCCCTCCTCGGTGCCAGATGCAAAGGGACCCGCAAAGTCCTCACTTTTCTCTTTTGGTCCGGTGAAAGCTCCGTCAGCTAACCCCGTTTCAAATGTCTCGTCTGCTCCGCAAGGGAATGGTTCAAGCGCTACACCACAAGGTCTCTTTTCGTTCTCGCAACCCTCTAACCCCGTGACAACTGCAAGCAATATCCCCAATCCAAGCGCTAGCACCGTCCCAGCTAGCGATGCACCGAAGCCGAAGTTCAATTTCGGGATAACAAGCAAACCAACTGCTGTCACCCCATCCAATCCCACAGCAGCCCCAACTACGTCCGATGCATCGTCCAAATCTATGTTCAATTTTGGCCCTTCGAAGGGATCGTCGGGACCTGCAGCCCCACCTGCAGCAAATCAATTTAGTAGTACAGTGGCCTCGAACACCCATGCAACACAATTAAACCATCCGTCAGCGTTTGGTACCAATGAGGGTAAATCCGCTCCCCCAAGTATGTTTTCATCTACACCAGCTAGTACCGAGGGGACCAGTTCGACAAATCAGGCAAAACCAACGGCGGCGGGCACTGGGACATCCACAGTACTATTTCCCGCTGCTGGTGGAGGGACACAGGCCCAGGGTGGAACCATCAAACCTTCACCGTTTTCGACCGCTAACACGTCAAGTACGAAATCCATTTTCTCATTCAGCGGCGCAGGAACGGACACAACCAATGCGACGAAACAGGAGGTGGGGAAAGGCGCCTCCGTGTTTTCATTCAATCCTAATCCAGCAAGCTCGACACCTACCGCTGTCCCTCCCACCCCGGGCAGTGTGTTTAGTGATACCACCGCAAAGAATTCTCAGAACACGAATCCCATAGCGCAGCCATTGTTTGGGGCGCCCAAGAACGCTGGCGCACCAGGTTCTAGCGGGTTCACATTCGGACAGACCTCGGCTCCATTCTCGTTTGGTTCTTCGTTCGGGACTCAGAAGTCGTAGTGTATAGTTCGGATTACGCAGGGATAGTGTGTAACGATGATTCCTTTGTATGGCTACATATTTCAGTCATTGGTCCGTGAAATGAGATGCACTCAGCCGGCAACAACTCGATCGAGTTTTGGCTTATCCGGTTGTCGGTCGTATTCAAAAGCAAGCTACAGCCGTCATTTTCATGCCACTAGCGGGCACCCGACTTTCCGTACTCTAGCTAATCTCTCTTTTACTTTCACGACCTTCATGTCCAACTTGATGTATCCGAACACTGGCGGGCGTTTTCCTTTTCCTTCGCGGAGTGCACTCTCCTCATCTCACAAGAAGCCAACCCAGCCGCCTCCATATGGGGAAAACCATACATCTCCTGAAGCGAATAACCTGTCGGAGTCTGTCACGGCACACCATATTCACGCGCTAGCAAAGGACGTGTTTGCTGGTGCTGTTCCTTCTGCCATCGAGGAATGGATCAATGGTCGATCCAGGGAAGAACTTTCATCTCTTCTCGTTCGTGCAAATGAACTCATTCGTGAGCGTGAAAGGGGTAAGTCGACCCGTTCCGTTCAACCACCGTTCCCCATATGAACTGAACTGACGGTTCCGTTTTGACCCCACAGAGTTGACCATGACCTCAGAGCTATCGAGAAACCTCTACAACAGCAACATCTCTCTCGAGGAAAAGCACAAGGCATTCCTCGCGCGTCTACCGACGCCGTCTGCCATGACGCCTCGGACCACCCCTTCCTCCTCACCCGTCCCCACGCCCGAGTACCGCCCCGTCCACCTCCCCCGCGTCCGCAACTTTCACGCGCGCCGCATCTCGGTCTCGCCCTCGGATCTCGCACTCCTCGCGGATCAGAACGCGGAGCTGCTGCAGAAGCTCGAGAAGCTCGAGACGGAGTCGGCGCAGGCGAATCTCGCCGGTCGGCGTCGACTGGGCAAGCTCGAGAAGGAGATCGACGCGCTGCGCGAGGAGCTCGATCAGCACAGGACGCAGAGCGACGCGCTGCAGTCGCAGGTGGTGGCGTGCGTGGACGAGGAGGCGAGGAGGCGCAGGCAGGAGTGGGGCGACAGGGTGAGGGCCCACCGCAAGAGCTCCCGCCACGACGACGACGACGATGCGGAGAGCAACGGTGCCGTGCGCGATTTTGCGCCCCATGGAAGCGGCGGACCTTCGGCAGGTTTTAAACCGTCGTTGTTGCCCGCCGCTCCGGACACGGACACCATCCCCGATCACATGGATTCGGGCTCTCCGGCGAAGGTTCCGAGCCCCCTCCCTCCTCCCACTCCTCAGCGGTCTCCCGCCGTGGTGACCGTTCCTCCACCGACGGGGGAGTCCGCGCTGGTCGCCCAGCTCGTTTCCAAGGTGCACGAACTCGAGCTCACGAACTCGCAGATCTTGGAGAGCCAGCGCGACACCGCGACGAAGCTGCAGGAGGCTCACATCGAGGCCGAAGGGATCCGGCGGCTGTACGCCTTCCTCGACGAGCAAAAGGACGTCGAGCTCGAGGTCGTCGAGGATGGCGCGAGCGAAGACCAGCAGCAGCCGGCGCAGGACCCGAGCGCCACCATGCGTTTTCGAAGCTTGCGTCGCTCGATCCACGGCGACCTGAGACAGCTCTCGGCGCCCGCCTTCGAGAAGGGCACCGAGTCTGATATGGAGGCTACCGTGTCCAGCACTGGCACCGACCTGATCAAGGGCCCCCCGCTCAGGGCTCGCAAGACCGTCGTCGGGCTGTTCGATACCCCGAGCCAGCCAGCTCGCGATGGCGCGGAACCGGCGATGATGATCAGTAACCCTTGCTCCCCGGCCCTGTCCACGCTGGATTTGCCCGCTGGCAGCCTCTTCACGCGTCAAATTTCGCATGGTCCCACACTTGGGAGCGAATTGGGCAGCGATTATGGCGACGACTATGTGGAGAACCATCATCTACGCTCGAGCAGCCTCTACGATGTGTTCTTGTCGGGACCGTCGGCAACATCGCGCCCTATGACACCCGCTTCCCCTCGGCCTGATACTCAGCCCTTGTCTGACCAGCCACAAGACCAGCCACATCCATCGCCATCTAAGCCATCTCAAGATCTAGATAAGACGCCTCAAAAACCATCACCGAGGGTGAACCACCGGCATCGCTTGTCCGACACCATACGCGCGCGGACACACTACTGGGTCGACAGGCGCTTCCCCCACACTGCGCCATTCGGACGGCTGACCAACCTCTTTGAAACCGAAGGCGGAAACGGTTCATCTAACGCGTCAGCGCTTGCTTCGACGAGGCCCGCCGTTACCCAGGCAGCCGTTCAGACGATGCCGTGTGAAGAAGAAGAGGACCTGGTCGTCGTCAAAGTCGACAAAGAGCTTGCGCTGCAACGCACCGTCGAGGTTCCAGAGCCGGAGAGGGGCCGGGCGATGAGGGTGATCCTCGAACTCTGGTTGTGGCTGCAATTTAGCATCGTCATCGTGCTCTTCCTTTTTACCGTGGCCAAGCGTGGTCCCCGAAGCATCTTGGGGAGAAACGCGGCGTCGTCGCGGACAGTAAAGCGCATCGAGTGAGGGACTTTGCCAACGATTATAATACGTTTTTCTTGCATTTCGATTGAATGCCCTTCACGATCGTTTTGACCTGCAGCTGGACAGTGTTGGTTATTAGCATATTTTTTCTTCTTATCATATCTCTCTCGAACCGTCTTAGAATATGTTTGTTATTATTGTTACTAGTTACTACTGCAGTAAGTAGTAATCATGCCCCCTGTGCATCGATGACCCAATCAAGTCAGGGTCAGCTGGTTAAGGCGTAGCAGCGGGGTCAAATTGGTATCCTTCTTCACACCACCTTTACACCACCAGCCCCACCCAGCTGAGGATGAAGGCGAGCATACTTCCTAGTAATATCTGGTAGAGACGATGTGACCTGAATGCTCCTCACAGGGAGAGGCCGAGAAACTGAGAGACCATCAATACGCTGTCGCCGTCGGCGGAGCCCAGGGCTTTCTTGGAGCCCTGGGTGCGGCATTACCCGCTTCTTACATCGCAAACAAGCGTTGGCCCTACTACAGGAACCTACCGCCGTCGCTGAAGGCATTCGGAGTCGTGATGGCTGTCGTTCCTACGTTTATCATTGCGGGAGAGACCGCCGGACGACGATTCGAACAAGACAACTGGTGAGCGACCCCTGGTACCCCAAAAGAACGTTGGGTTGGGTTGGACACACACATATGCGCAGGGAGAGAGCCAATCCGGACCAAGTGGCGCTTATCAAAGGTCACGAGGAGTCGAAACGGCAGAACATGACGTTGAGCCAGAAGGCTGTTGACTTCACGGCACGACATCAGTTCAGCACCATCGCGGGGTGTTGGGCGCTAGGAATAGCTGGAGCGTTCGGCGCCATCATGCGTAATCCGTGCGTGGGGAATTTATTGGGGAAATGAGAAAGAAAAATGACCCC
>Ga0307509_10007471_pt1 | contig 14262 bp, 9 predicted proteins | sample 10_EM_MG_FD_202245 | JGI IMG/M metagenome (GOLD analysis project Ga0307509, IMG submission 202245) | Populus trichocarpa ectomycorrhiza microbial communities from riparian zone in the Pacific Northwest, United States - 10_EM | ecosystem: Host-associated > Plants > Roots > Unclassified | place... | reverse complement strand
CGGCTTAGTTCTTGGCTATCGCCAAGTCTCGCCCCCACCTGCTTCGCAGGTCCCGTCTGCTTCGCATCCGGTGGGTCGCTTCGCGCCCCGCGGCTTAGTTCTTGGCTATCGCCAAGTCTCGCCCCCAACTGCTTCGCAGGTCCCGTCTGCTTCGCATCCGGTGGGTCGCTTCGCGCCCCGCGGCTTAGTTCTTGGCTATCGCCAAGTCTCGCCCCCACCTGCTTCGCAGGTCCCGTCTGCTTCGCATCCGGTGGGTCGCTTCGCGCCCCGCGGCTTAGTTCTTCGGCGCCTTCCTGCCCGGGAAGTACGTCGTGGAGCGCTTCTGGCCCTTGGACGTGATGACGTTGTCCGCGAGCAGCTTGCGGATAGGAAGTGCGAGATCTTTGGTCGTGGTGCCCAGCTCCTTGTTGATCTGCTCGATGCGCATCCCGGGATGGGATTTCACGAACGAGGCGAGCTGACTCGATAGCGCCTCGAGATCTTCCTGGGTGCGCTTGGCGCCCCGACCGCCCGGCGGACGGCCGACGCGGGTGGGCCCTGGCGCCGGTGCACGGGTGACAGCCGCAGCCCCGTTGCTGGTCCGAGACCCACCCGTGCCGAATGCCGATTCGAGGGTATCGATCGCCGCCCGACGAGCGAGCTCGGAGATCTGGGCCACAAACGCTTGCACTGTACGATTCATTTCCGTCTGAAAGTCGCTCATGAACACCTCTTGAATGAACCCACAGAAGATCAAGTGATGAACGGCGTGTCAAGCGGATATTCACGAAATGCCACGTAGCATGGCTGTGTTCCGGTTCATGCCGACCACGCAAGGCCGAGCTGGGTCGTCCACCAGCTCTCCTGCTGCCGACAAATGCCGTGTCCGAATCATCCAGGTTTGGCAGGGTCGGCAGGGTCGGCGGCAAAAGCCGACACGGCCATGCTGTGTATCGTGGGGCAATACGGACCGAACGGCGGGCGGCGATGGGTCGTCACGGCCGCTGCGTGCGCAGGTGTGCCCGGAATCCTTCGCCGAACGTGCTCGTCGGAGTGCCGGCCCAGTCCAGGATCAACACGTTGCCAACACTGTTGCAGACGCCCCACGGGTTCCAGGTCCAGGCCGCATAGCTGACGCCATTTGCGTCCGCCCAGGCCATCACCTGGTCGACGTAATCGTGGGCGCAGGTGTTCTGGCCGATCTCGCCGGTCAGTACCGGTACCTGCCTGGACACCGCACCGATGGTACTGTCCCAGCACGCGGTGGTCACGCACCCGTTGAAGTTGTACGAGTGCCACGAGGCCATCAGATTGCCGGTCGGGTCGGTCGGCTTGAAGGTGAGCCACTGGGAAAGGTCGTTGGTCCAGGTCAGACCGCCGATCATGATGACATTGGTGGCCCCGGTCGCGCGAACTGCATTGACCAGGGCCTGCATGCCGGCGACCTGGTAGCCGATACCGGTGCAGGTGCCACCGTCGCGCAGGCAGGTCCACGCCGCGGTGGCGTTGGAGAAGTTATTGGCCGCATCCGGGAACGGCTCGTTGAACAGGTCGAAGATGACCGCGTTGTTGCCCTTGAACGCGGTGGCCACCTGGGCCCAGAAGGTCGGCGCGAACTGCGCGTCCGGCATCGGCTTCTGGCATGTCGCGTTGACATCCGAGCAGCCGGCGCCGGGCCCGGTGTACTGGCCGAAGCTCCAGTGCAGATCCAGAACCACATTGATCCCGTTGGCCACGAGCAGGTTCACCCAGTCCTTGACCGCCTGCTGATACGCCGCCCCGCTCGTACCCGTCGGCGGTACGGCGTTGTGCCCAAGCCAGCATTCCTCGTTCAGCGGGACCCGCACCATATGAACGTTCCACGTCTTCATGGCGTCGATCACGGCCTGGTCGGTCGGCCCGTCCCACATGCCGTTACCCTGGATGCAGGCGAACTCACCGCTGGACCGATTGACCCCCAGCAACCGGTACGTGGCGCCACTCGCGGTCACCAGATGGTTGGCAGCTACGTGCAGCACCGGCGCGGCGCCTCCGGTGCTGCTACCGCCGCCGACGGAGATCGTGATCGGCGCGCTCGTGGTGGTGGCGCCAGCGCTGTCCACCACACGGGCGCTCACGGAGTAGTTGCCGGCCGCGACGTTGGCCCACGACAACGTATACGGCGAGCTGGTGTCCGAGCCGATCACCGTGGCGCCGTTCAGGAAGTCGACGCGGACCACGCCACCGTCAGCGTCGCCGGCGGTCGCGACGAAGTTGACCGTCGCGGGCGCGGTGAACGCCTGTCCGGCCGTCGGGCTGGTCAGGTTGACCGTCGGTGCCTGGTTGCCGCCGGCCGTGCTGCCGGTACACCGCACGCCGTTGAGCGTGAAGTCCGTTGGCAGCGGGAATGGATTCGGCGGTGCGGAGCCTGCCGACGACCGGCTCCAGGTACCCTGCATCCCCGCGGTCGCGTTGGTCGCGCCGGTGGCGATGGAGCCGTTCCATCCGGCGTCGGTGACGCTGACCGTAGAGGTGATGGTGAAGGTGGCGTTCCAACCGCTGGTCACGGTCTGGCCGCCGGGCGGCGTGAACGCCAGCGTCCAGTGGTTGATCGGATCACCGAGGTTGGTGATCGCCAGGGTCGTGCCGAAGCCGCCCGAGGTCGGCGACGACTCCCAGGCGTTCAGGCTCTGATACGCGACCGAGCAGCCGGTGGTCGCGGCCGCAGCGGGCATGGCCATCGCGGCCACGCCCACCACCACCAGTACGCCAATCGCCACGGAGGCCAGAATGGGGTTTCGGTGACTCATGAGTCTCCTCGTTTCTGAGGCCATGCTGATAGCCCCACATGGATATTACGAGCTCAATCAGTTGAGTCAATACACCTGGCCTACTCCCGCCTGCTCAACGACAATTAGTATTTCTGGTGAGCGCCAACTAACCATTGATGGTCGCGTGAAACAGCCTCCCACGGCCAGCGCCGATGACCATCACCGGCAGTCACCGCAGCAGACCGTATTCGCCATTAACACACAACCGCGTGGGGCGATGGCCAGAAAATCGCGCAAGGCGACGCGAACGTCGTCTATCGAGACCGCGGCGATGCCTTGGACGAACACCGATGGTTCGACAACGCACTCGGGGATATCCGAAATCTCACCGCGAGTCGCGCAGCGGCATACATCGAGCTCACCACGGTGCAGGCTGCGACATCGCACTATGGTGGTGAACAATTCTCTTCGGCGTGTTCCAGCGACGCGTGGTCCGGACCACAGGCCGCGATCAGACAGGGCACGACGCGAGTGACTCGCCGACGGTCTCGGCGCGTCGGTCGCGGCCACCGCGAGCTCGAACACGGGTCGGGCGCGAGGTCGCGCGGCGCCGCCGCCTGGGCCTGACGTTGATCGCGGCGACTACTTGGTCGCCGTGCGCCGTGCGAGGTACTCGGAGAGCAGGTGATCGGTCGGGCCGGTGTAGCGCTTGGGGACGATCTTGGCGCGCTCGAGGGCGTAGTGAACCAGCTCGTTCATCGCCTGGCCGTAGGTCCGGCCGCTCGCGCGGACACATTGCGCGAACGCGCAGCTGTCGGCGAGGTCGGGGTTGGGATTGACCTCGAGGATGTAGGGCCGGTTGGTCGCGGCGTCGAGCCGCATGTCGACGCGCGCGTAGTCGCGGCAGCCGACGGCGCGGAACGCGCGCAGGGCGATGTCCTGGATCTGCGCGACGAGCTCGGGCGCGAGGTTGTCCGCCGGGCATTTGCTCTGGACGGCGTAGTGCTCCCGGCTGTAGGGGTCCCACTTGGCGCGATAGGTGATGATGTGGGGCAGCGCGCGACCTTCGTCATCGACCCCGCCCTTGAACTGCATCTCGTACAGCGGCAGGGCCTCGGTGCCGAGGATCGCGCAATGGATCTCGCGACCGGCGATGTATTCCTCCACGAGCGCCGCCATCGTGTGCTCGGTGAGCAGGAGCTTGACACGGGCCTCGAGCTCGGCGCGGTTGTGGACGACCGAGCCGGCGTCGATGCCCCCGGAGGCGTCGTCGTGCGCCGGCTTGACCATCATCGGATAGCGCAGGTCGAGATCCTTGGGGACCGGCAGCTTCTCGATCACGACGCCGCGCGGCGTGGGGAGGCCCGCGGACGACAGCAGCGCCTTGGCCTGCGGTTTCCTCTGGCACAGCGACAAGGCGAGCGGTCGGTTGCCGGTGTAGGGGATGTTGAGCAGCTCGAACAGCGCCGGGATGTTGTGCTCTTGCTCGGGGTCGTCGCGGAAGAACTCGACGAGGTTGACCACGCAGTCGGGGGGGTCGGTGCGGATGGCCTCGAGCAGGTTCTCGAACTTGTCGAGGATGTTGACGTGGTAGGCGCTGTGGCCACCGTCGATGAGCGCGTTCTGGATCAGCTCGATCTCTTGCTCGACGGTCTCCCACGGCTCGATCTCGAGCGTCGGATCCCAGTCAGGGGCACGCCGATTATCGCGACGATAGTGTTCATACACATCGTCGTCGATCTGGTTCCAGAGGATCAGAATGCGTGCCATGCAGGAGCGCCGCTGTTCCACAGGTACCACCACACGCGCGCGATGTCGATGATCGTCAGCGGTTGCGCGCGGAGATCTGGGGCCGGCGATGGTTCACGAGGTCGCGCTCCCCACAACCTCGGACCGCGCGGTGGGTCGCGACGCGCGTTCTGCCGACGACCTCGCTGTGGTCGCGACGCGCGTTCTGCCGACGACCTCGCTGTGGTCGCGACGCGCGTTCTGCCGACTGCCGATCACGTCGTCGCGAATGCTCGCGCAGGCGGCGCTCGGCGCGGAGCCCCCGTGTGCGCTCGGCGCGGGCATCGCCTGGCCTCGCGCGGCAACGGCGGCGTCGACGCGCGCATCACCTGGCGTCGCGCTGTCGACGCGCGCACCGCCTGGCGTCGCGCAACGGCGGTGTCGGCGCGCGTGGCCGTCCGGCGAGAACCGGCCGGTCACTGTGGTTTTCGCAGGGCTCGCCTTGTGCTGCAGCTCGCCAGCTCATTAGATCGGCGGTGATGCCGCGCCTGTCTCTCGCGTTCGTGTGCTTCTTCCGCATCCTGTTGGGCAAGAAGCTGCCGGCCGAGGCCGCGGCGCTCCTACCGGAGACCACGACACCGGTGTCGCAGCTGCCGGCGCCAACGCCAGCGCCAAAGCCAGCGGTCGAGGCAAAACCCGAGACCAAGCCAGCGCCCAAGGCCGAGCCCAGGCCCGAGCCGGACCGGCCGCGGGTGTCGACGGCACAGCATCACCGCGATGGCGCGCTGGCGCTGCTCGCGCTGCTGCAGCGAGAGGGCCGGCTGGTCGACTTCCTGCGCGAGCCACTCGACGGTTTCTCGGACGGCGATATCGGGGCCGCCGCGCGCGACGTCCACCGGGGCTGCCGCAAGGTGCTCGATCAGCATCTGGCGTTCGAGCCGGTGATGCCGGGCAGCGAGGAGGCGAAGGTCTCCGTGCCCAAGGGGTTCGACCCCGCGGAGATCCGCCTGATCGGTGAAGCGAAGGGCGAGCCGCCGTTTCGTGGCACGCTTCGCCACCACGGATGGCGTGTGGTAGACGCCAAGCTGCCGGCGCTGGCGGATGGAATCGATCGCATGGTGATCGCACCTGCAGAAGTCGAGCTGTGAAGGTCCTCGGTATCGATCTCGGAACGACCAACTCGGCGCTCGCCGTGGGCGACGACGATCAGGGGGTGCGCGCGCAGCCGATCGCGCAGGTGGTCGGGCCCGGCGAGGTCGCCGAGCGCCCTACCCTGCCGTCGTTTCTCCTGTTGCCGAGTGAGCTCGAGGTGCCGCCGGCGCAGCTCGCGCTGCCGTGGTCGGGCCCGCTGCGCTATGCGGTGGGCGTGTTCGCGCGCGAGCGCGGCGCGGAGCTGCCGCACCGGCTGGTGTCATCGGCGAAGTCGTGGCTGTGCAACCCGGCGATCGACCGCACGTCGCAGGTCCTGCCGTTCCGCGGCGCCCAGCGCGAGCTGGATCGCGACATGGAAGGCGGCGAGCGGGTCTCGCCGGTCAACGCGTCGGCGCGCATGTTGGCCCACCTGCGGGCGGCGTGGGATGACGCGCACCCCGACGAGCCGGCGGCGGAGCAGGAGGTCCTGGTCACCGTGCCGGCGTCGTTCGATCCGGTCGCGCGCGAGCTGACGGTCGCCGCGGCGCGCGAGGCGGGACTGGACCGCGTCACGCTGCTCGAGGAGCCGCAGGCCGCGTTCTACGCGTACCTCGCGACCCGCGGCGACGCCTGGCGCGATGACCTGGCCCCCGGTGACGTGGTGCTGGTGTGCGACATCGGCGGCGGGACCACGGATTTCTCGCTGATCGAGATCACCAGCGACGCGGGCAACCTGGCGCTCGAGCGGATCGCGGTCGGCGACCACATCCTGCTCGGCGGCGACAACATGGACCTGGCGCTGGCCGCGCTGGTCGGCCGCGAGCTCGGCAAGCCGCTCGACGCGCTCCAGCAGCGCGCGCTGGTCCACGCCTGCCGGCGCGCCAAGGAAGAGCTGCTCGGCGATGCGGCGCCCGCGTCGGTGCCGATCGCGATCCTCGGGCGCGGCAGCAAGCTGATCGGCGGCACGCTGAAGGCGCAGGTCACGCGCGAGCAGGCGGAGACGCTCCTGATCGATGGGTTCTTCCCGCGGGTCGCCGCCGATGCGCAGGCGGCGAGGCGCCGCGCCGGCGGCTTGCGCGAGATGGGCCTGCCCTATGCGCACGATCCGGCGATCACGCGCCACCTCGCGGAGTTCGTGTCGCGGTTCACGGGTGGCACCGGCCGCGCCCCGACGCACGTGCTGTTCAACGGCGGCGTGATGAAGGCAGGCAAGCTCGCCGCCCGCGTCGTCGAGCTGCTGTCGTCGTGGGCCGGGCGCGACGTCCGCGTGCTGGCCGGTGCAGACCTCGACCTGGCGGTCGCGCTGGGCGCGGCGCACTACGGCCAGGTCCGCCGCGGCAAAGGGGTCCGGATCCGCGGCGGCACGGCGCGCGCGTACTACATCGGGATCGAGAGCGCGATGCCGGCGATTCCGGGCTTCCTGCCGCCGGTCAAAGCGCTGTGCGTGGCGCCGCAGGGGCTCGAGGAGGGCTCCACGGTCGCGCTCCCGGACGACGAGGTCGGCCTGGTGGTCGGCGAGACCCAGGTGTTCCGGTTCTTCGCCGCGGCGACCCGGCGCGACGACGAAGCCGGCGCGCTGATCGACTCCGACAGCGACGGCCTGGTCGAGCTCGATCCGGTCGAGAAGCTGGTCGAGGCCGACGGCGAGCGCACGGCAGGCCAGCTGGTCCCGGTCCGGCTCGAGGCGCACGTCACCGAGGTCGGAACACTGGAGCTGTGGTGCGTCGCGCGCGATGGCCGTGGCCGATGGAAGCTCGAGTACTCGGTCCGCGAGCGCAACTGATCGCGGCGCCGCCGCAAGCCGGCTCACAGTCGCCGCCGAAATAGAGGGCTAGCGATCGCCGCCAGCGCTGGGCGATGCACGGTCGGCGCACAATGCACTGGTGCCGCGTTCTGCGACGACGAACTTGCCCGGATAGCCGGGTATCATGGCGCATGGCGATGACTCCCACGTACGCGCTCGCGCACGTCTTCCTGCCAAACATGATCACGTTGAAGGGCCCCGCGACGGTGGTGGGGGCGATCGAGCGGCGCGACCTGATCTTCTTCGACGCGCTGTGGAACCAGGCGCTGGTCACGCATAATCCCTACGTCTGGTCGCAGACCCGCGCTCCGTATCGGATCGCGACGATCACGTTGCCGGCGCCGACCGAGATGGGCGAGGCCTACATGGCCGGCATCGTGATGAAGTCGAGCGACCCGGTGTACCTGCGCTACTTCACGCTGGAGCACGACTTCGTGCTCGCCAAGCAGGCGAACCGCACGGTGCTGTGCGAGCGCGAGGGCCACAAGCACACCAAGCGCGGCGAGGGACCGGCGCTGACCGGCAGCCAGGAGATCGACACGATCGCGTTCGTCGACTGCTTCATGGAGCTGATCGTACCGACGAAGGTGACGAGGAAGTAGAACCGCGGTACCAACGGGACCGTGCGCGCGCGGTACCTGATCGGCATCGACCTGGGAACGACGAACTCCGCGGTGGCGTATGTCGATACGCGCGCCGCGGATCCGCGGGTGCGGGTGTTCGAGGTCGCGCAGCTGGTCGCGCCCGGCGAGGTCGCGGCGCGCCGCCAGCTGCCGTCGTTCGTCTACCTCGCGGGCGAGCTCGATCTGGCGCCGCACGAGACCGCACTGCCGTGGCGCCCGGTGGCCAAGATCGACCGCGACCCGCAGGCCGCGGTCACGACCGACGTCCGGCCGGTCGTCGGCGAGCTGGCGCGCAACCAGGGTGCGCGGATGGCGTCGCGCATGATCGCATCGGCCAAGTCGTGGCTGTGCCACCCCGGGGTCGACCGCCAGGCGCCGATCTTGCCGTGGGGGGATAGCGAGGGCCCCAAGCTGTCGCCGGTCGCCGCGCAGGCGCTGATCCTCGGCCACATCCGCGAGGCGTGGGACCACGCGATGCCCGACGCAGCGTTCGGCGACCAAGAGGTGCTGGTGACCGTGCCGGCGTCGTTCGACGAGGCCGCGCGCGAGCTGACGCTCCAGGCCGCGGCCCGGGCGGGGTACCCACCGGTGGTGCTGCTCGAGGAGCCGCAGGCGGCGTTCTACGCGTGGATCGACGCGCGCAGCGCCGGCGGCGATCACCGGCTGGCCGCCGGCGACCGCGTGCTGGTGTTCGATGTCGGCGGCGGCACCACCGACTTCACGCTGATCGACGTCGGCGACGACGGCTTTACCCGCACCGCGGTCGGAGATCACGTGCTACTGGGTGGCGACAACCTCGATCTGACGCTCGGCAAGCTGGTCGAGCAGCGCCTGGTGGCACGGACCGGCAAGAAGCTCGACGCGCTGCAGTGGCACGGCCTGGTCCACGCGTGTCGGCTCGCCAAGGAGACGCTGCTCGGCGACGATCCGCCCGACGCGGCGCCGATCGTGGTGCAGAGCCGCGGCGCCAAGCTGATCGGCGGCGCGCTGCGCGACGAGGTCACGCGCGCCGAGCTCGACACCGTGCTGTTCGATGGCTTCTTCCCGCTGGTGGCGAGCGATGCGCCGCTGGTGCGCGGCCGCGGCGGTCTCCAGGAGTTCGGCTTGCCCTACGCGAGCGACCCGGCGGTGACCCGCCACCTCGCGGCGTTCCTGTCGCGCCACGCCGGCGGCGGCTCGACGATCTCGGCGGTGCTGTTCAACGGCGGCGCCATGACGCCGCGCTCGCTGCGCGCCCGGGTGATCGAGCAGATCGGAGCGTGGCAAGGCGCGCAACCGCGCGAGCTGCCCACCGCGATGCCCGAGCTCGCGGTCGCGCAGGGCGCCGCGTACTACGGCCTGGTCCGGCGCGGGCTGGCGATCCGGATCAAGGGCGGCACGCCGCGCGCGTTTTACATCGGCGTCGACACCGGCGGCGACGTGCGCACGGCGCTGTGCCTGGCACCGCCGGGGCTCGAGGACGGTGCGCGGGTCCAGCTGGCGCGCGACTTCCAGCTGGTCACCAACCGCCCGGTCAGCTTCCGGCTGTACTCGTCGAGCTCGCGGTCCGACGCGCCGGGCGCGCTGGTGCCGGTCGGCGACGGCCGCCCCGAGACGATCGATGAGCGAAGCGAAGCGATGGGTGGGGCGGGGGGCAACGCACCCCGTGGTAACGATGAGCGAAGCGAAGCGATGGGGGGTGGGGACCCTGCCGGCTCCGCCGGTGGGGCGGGGGGCAACGCCCCCCGTGGTAACGACGGGAGCGATCTGCTGGAATTGCCGCCGATCGTGACCGTGCTGCGGGCGCGCGGCCGCGGCGAGGTCACCGTCCGGCTCGAGGTCCACATCACCGAGCTCGGCGCGCTCGAGATCTACTGCGTCGAACCCGCCGGCGCCGGCGCGGCACCGGCCGAGACCTGGAAGCTGGCGTTCGACATGCGCTCGGGTGGCAGTGCCGCGGCTCCCGAGGCCGCGGCGGAGGCGCCCCCCCGGATCGACGAGGCCAAGGCACGGATCGTGCGCGCGTTCCAGGCCGGCGATGGGCTCGCCACCCTGACCCGCGATCTCGAGACCCTGCTCGAGGCGCGGCGCGACGACTGGCCGGTGACCACGACGCGCGCGCTGTTCGATGCGCTGGTCGAGATCGCCGCTGAACGCAAGAGGTCCGGCGATCACGAGCAGCGCTGGCTGAACCTCGCCGGGTTCCTGCTCCGCCCCGGCACCGGCGCGCCGCTCGATACGTGGCGATCGCGCGTGATGTGGGGCGTGTTCAACGAGAGCCTGGCGCACCCCAAGAGCGAGCCCGGCAAGCTGGCGTGGTGGATCACCTGGCGGCGGATCGCGGGTGGCCTGGCCAAGGGCCAGCAGGATCAGATCTACGATCGGATCGCCAAGCTGCTGCTGCCCAATCCGCTGCAGGCCAAGAAGCTGACCGACGCCAAACCGAGCAAGCAGGAGCTAGCCGAGATGTGGCGGGCGGTCGCCAGCCTCGAGCGCCTGCCGATCCACAACAAGCTCAAGCTCGGCGACGAGCTGATGCGCCGCCTCGAGGTTCGCAAGGGCCGCGAGGACAGCGTGCACCTGTGGGCGCTGTCGCGGGTCGGCGCGCGGGTCCCGCTCTACGGCCCGCTCAACGCGGTGATCGCCCCGGCCCGGATCCAGGACTGGCTCGCCCAGCTGTGCGCGTGGGACTGGCCGGAGCCCGACAAGGCCGCGTTCCCGCTCGCGCAGCTCGGCCGGCGTACCGGCGACCGCACGCGCGACCTCGACGACGCCACGCGCGCCCGGCTCGCTGCCGTGGTGCGCGCGATGCCCGGCGGTGAACGCGCGGCGGTGCTGGTCGAGCAGGTCGTCGATCTCGAGGCCCGCGAGGAGCGCGTCGCGCTCGGCGACACGCTGCCCGCCGGGCTCAAGCTCGTGATCGACGACGATCGCGCGGAACCGGCGTAGCCGAGGCCTGAGGATTCGTCGCAAGTCAGGCGCGGTGACGTAGACGCCGTAGACGTCGACCTTGACCCAAAACGTTGACGTCTTGACGTGGCCGTAAACGTTGACACACATCGTCGACCTTGCACATTGACCACCGGTCACACAGCCACGAAGGGTCCGTGCGGCTCGATCAGGAGTGGCACTTCCACCGTTGGGTCGAGGTGCAAGGACAACGATGTGTGTCGACGTTGACGTTCCGCTTCGCTGACGTCAAGGCCAACGTTTTGGGTCGAGGTCGAGGTCGAGGTCGAGGTCGAGGTCGAGGTCAACTCTCATGCCGACGCCCTCACCTGCCCGATTTGCGACGAATTGACGTCTCGGCGGCCCCGGGCTGGTTCAGCGGGCGCCCATGAACTGCTCGGCGAACTGGCGCAGCCGCAGCACGGACGGGATGCCCTCGCCCGACGAGAACGTCAGCGTCTTGCTGAACTCGATGTTGTCGGCGGCCTGCCACGCGACGTACGCCTTGCCCGCCGGCGTGCCGAGCAAGGCGTTGAGCTTGGTCTCGTACTCGCCTTGCACCCGGGCGACCATCGCGTCACCCTCGGCGCCGAGCCGGCCCTCGATCGCATCGGCCTCCGCCGTGACCCGGTTCTTGTACTCGAGGGTCTCGGCCTGGATGTTCTTGATGCCGACCAGGTAGCCGTCGCTGACCGACGCCGGATCGAGGCCGAAGATCTGGGCGGCCTGGCCGCGCATCGCCTCGACGTCGGCCGGTGCCAGCTGGGCGAGCTTGGCGCGCGCCGCGCCCGGGGTGGCGTCGACCACCGCGAGCAGGCCGACCTGATAGGCCCGCTCGAGCTCGGCCTGGCGTTTGACCCAGTCCTGCGTCCGCGACGACACCTGCGCGCTGGTGCCCTGGACGTAGTTGTCGAGGCTCTGCTGGACGTTCGCCAGCTTCTGCGACGCGGCGTCGAGCAGCTTGTTCTGCTCGTTGAGCTGGATGGTCTGGAGCTGCTTCTCGTAGTCAGGGCGAAACGTCACCGCGCGGACGAGCACGGCCTGGGCCTCGACGTGCATCGGCGCGAGCTGGCGATTGAGCATCTCGAGCGTCTTGGCGCTCGCGGCGAGCCGGCGATCGGTCGAGTAGAACCCCACCGAGTCGAGCGTCGCCATCGCCTCGCGCAGCACGCTCGTCGCGGTCTCCTCGGCGAGCCGCTGGTAGCGGAACCGGCCGTCGGGATCGGTGACGTGGTTGCCCGAGGCGACCAGCTGGTTGGCCTCCCCCGGCTTGACCCGCAGCGGCACCGAGACGTCGAGCTCGACCGTGTTGTTGTCCTTGGTGCGGATGATGAGCGGCTTCTGGGGGCCCTTGTCGTCGTTGGTGTAGTCGAGCATGAAGTAGTTGGCCGGCAGCAGGATCAGCTTGTGGACCCCGGGCAGCCGCAGGTGCCAGCCCGGCTCGAGGTCGTCGGCGAGCACGCCGCTCACCGCGCTGGTCCGCACGCCGATCTCGCTGGGCGCGACGCTCGCGGTGAACACCGCGGGAACGATCCACATCGCGACCGCGCTGATCACGACGATCTTCGAGGCCTGGACAAGTCTGCTCATTTGGCACCTCCAAGGTTCTCGAGCTGCACGCGCTGCGGTGAGCCGTCGTTGCGGAACGGCTGGATCTCGATCGTCACGCCCTTCAGGCGCTCGCCGAGCCGCTGCATGACGCGCTCGACCGGCTGGTTGCGAAACGCGTCGATCTCGGCGCGGCGCGATGCGTACTGCGCATCGAGCTGGCCCTTGAGCTCGTCGGCCTTGCTCTTGTTCGCCGAGCGCGAGGCTTGACCGGCGGCGACCTTCTCGATCTTGTAGGTATCGACCTCGCGGTGGGTCTGGGTCTGGACCGTCACCGAGGTGGCGAGCTGGTTCTCGAGCGCCGCGCGCGCGGTCTGCACGATCTTGTTCTGATCGCGCTCGACCTCGGCGAGCTTGCGATCGCGCTCGGTCCGGGCGCGCGACAGCTCGGAGTCGATCACGGCGAGCTGGTTCTCGGTCTGGTTGCGCGATTCGATCAGATCTTCGTACTCCTTGGAGAACCGCGGCCGCGGCGTCACGATGCTGGTGACCTCGATGCCGTGCTCGCCGAGCAGCTTGTTGAGCCGCTTCTTCGCGCGATCCTCGGCCTGGGCGAAGCTCGTCGGGTTCGACACGCTGATCGTCGACTCGCGGCCGAACTCGTCGCGCAGGATCGAGCGCGCGTAGGGCAGCATCCACTCGTAGTACGCGTGCCCCGTGCCGGAGTCGCGCAGCGTCTCGTCGGCGTGCATCGGGATCGCCCGGAACAGCAGCGTCGTGTCGTTGAACGCAAAGCTCGATCCGTCCGCGGCGCGGACGTCGAGCTCGCGGACCTCGAGCGAGGTCTTGTTGTCCTGGCCGCGAAGGTGGAAGGTCTGCGGCGTCACGTCGATGATGAACACGTCGTGGATGTTGAACGGCAACCGCATGATCAGGCCCGGCTGCGTGATCACCTCGGTGCCGCCGGTGACGTTGTTGATCCGGACGGCCACCTGCCCGGCCTCCACGGTCGCGCACGACCGGACCGCGAGCACCGCGACCACGAGCGCCCCCGCCGCCAGCCAGATCCGCGACGGCTCACCGCGCGCGCCGCGGACGAAATTGAGAACCGAGCGCCGAGCCCGTTCTGCTGATTCATTCATAGGTCCCCCTGATCCGACAGCGTAGCCGATCAGCGATCGTCGCGCCGCGGGTCCCGTCGAGGAACGACCACCACCGCGAGCAGATCGTCGCTCGGCGCGCCGTCATGCGCGGCCGTCTCGACGAGCAACGCCGCGAGTCGCGCGCCCGGCGCGCCGCCGGCGAGCACACCGTACCACGCGTTCGAGGTGCCGGCGCGCACGCCACTCGACGCCACCACGAACCGCTGATCCGGCGCCATCGCCGCCGCGCCGTGCGTCCACGCGCCGGACGGTTCGCCGAGCCGAGCGCCGCCCCCGCCGACCGCCGCGGGGTCCGCCGCGCTCGCCGCGACCAGGTGAGCGCCGGGATGGCCCGCCGAGGCCCAGGCGATCGTGTGCGCCTCGGCGTCGAGCAGCGCCACGAACGCGCCGATCGGCGCGCCCCGCAACACGCCCTCGGCGCTGGCGCGCAGGATCGCCCGCAGCTCGTCGAGCGTCGGCGCGGTGCCAGCCGCCGTGGCGGCGGCGAACGCGCCGGTCACCGCGGCGGTGGCGAGCGCGGCGACCACGCCGTGGGCCTGGCCTTCGGTCACCAGCACGGCGAGCCGGCCATCGGACAGTAGATTGGCCGACCACGCCGCGCCCGTGGT
>Ga0307509_10007470_pt1 | contig 14262 bp, 5 predicted proteins | sample 10_EM_MG_FD_202245 | JGI IMG/M metagenome (GOLD analysis project Ga0307509, IMG submission 202245) | Populus trichocarpa ectomycorrhiza microbial communities from riparian zone in the Pacific Northwest, United States - 10_EM | ecosystem: Host-associated > Plants > Roots > Unclassified | place... | reverse complement strand
CATCCTTCCTCTTCCAATGCACAGACAAATTCATACCATTAAAACTCGGGGGTAACCCTTCAATAGAATGCACGTGGAGAAAGAAACAAATATTGAACTTTTGACGACCAATGTGGGCTAAAGCTTTCAAGGGCTTCTTCCAATTCCATGCTGATGATGATTTCTTGTCCTTAGATGACACAGTTTCATTAAAACTTTGTGGGTTCAGACTCGATTTTGATTCTGATAAGCGGGGTTTCTCAACTGATTTAGATCGAGCACTGGACGGGGAAATCAAAGCCTTTTGTGGGGTTTTATGCAAGTATAGGGCTTTGCTTATTGCCTCAATGTCTCTCAGCAGTTGACCACTATTCGAACTTCCATCACCATCACCATTTCTAGACTCAGCTTTCGAAAGCATCATTTTGGCATCATCAAAACAAAGAACCTCTCACATACAACCCAATTCTCAATAGAACATCTTGCCAATTCAGTTTTCACTGTTTAATGATTCACAAAAGATAAATAAGTATCCACAATTTAATCAATCAGAGATTACTGGATGCGTCAAATAACAAACAAAGAAACAACCCCTTCAGATAAGCAAAACCCAGATCACTTTAGCCAAAGGGAAATAACAAGAAACCCCAAAAATGAAAAATGAAAAAAAAAATAACATACCAATCAATCTTGAACTTCTCATTCAATTCAAATAAATAAATAAACACTTACATCGTACAAAAAGAACCAATCTTTTTAACTTCTAAGAAATCAAATCAAATGAGCATTAAAAATTAACAAAAGATAGAATAGTTAACTTACAGTGATTAAAACTCAGTTCCCAATGATCAAATTTTGTTTCAATAGCTAAGCTCTGGATGGGTCCAAAACAGGGAAAAGAAAGGTCGAAGGAAATGGGGATAAAAATATGATAATTGAAGTTGGTTATACCGGTAATTTATCGGGGATCGTGTCTTGTCTTCTGAAAAGTTTTCACGAGATTTGAGTGAGAAAATCAATGTTTTGTGTAGTGTTAGGTAACGCAGTTGATATTATGTTTTTTTAAATATTTTATTTTATTTTTATTTAAAATTATTTTTTTATATTTTTAAATTATTTTAATTGGTTGGTGATAAAAACGATACAAACAAATCCACATTAATGATTTTGCATTTGATCTGCCATTGTACTTCGTACTAAGAACTTTGAATTACAAAAGAAACTATATTATTATCCGTGCAACGGTAAATTTCAAATCAAATTTGTTTTGGATGTAAAAAATATTGTTAAAATGTTTTTTAATTAAAAAATCAAACAATCTGATTAATTTAGAAAGTTAAAAAACAATAGGATAACAAAAAAAAAAAAACTATAGTTTAACTCAAAAGAAAAACAAGATAACATTTTTTAAAAAATAATAAAATGATAGTATATTAAATCGATTCGGGTTAAATTTTTAAATTCGCTATCTAAGTCATGAGACTATGATAATACTATAGAAAAAAATTCAAAAAATTTATCAAACCCAATTTCCCAATCAACTCAAAATTTAATAATGAAATTGAAAACAAAATTCAACTAAAAAAAATCAAATTAACCAAGGTTAATCGTGGTTATGAGACCAAGATAATCTCATAGAAAGTAAATTGAAACAATTTATGAAGCTCAATTCTCAATTAACATAATGTTAAAGAGTGAAAGTTTTTTAAAAAAACTCAATTAAAAAAAGGACACAAAAAATCACCTGAGTCAACCGATTAAATTCATCTGAGTCATGAGATCGGGATAACCTAATGCAAATTGAAACAAATTATGAAGTCTAATTCCTAATAAACATAATATTGAAAGATAAAATTGAAAAAACAATTGACTAAAAATCGTCATAACTCGTGACTCGGACTATAAGACCATCACAACCTCATAAAAAATAAAAAATAAAATGAATCTTAATACTCAATTAATTTCATGCTAAAAAATTAAATTAAAAAAATAAAAAAAATAACTCGAGTTAATTTATCAAATTTAAATTAGAATATCAATAAGCGCTTGAATTAGAAAAGAAATATTTTGTGTAAATGTTTGTCCATGCAATAAACAAGATATTGCACTTTGATCTAGGAGGAGGATTTAACCAAACGGTCCAATGATTCTAGTTATTACATTGGCTTGGTAAGTTTGGGATGCATTATTTTTAAAAAAAATTCAGGCTGCTTTGAATTAAGTATATAATTAATTTTGATCATAAAATATTGAATTTGAATCAATCCTCAAATTAAGCTTTCAATTGTCACAATAAAATATATTGAATTTTATATTGTTTTAAATGAGAAAGGAATAGAAAATAAATTAATTAATGAACTTCTAAATTCTTTACAATTGGAAGAGGATACGGATTTTTAAAATATTTGAACTTAAAAAATTGCCTCGTGGCCAATTCAATCTCATCAACACAACTGTTATAAATGTCCAACATATATATATATATATATTTATTTTTATTTTTATTTTTATTTTCATTTCGTCACATCTCTCTGTTTACAATCAAGATCCCTGGTGCTTAACTTCTCTCTAAAGCTTCTTTCAATTCCCCAATCAAAACCCATCAACATCCTAAGGCTTACAAAACCAAATCTACCTAGCTGTCTTGTTGAAGACTTCTCACATCTTTTGCAACCATGCAAGTAAACAGTAGAAGATCTCTTGAATAATCATATCTTCTATAAAACAAGCTAAACAGTATCTATACTTCCACCCTACTCATCGTCTCTAATTTGACATGGAACCTTCAACGCAATCAAGTTATCAGCATTTCCACCTTTAATTATGTCAAAGTAGTGAGTAAATGCCATCAATGTTACTGTTTTGTGAGCTGATATGGTTTATACATGAAATGGTGCAGCTGTTGTTGTTTTTCTTATGAACCGAACACCTTGTCAGATGCCGAGGAAGCATTGTTGGAACTGTATTGCTAGAGGTCACAGTTAAGAGATGGACACGCTGTCCTCGACGTTGGATGTGGCTGGGGATCACTCTCTTTATAAATTGCTCAAAAGTACAGTAACTGTGAAATTACTGGGATTTGTAACTCAACAACACAGAATGCATACGTTGACGAGCAGTGCCAGCATGCTACCTGTTATATTGGCATGTACTTTGTAGGGTTCTGGCTTTCCATTCAGACGTCGAGTGTTGACTGTCTTATTGATAACTATATTCCCATTTTATATTCAAAAGTTAGTCTCTTGGTTTCGTTTCTTTAGAGATCTTCAGCTGCAGATTGTGGAGATCATTGTTGCAGACATCAGCACATTTGAAAAGGATGCGTCCTATGACCGTATACACTGCATTGGAATGTTTGAGGTCGGTGAATTTCATGCCACATTAGGGATGTGATGACCGTAGTTGACTTGGTTTAAGATCGAATTTGTTCTATCCCAGCATATGAAGAATTATAGCGATCTTCTTAACAAGATATCCAAGTGGATGAAACAAGATAGCCTTCTTTTTGTTCTAATATTTCTGCCACGGAGCATTTGCTTTTACAACTTTCAGGTAAAGCTTGTCAGAATTTGTTACCTGGAATTCAATTCATATTATTGCTCTAAGTAAGCTATATCTGAAGCATCTATTCATTGAGCACCTGAAATGTTGAATAAAGTTACATTCCTGCCTCTGTTTCTAATATATTCAGGATGTAAATGAAGATGACTGGAGATTATTAGGTATTTCTTCATCGGAGGTGCAATGCCTTCTGCAAATCTGTTACTTTATTTCCAGGTCTGCGCTTGCATATCTCATTCTCAAATACATGCTTTACTTTCCGAGCATACCAGGCTCTAGATTCAAATCTCAATGAATGTATGGTGATGTGCCAAAGGATTAGAATTACAAAATTAAATCATGAAATCATATGTAGAAGCATACTCAAACAAGAAAGAATTCCAACCGCGGCATGAATTTCACTTCCTCACTTGTGAAAGCCTCCCTCTAAAAACTCGCTGTGCAGGATGGTGTTTCCGTTGCAGATCATTGGCTTGTGAATGGGAAACATTATTCATAGACAAGGTGAAGACGAAAAACTCTGCAATTGTGCTAATAAAAATAGACTTGGTTAAGAGGCTTTACTTCCTGGGAAAAAGTGCAGAACTTGCCAAATCAACTACTCTGTGTGTGGTTGCCATGGATCATCTCATTCGTCAAGATACATTGAAATCTCGCGGTGAGGAGTGGCTCAAAAGAATGGACCAGTACTTGGCTTCCATTAAGCCAATAAAGGATTCCACCTATGGTAAAGATCAAGCTGTTAAATGGACCTTCTACAGGAGAACATTCTTCATTGCTGTTGCAGAACTCTTTGCATAGAACAATGGAGAAGGGTGGATGGTTGCACATTTCCTATTTAAGAAAAAATGAAGGATTCCTAGCTCCTTTTCAGCAGAAAATACTATGGTGGAAGAGGTGGTGCTGTGAATCTCGTTGTCAAAGTCAATAAAGCCTTCATGATATGGTCTAAGCGAATCTGTCGATTGAATAAGGAGGATGTATTTTAGCATTTCGAAAGTGTAACCCGTCATCAGGTGAATAACAGTATTCTTATATCACAAGTACAGTTGCAATTGGGCTCCCAGAATCAATGTCAGGAACTGCTTTATGGCCAGCTATGATCCAAGTTTCTCAGTTCAATTAAAATTTCCTTCTTTGATTTCAGTTTTCAATGCTATATTAGGAATTGCTTGCTATTATCTGAGTATCTGGTGGAATAAAACCATATGTATAGTGCAGGTGGCGGAACTGGACAAGGGTGAAGTCATGTTCAGTCACCATGTAACTTTGAGCTTAGTATGCGCACCGTGTTGCCAAACATAGCACGTGATAGAAAAAATAGCTTTTGCAAGCATTGTAATGCAAGCAGATATATTCTGTCAAATAGATTCAAAATCCTCTTGCAGTGTAATAAATGGGTTTGCCATCAAGCTTGAGCATTAGTATCAAGTACTGATCATTTAAGAGCAGTGCCCTGTACAAAAGAAGAAAGGAAACAAGAAACCTGGCTGTATTTCATCATCAATGAGTACATGCAACTGAACAAGATCTCCAAATCAAAATCTGTTGTTGTAAATAACTAACATATAACTTGAAATTCTCAACATTAGCATGTCAGAACAAGTTTCCTGAGCCATGCCCTCAAATTCACATGGTACAACCCATAAAATAATTCAACAGCAGGCTTCTCTCCATCTATTCTACAGAACGAACCTCTCCTACATCAGAAATTGCAAAACAAAAGGAGGAACCTGGGATAGATAAATTTCTAGATTCAATGGATATGCATCTCCAGCAATTTAGCGCATGGTAATAGTCTGCATCCAGATGCCATCATTATACATTTTATCAGTTTTGCTTGCTAGAAGGTTCTGCAGATTTATTACCTGAAGAAAACAACAATTATCACCAGTCAACGAAAATCAATAGCTAGTATGTTCATCCTATATTTGCCTTGCTAAAAAACAGCAAAAACACAAAATGCAAGGAAGACATTTTGTAAAAGTAAAATACGCACGTTCTTGGTTTGCCAGAGATGTTGATTTAACCCATCATTTCAATAGAATAGCAAACACAAACAAATGAGCTGATATTTCACAAAGAACAATTATCGATTCTTGTTTTGTAATTGAAGCACGATAATCTTTTAGGCTGAACATGTACCCTAGCATGAACAGAATTTAAACCATGCGAAGAGCTACAGAATGGAGATATCACAGATTACATAAATAGAGACAGATAGACAGTCTACTGTCCAAGAGCAAGGTTACGGGTTCTAGTTCATTTTCATCAAAATATTTTGCAATCAATTTCTTTATAGAATCACACCACTCAAACAACCCAGTAAACCATTTGATCGAATTAATCCAACACCACATCTTACAAAAAATATAACCAATCAAGCAGCAAACCCACAAAAGCTACAGCACTCACCTTCTAACTTGTTCTCTAGCGTGTTAAATAAAGATTAAAGTATAAAATTCACTGAGAAACACCGTCAACTGGCTTTCCTAAATCAGATGGAACTATTTCAGCTTCCAAGAAACGACTCAAATGCTTATCATCCAAATGTTCCTATAACAAAATATAAACGAATAAAATTATAAACTTTGAACGATGGGATTCAGGATTTTTAAAGAGAAAATATGAAAAAGAAAGTAAGGGAAATGGAAGATACAGAAAGGCAAGCTCTGTATTTTTGCCACTCAGAAACACACTCCTCTTTTCCCCACTGTCCTTTGACAAACTTCTCTGAATACCACCTATGCAAAAAGTATGCAGAGGATAATAGTTAGGGTTTAAGAGGGGTTTTAGTGAAGAAAACAGCCAAGAAAAAGAAAAGGAAACGAGACCCGTTATTGTTAAGGGAGCGAAGAAGAAGGACCTGTTGAAACAATTGTGGTAAGCAGCTCTGAGATGAGCACAGGGAGATGTTGAAGATTGATCTCTTTTGTCCTTCTTTGTAATCCTCATCTTGCTTCCCTAATGATTTTGCCCCTTTTTCTGCAACAACAAATAAAGGCTGCGTCTTGGTCTGGATGTTCCAATATCATAGTTACTGCTTTTTATTTTTTATTTAAAAATATATTAAAATAATTTATTTTATTTTTAAAATTTATTTTTAAAATTACCATATTAAAACAAATAAAAATATTAAAATATAATTTTAAACAAAAAAATAAATTTTAACTAATTTTTCTTTAGATTACATTCTCAAATAAGAGCTTAATAAGAAAAACAAATTGCTTAATTTTGAGTTTGGGGATACTTGTATAATTAGAAATGACTTTTAAAAATTTTAAAAAATAAATAAATTTTAATCAATTTTTGTTTAGATCACACTTTAAAATAGAAGCTTAATAGAAAAACAAATTGCTTAATTTTGAGTTTGGGGATACTTGTATAATTAGAAATGATTTTTATTTATACCTAAGTAGCCTTGCTCCTATCCTTCTAGGTTTTATAAAACTGGAAGAATTACTATAAAATAGATAGGAGCCCATAAAGCTTTTTTATTCAATTTGATTTTCAAATTTTAAAATAATTAAAGGGTGTGCAAATTTTAAAATAATCAAAGGGTGTGTTAAAGTTGAAATTATTAAGGTCTTTAGGATATTTAAGGAGGTGTTATTAGGTGAAAATAAGTTGAAATTTGGTTTATGGATTCAAAATTTAGGACTATAATTTTTTTATTACTAGAGGTGACCAAAATATATTATAGTAATGATACATTCTATTTTAATGTAATATTTCTAAATACCGGTTCAAAACAAATACAATTATACTTGTTAAAACACGAGATTTTTTATTTATTTATTGAATTTCAACAGAGTCTCTTTTTAAACTGGAGATCCCAAGTTATCGAAAAAAACATATTACACTTTTAATTCATATTTTCCATTCAAGATCCAATCATCTTGGATTTTAACCTCAGAAATGGTTACTCATTGTTTCACCCAAATTCTCAAGGAAATATTCATATATAATCATGTATCATAAGGAAATTATAAATCAATTATGAAAACATCTTAATTTAAAGAGCTTATTGACATTCATTCATCAAAAGTAAAGGTCTAACATAGTTATTATATAGTTTTTTTATATAGTTAAGTACATCACATGTGAACCTGAGAGGTAGTTCAACTGGTCAGGTCTTGGGTTTGCCCCCCCAATGGTCACGAGTTCGAGTCCTCTCAGGGTCACTAGAGACTTACATGATTGTTAACTTTAGGGTCCGTAGGATTAGTCGAGGTGCACGCAAGCTGGCCCGAACACCCACGTTAATAAAAAAAATTATAGAGATTGTTTCTCACAAAAAGTTGTAGTAAAAAGTGAAACCAAAATTTCAAACTACAAGCAGGCCCAAGTTAACAAGTGGAATCCAAATAGAGAACTGCAAGCTGAGGAATGTCATTCCAACTACTTAAACCTCTAATTAGGAATAGCTAATCAAGTTCTACGCCAATGCCAATATCAATGTAACCTGTTGACATCATTAGTTATTCCAACCCGAATTAGCTAATCAAATTCTATGTAAATATCAACATCAATGCAACTCATTAATATCATTAGTTATCCAAACTCGGAATAGCTAATAAAGTTCTTTTAAATACTTTAATTCATCATTCGTTAATATCGATATCAAAGTTCATTTGACATTATTAGCCTTCTATTAGGAATACCTAATCAAGTTTTTTCATCCATATATTTCTTTCCTGCCATTATTCATTTATTTACTTATTTTTCATAATAATACCGAGAATGAGAGAATGAAATTCAACAATAATAACAATAACATAACTTGAAAATTTTATTGGCATTAGGTATCTATTTAATGTATATGAAGTCCCTTGTCTAGCTCAAGTGAGTGGCCCAATTGTCAAGTTAACTATGCGAATCAATTTATTCATTGATCAATATTACTCAACCATCTAGGTGGTGGTTCAGTGGTAAGAGCTTGGGACCAAGAGGTTTGCTCCCTCTGTGGTCTCAGGTTCGAGCCTTGTGGTTGCTCATATGATGGTCACTGGAGACTTACATGGTCGTTAACTTCAGGACCCGTGGGATTAGTCGAGGTGCACGCAAGCTGGCCCAGATACCCACGTTAAACTAAAAAAAAAAAATTACTCTTTGAAATTCAGAAACAACCGTTTCTCTTTTCTTTTTTTTATTCTTACTTTCAACATGTTCCATGATAATTTTTCGTATCAATTTAAATATATCATTTACATATTTAACCATCAAGATCTTTCATTAATAATTTAAAAAAAATACATCTTCACACAAGCATATGTCATATATTATTTTTGACTCACCTCTCACACTCTTTGACTTTCTGTCTCTCTCTCAAACCCAAGCAAACAAATAGAAAAATGGATTAGTTCAAAGGACAGGCACACCTCTAAAAATTCACCATCCCTAAACACTACGACACCTGTCTTAAACCGACTTAATTGCCTGCATTTTTGCTTGCTTCATCGCGATCGATCTGGATATCGTTGAAAACACCAACTTCATCATCCTCAACGTTGCTGACCTCTCCATTAACTCTGCTTGTCTCCTACTCCTCCTCCAAGGTAACCAACCTCACCAGATGTCATTTTTATAAATAATAATAATAATGCGATTGTTAATTAATCAAATAGAAAAATTAAAGCAAGTTTTGCAACCAGTGAAAGTTGAGTAGGTTGAAGCAAATGAGATTTTGGTGTTGGAATTTGCAAAAACGCTTCTGATTGGGATTGGAGTTCTTGACATTGTATTTGATGCTGTTTTGAATGACAAAATGAAAGGTTTTTACATAAGGTAAACAAAGGTTAATAAATCTAAAGTTTTTTTTTTCAACATATTTTATTCTTGGAAGAATAGACACAAAACTCAAGGCGAGGAGAGAGAGGAAAAAAAAATAGTCTGCCAAAGTTCCATTATTGATCTTCCTCCAACACGCGCTCTACCATCTAAAAAAGCTCAATGCGATACTCCCAGCACCACCGTGAAAGCTATGCTTAGTTGTCAGGAGATACCTCACATGTCGTCTAAAGACAACAGAGGTTCTCTGCACGTTAACACGTTAGTCACACACACCAATCACTTTTTATTTTTTAATTATATTTTATATTTATCAAAATACAAAATTGTCTCTCGGTTGACTTGAGTATAGCTAAAAAAACCAGGGTGAGAGTATGAAAAAACCCTTAGATGCTAGTTCTTATTACTTTGAAGGGTGTCATAACCTATTTTTGGTTTTCCCCCTGAAAAAAAAATTATCTTTTTTCTTTTAAAATAAAAAATCAATAATTAATAATAATAATAATAACAAGAAGACCAGAAACTTAGCAAAAGCAAGCTGATGAGGATTTCAAATGTATAGAAGAATCAAGCTAGAGTTTTAGACAAAATTGAAAGCTTAATCATACCCCATTGTATCCAAGACTAAAGAAACAATATAAATTCAAGGTTAAATTAAATGATTATTGGATGAATCTACATAAAAATTAAGTCAAAGGATTTAATTAGATTTTTAATAGACCAATTTAATTTAATCATTAGCCAAATTAAAATTTTATTTATGTTTAAGAATTAATTTGGGTCAAAATAAAAGATTTAATTAGGTATCATGACTTAATTATACTTTTAATGGGTCAAATAAATTTTATTGAAGACTTAATTAGTGAATAATTAAGTTTGGGAGCCCAATTTTGGCTTAATCAAGAAGATTGGAATTTTAGATGACCAAACTTAATTTTTACAAAGTCAATTGATTGAAATTAAGGATAAAATTACAAGAAAATCAAAATTTAGATTCAATTAAGGGTTAAATTGGAGAAATTCACAACCAAAGACCTTTTTGAAAAAGACGTTAAACTTCAATGACTCAATTTGGTTGAAAACATGGGTGAAATTGAAGCAAATTAAAAGTTAAATGGTCAATTGATGATCAATTTGCATAAATCTAAAATCAATTATCAAAATAAAAAGGTGTTGAACTTCAAGGTTGATATTTGAGTTTGGCAAGGGTAAAATCACATAAAATTAAAACTTTAAAGTCAATTATGGATACAATTAAAAAAAATCAAAAGAAAAGAAACTAAATTAAATTTTAGTCAAATCCCTAAGGATATCAAAACGACGTCGTTTCATTTAAATGAAACGATGCATTTTAACCAAAACGATTTGTTTTGGTACAAAACGATGTCGTTTTGACCAACACAAAAACAAAAAAAAATGGTGTTAGGCGACTTGTCGTCTGGCTACTGTTCATAATCTTTTACCTTTTGTACCCGAAAAGCTGATCGGGTGACTACTTTTCAAGGGCATTTAATGCCTAATCTCTACACCAAATAAAACAAACAAGACACCACTTTCATGGCTTGACACCATACTACATCCCAGTGTAATTCTTGTCGGTTGTTTGCCTATGTAGCCACCACATCGCCGCCCAAAAAAGCCCGACCCGAACAACCTTTGTAGCGAAATTTTACAACTTGTGATGATGATTTTTTCCCAATGATTGAGATCGTTCTCATTTGAATTAAGAGCCAAGATTTATTCTCAATAAACATCAAATATCCATCTTTCATCTCTTATAAATAAGGTGAATCTCGTGCATCGGGGAAGGAGAAATCAGAGTGAAAAGAGAGTTAAAAAATCATTATTTACACCATTATTTTTCTTCTCCCTCTCAGATCGACCTCCCCAGTCCCCACATCTCCTCTTCACCACCAAACATCTCCCTACCATTTTTTTCTTTCACCAACACCAGCCTCCTATACCAATAGTCGTGCTTCTCCTTCAATAGCAACCCCTTCCACTATAAGTGACTGCACCTTAAACAAGTCCAGCGTCGCAAGCTTCCTTTTTGCAATTCTAACCTCTACATCATAACCTCCAGCAACGTCGCCCGGAGCAATTCTAGCAGCGTCTCAGCCACGCCAATAGACTAATAATGGTAGTAACATCTCTCTCTTATGCCATGTAATCATCCTTAGCTCCTGCATATGCTCTTTTATTGCATGCATGACATGAACCTGCATCTGCTGGCTTTTGCCAACGAAGGTTAAGATGGGCTCAGCCCCACCCATATGGTGGGGCTGGTCCAGGTCATCTTTTTTTTTAAAAAAAAAAGAAATATTGGGCCTTCAGTCGGCCTAACCCAACTTGACCGGGCTCGAGCCTCGGGCCCAGCCAACCCATTTCTTAGGCTAAGAGCGTGTTTGCCTAACACACCCTAATGTTTTTCTCTTAATTTTTAATTTATCTTTATTTTAATATTTAGCCAAACAAGTCTAATAAAAAGCAAAAAAAAAATATAAATGATTTCGACGACCATTTTGAAAGCCTTCAATTTGTCTGGATTATAAGGGCATTTTAGAATAAAATTTCTGTGGTTTTGAAGTGAAAATCTTGTAAAAATGATATTTTAGAAACTTAACATATATATATAAAAAAAAAAATTGAATTCGTTAGAAATATTTTCAAAATGATATATACATGATTAATAATTTTTTGAAAGCACAAACACTTAAATAAAAAAAAATATACATAAACATACACAGGTTTGCTCGAATAAAAAAAATTAAAGTGCAAAAACCCGATAAGAAAAATAAATATTTGATGTGCAAGTCAATGTAACATATGTAATTTAATAGGCATGTTGACATATATTTAAAGAAATCTAATAGAAAAAATTGAAAATTCTCACAATGAAATAACAAAAATAAAAGATTTGCCCAATGAAAATATAAAAATCTTCATCTCCATTCCACACTTTCTAATTACATAGTTAGTGTTATCAAAGGAACTTGTAAATGTGTTTACTTTTCGCATTGCCATCATAGTCGTAAATTTAAGTAAGTCCGTCAGAAAATATTTCATAAAATACAAAAAAATGTCCTTGGTTTTTTAAATTCTTTAATTTGACTCTTTAAATTTCTTGCAATTTCATTACTAATTAAATTGTAAAAATTAAATTTGATCTTTTAAAATTTTAATCTTTTTAATTAAATATAAATTAAGCTTTCAAACTTAATTTTTCATTGATTAAGTTCTTGATAAAATTAATTTGACTTATTAAAAATCTAATTAAGTCATTGCACTTGATTAATTCTTTTAATGTTGGCATAAATTAATTTTAAACTTAATTAAATCTTTAATTAGGCTCATGATTAAATCAAATCAACCTATTAAAAATCTAATTAAATTCTCAGACTTAGTTTTTAAGCAAATTCATCTAATATTTTTAAGTTAATTTTGAACTTGTATTATCTTTTACATTTAGATCCTTTAATGGTGCAATTGCGTTTTCAATATTATCAAAGATACAATTTGATCTTTTCATCTCTCATATGTGTATTTAGATTCTTTTTTTTTTTAGTTTAACGTGGATGTCCGGGTCAGCTTGCGCGCACCTCGACTAATCCCACGGGCCCTGAAGTTAACGACTATGTAAGCCTCCAGTGGCCATCATATGAGCAACCATAAAGCTCAAACCTGAGACCACAGAAAGAACAAATCTCTTGATCTCAAATTCTTATTACTGTGCCACCACCTAGATAGTTTTGTATTTAGATTCTTATTCAGCCTGATGGTGCCTACCAAATCGATTGTCCTCTTGCAATTTTTTTTATTATTATTTAAAAAAAAAAAGATAATTATGGGGAACCCAAAATTGGTTCCTAATCTTTTTCTTGGAAGTCTAACCGGCAACATCTTCACATCAGGCCAAGGAAGCTAACGCAACGTATAAACCACCACTACCTCTGCCCATACCCGTGGCTTCCCTTCCTCTGTAACTTCAACCTTCATTCTCAAACAATTTGGACATGGACAATCGAGTCTTTTTGTTTTGATTGGAAGTGGAAAAAAGAGGTTTCGGGAAATGCACGCTAAGAGTGTATTTGTTTTTTATTTAAAAAATTTAGAATTTTTTTAAAATTAATTTTTTATTATTTTTGGATGTTTTAAGGGGTTAATATTAAAAATAATTTTTTAAAAATAAAAAAAATATTATTTTTATATATTTTCAAATAAAAAATACTTTAAAATATAATCATTATTACAATTCCAAATACTATTTAAATCTCAAGAAAAATACTGGCTAAGATGCGGAACTGATTTTTTTACATGGTGAAGTTTTTGGAAAGACACATCTTCATGAATCATAAGCCATGAACATGGACACAGACACAACGAACCAAATCACTATCATCTCCAACCTCAATAACAGCCATAAAATACTAAATTTTTCAGTCCCAATTACAACCTTTTTTCCCACATAAATCCGCATGAAAGCAACCCGAAAATTAACTAAAGAAAAACCCAACCCAAAAAAGGTCTTTTTTATGGTCCCTAGTTATAAAAAAAGTAGTGCCATTAAAATGGTGGTACCAAATCATGAAAAACAATGGTGTAAGACTTACGTCTAATTATTTTAAAGCTATGTTTGATCGTGGGGAAATGTCTTATGTATTGCATTGTGTTTCCAAACCGTATCGCAATTCTATCTATATTGCAAAACCGTGAAGTGCGAGCTAATATATCATCAGTGATAATAATAATTATTAATCTTGAAGGGTATAACTTAACTAGTCAGGTCTTAGGTTTATTTTCTAGAGATGATCAGTTCGAATCTTATAAACCTAGAGCCAATTGAAATTTATATAATCATTAACTTTAAAACTGATTAAATTAATTAAGGTATATGCAATATATTAATAATTGGAAAGTACTGTTTCTTCAATA
>Ga0307509_10007469_pt1 | contig 14263 bp, 14 predicted proteins | sample 10_EM_MG_FD_202245 | JGI IMG/M metagenome (GOLD analysis project Ga0307509, IMG submission 202245) | Populus trichocarpa ectomycorrhiza microbial communities from riparian zone in the Pacific Northwest, United States - 10_EM | ecosystem: Host-associated > Plants > Roots > Unclassified | place... | reverse complement strand
CAATGCTTCTTTCGCCGTAGCCATGGTAACACCACCAGCTTCAAACAAAATTGTTCCCGGCTTAATTACTGCTACCCAATATTCAGGAGCACCTTTACCTTTACCCATACGCACTTCAGCAGGCTTACGTGTAATTGGTTTGTCAGGGAAAATACGAATCCACACCTGGCCTTCACGCTTCATGGCGCGAGTTACTGCAACGCGGGCTGCTTCTAGTTGGCGAGCAGTGATCCATCCAGCTTCCAGTGATTTTAAAGCAAAAGATCCAAAGGCGATTTGATGACCACGGGTGGCCATGCCTTTCACTTTGCCCTTCTGCATTTTCCTGAATTTCGTTCGCTTCGGTTGTAACATGGTTGCTACCTTAAATCGTCAATAAATTATTTTCTTCCTCTACGGCTATCGCCACCACGGTCGCCACCTTGCGGTCTGTCGCCTCTTCCGCCACGGTCATCTCTGCGATCACGACCTCCGCCACCACCTCTTCTTCTATCTCCACCAGCATTTGGTGCACCACCGCCCTTATTTTCACCTGGAGCATTACTTACCATTCCTACGTTAGGAGATAAGTCACGCTTGCCATAAACTTCACCTTTGAATATCCAAACTTTGATACCAATCTTTCCATACACAGTTTGTGCCTCAGATATCGCATAATCGATATCAGCACGAAGAGTATGCAATGGAATACGTCCTTCTTTATATTGTTCTGTACGGGCCATGTCGGCACCAGCCAAACGACCTGATAATTTCACTTTAATTCCTTCTGCACCAACTCTCATAGTGGAAGCAATTGCTTGCTTCATTGCCCTACGGTATGAAATACGAGCTTCCAATTGTTGTGCGATTGACTCACCAACTAATTTAGCATCCATCTCCGGGCGCTTAATTTCAAAGATGTTGATCTGCACATCCTTGTTGGTCAATTTCTTTAATTCTTCCTTGATCTTATCAACCTCAGTACCACCTTTTCCAATTACAACACCCGGACGAGCCGTGTGGATTGTCAACGTGATTCTCTTCAACGTACGTTCGATAACTACTTTAGAGATACCTCCTTTTTGAATACGGGCGTCAACATACTTTCTGATTTTATGGTCTTCAACCAATTTATCAGCGAAAGTTCTGCCACCAAACCAGCTGGAATCCCATCCGCGGACGATTCCTAAACGAAGGCCTACCGGGTTAATCTTCTGTCCCATTATTCTTTAGTTTCTTTTACTGCTTTTGTCTTTACTTTTTCCGCTTTTGCAGGCATGCGATCAATCACTAGTGTGATATGATTAGAACGCTTTCTTACACGGTGAGCACGGCCCTGTGGGGCGGGTCTCAAACGTTTTAGGATTCTTCCACCGCCAACAAAAATTTCTTTCACAAATAGGTCAGCATCTTCCAACTTTACATCAGTATTCTTTGCTTCCCAGTTATTGATCGCTGATAGCAAGAGCTTTTCCATTTTTGCTGATGGATGCTTTGCATCGTACTTCAAAATATTCAATGCATTACTCACGCGCTCACCACGGATCAAGTCTGCAATCAATCTCATCTTACGAGGAGACGTTGGTGCATTGTTGAGGTAAGCCGTCGCAGGGCCAGTTTTAGCTGCAAGCTTAATAGCCTCGAGCTTCTCTCTTTTTACTACTGACCTTTTCTTTTTCTTTTCAGTTTCCATTTTTCAGGTGTCTAAATTTTTGCCCTGATTACTTAGCAGCTTCAGCCTTGTTGTTTCCAGAATGACCTTTGAAGGTACGGGTAGGCGCAAATTCACCCAACTTGTGACCAACCATGTTCTCCGTTACATACACTGGAATAAATTTATTCCCGTTGTGCACGGCAAACGTGAAGCCGATTAAATCGGGAGTAATTGTACTCCTGCGTGACCAAGTTTTAATAACCGATTTTTTACCGGCTTGTTCCATCACTTGCACCTTCTTGAGCAAGCGACTATCGAGGTACGGACCTTTTTTTATTGACCTTCCCATTATTTCTTCCTTCTAGCTATGATTAAATCGTCAGAATATTTCTTTGGATGACGGGTTTTCTTACCCTTCGCCAACAAGCCCTTGCGTGAACGAGGGTGTCCACCCGATGCACGACCTTCGCCACCACCCATCGGGTGATCAACAGGGTTCATCGCAACAGGTCTTGTGCGAGGACGGATACCTCTCCAACGAGAACGACCGGCCTTACCCACTTTTTCGTTCATGTGCTCGGCATTCGATACCGCACCAACAACCGCCATACAATTCACTAATACATTACGCATCTCACCGGAAGGCATACGCAGTGTTGCATATTCTCCTTCGCGAGCAACCAGCTGAACAAATGAGCCTGCACTACGAGCAATTGATGCTCCCTTGCCCGGCTTAATTTCTACGTTATGAACAATTGTACCAACAGGGATTTTAGCAAGAGGTAAAGCGTTACCCACTTCAGGAGCAACATCCGGACCCGATACTAAAGTTTGTCCAACTTTAATTCCTTGCGGAGCTATAATATACGTCTTAGCTCCATCAGCATAATACAATTTAGCAATGCGTGCCGTGCGAGTAGGATCATATTCCACCGACTGCACTACAGCTGGAACTCCAACTTTATCGCGCTTGAAATCAATAATGCGCAATTTCTGTTTGTGGCCACCACCGATGTAGCGCATGGTCATATGACCTACGTTGTTACGGCCACCAGTTTTCTTTATTGTCTTTACCAGTGATTTCTCCGGACGATTCTCCGTGATATCGTCAAAGCCAGGCGATAGCCTGTGACGCGTGCCGGGGGTTACTGGTTTTAATTTCTTCATTGCCATGACTGACCGTATTTAAGGATTGTCCTTATTTAAACGTTGCTATAAAAATCAATTACTTCCCCTTGAGCCAAAGTAACAATGGCTTTCTTGTAATTCGGCTTGCGGCCGGCCAACGTACCTGCTTTGGTGAAACGTGTTTTCTTCTTTCCTAAAACATTGATCGTGTTCACACGCTCAACATTTACACCGTACATTTTTTCTACGGCATTTTTAATCTCCACCTTATTAGCGGTGCCTTCTACAACAAAACCGTATTTTCCTTTCTCGTTGAGAGCGGAAACTTTTTCGGTAACCAATGGGCTTTTTAAAATACTCATGGTTATGCTTGATTTAAGAGGTTACTGATTTTTTCTACTGAACCTTCAGACAAGATCAAGTGCTCAGCGTGGAGCACATCATAAGTATTGATCTGAGAAGCAGTGATGATCTTTGTATTAGGAACATTGCGGCCAGAAAGAACAAAATTCTTTTTAGCTTCAGGAATAACAAAGAGTGTTTTTTTATCACCTAATGCCAATTTCTTAAGCATATCCAAGTATTGCTTGGTCTTCGGTGCTTCGAAATTGAAGTCTTCTATAATGGCTATTGAATTATCCTTTGCTTTATAAGTCAGTGCAGATTTGCGAGCAAGGTCTTTTACTTTCTTGTTCAATTTAAAAGAGTAATCGCGAGGGGTAGGTCCGAAGATACGACCACCACCTTTGAACTGTGGGTTCTTGATGTTACCCGCACGAGCTCCACCAGTTCCTTTTTGTTTCTTGATCTTTTTAGAAGATCCTGTGATTTCGTTTCTCTGCTTGGATTTGTGTGTGCCTTGGCGATGGTTAGCCAAATAGCTCTTCACATCCAAATAGATGGCGTGGTCATTAGGCTCAATACCAAAAACCTCACTAGAGAGGCTGATGGTCCGGCCTGTTTTCTCACCGCTATATTTTACAACCGCTAAGTCCATTACTTTTGTAGGATTATCATTGAATTTTTTGAACCGGGAACAGAACCGCTCACAAGGATCAAGTTTTGGTCTGCCAAAATCTTAACCACTTTCAAGTTTGTATTCTTTACGCGGTCACCACCCATGCGGCCTGGCAAACGCTTACCTTTAATAACACGTGAAGCAAATGATGCGTTACCCATAGAACCAGGAGCACGAAGACGGTTGTGCTGACCGTGAGTTTGGCCACCCACACCAGCAAAACCATATCGCTTCACTACACCTTGAAAGCCTTTTCCTTTTGAAGTGCCAACGGCATCCAAAAAGTCGCCTTCAACAAAGATGTCTGTTATCTTAATTTCTTTTCCCAGTTCAGCAAGACCAATAAATTCGTCACCGAAATCACGGAACTCAACTAAATGTCTCTTTGGGGTAGTGTTGGCTTTTTTGAAGTGACCAATCATCGGGTCAGGCGTATTTTTCTCTTTCTTCTCGCCAAAAGCGATCTGAACAGCCTTATAACCATCGGACTCCTTGGTTTTCACCTGGGTGACAACACAAGGGCCAGCCTCGATGACAGTGACAGCCAAATTCTGACCATCTTGGCCGAAAACGCTTGTCATTCCTACTTTACGTCCTAATATTCCAGGCATAATTGAAACCTATTTTGCTTGATTCTAAACCGATTTACGGCTTTCCTACCGCAAAAAGGACTGCAAAGATAGGAACTAAAGCGTAGGTAACAAGTGCGGGCAAAAAAAAATCGTGAAGGCTCAATGAAATCAGGGCCTGTCAGAGGCAAAAACTTAATTACCGGCTTGTAAACTCACTTTTGCCTCCCGTTTTGGAGATTAGTTTGACCTCCTTAATAATAATGCGGTGGGAAAGCGCCTTGCACATATCGTAAATAGTGAGTGCTGCAACGCTCACGGCTGTTAATGCCTCCATTTCCGCTCCCGTTTTTGCAGTTACTTTAACCAGTGAATTGATAATGGCTTGATCTTTTTGAATATCTATTTTCACCTGGATATTCTCCAGAGAAAGCGGATGGCATAAGGGAATTAGTTCATGTGTGTTTTTAGCGGCCATTACCCCGGCAATAATCGCAGTTTGAAACACCGGGCCTTTTTTGGTTATCAGCTCATCTTCAACCAGTGCCTCCAAAACCTCCTCTGGTAAATGGACAATGGCTTGAGCCTGCGCGATTCTTTCCGTGATTCTCTTATCCGAAACATCCACCATTGCAGGCATTCCTAATTTATCAATATGACTCAGCGTTTTTTTTGCCACTTGTTAATAACTTGAACCAAAAATACAAATTCGATGATGAGCGTTGAGGAGGCTGAAAAAATTATTCTTAATCACTTATTCAAACCAACGGAAGAAAGAGTTTCACTTGATCGGGTAAATGGCAAAACATTGGCTGAAGAAATAAAGGCCGATCGTGATTTGCCTCCATTTAATAGAGCAACGATGGATGGTATTGCTGTGGCATTCAAAAGTTTTGAAAATGGTCAGCATGATTTTTTAATTGAAGGAGTTCAAGCGGCAGGACAACCCCAGCAAACTTTAACCGACCAAAAGAAGTGCTTTGAAATTATGACCGGTGCGACTTTGCCGAAGGGAACCGATTCAGTCATTCCGTATGAAAGTCTCATTATCGAAAACAAATTCGCAAAAATTTCCAGCCCAGTTGACAGGAACCAGAGTGTTCATCACCAAGGAAGTGATGCAAAGCAAAACGACACATTATTGAGCCGAGGTTTCAAGATCTCACCTGCTGAAGTGGCCATGCTTGCTTCCGTAGGTAAGTCGGAGGTTTCCATATTTAAAAATCCTATGGCTGCAATTATCTCTACAGGCGATGAATTAGTCGATGTGGATCAAATTCCATTGCCCCATCAGATCAGAAAATCAAATAGTTACATGCTTGCTGCTGCTCTTGGCGAATTGTGCTGCAAAGCTGATTTATTTCATGTCAACGATGATGAGAGTGAAATAAAAGGAAAGCTGGAAGAGATTCTTAATAAATATGAACTGATTATTTTATCCGGCGGAGTCTCCAAAGGCAAGTTTGATTTTGTTCCACAGGTTCTTGAATCACTTAAGGTGAAAAAATTGTTTCACCAGGTAAGTCAGCGACCCGGTAAGCCGATGTGGTTCGGTCAATCTCAAAAAAATACAGTATTCGGGTTGCCCGGAAACCCCGTTTCAACCTTTATGTGCTTCCATCGCTATATAAAACCGTGGCTAACGAAAAGCCTTGGTTCTCATATAAGAAAGCAATCCGCCATACTTGCAGAAGATTATTCATTCTCTCCCTCACTCACCTATTTTCTGCAAGTGAAAGTTCAAAATGAAAACGGAAAACTATCCGCTTATCCATTATCAGGTGGCGGCTCGGGTGATTTTGCGAACTTGAAAGATGTTGATGGATTCCTAGAATTACCTCTACATCAATCCAAATTTCAAAAAGGAGAAAGTTTCCCTTTGATTTTATTTCGTTAAGCAAACGAGGGTTCTGACTTACGAGCCCGTTATTTAAAATTCATCTTTGGTCTTTCCTTTTGACCAAATTGAATGGCGTTATAATATTTCAGCTTCTTTTTGCCATTGGCAGTTTTGTAGGCTGGTTTGGGGCTCGTACAGCCAATAAAAAGGATTAAAGCAGAGACAAATAGTACAAAACACTTTTTCATGTTCTCTTCATTTGACGACCCTAAATACATGAGTTCTACACAATTACAGCGTCTATGCGCTGCAAATCGTACTTTTGCCGGACAAACCGGCGTAATAGGCGCCTACTAACATTTACCGCATGGCAGAGAAAAGAACAGAAATCGCTGATTTAGGCGAATTTGGATTGATTGATCGGATAAAGAATAATTTTTCCACTCAAAATCTCACATCACTAAAAGGCATTGGTGATGATGCTGCTGTTATCGATATCGGAACTGAAAATCTCCTGGTATCAACAGACATGCTCATTGAAGGGCCACACTTCGATCTTTCTTATGTGCCCTTGCAGCACCTCGGCTACAAAGCGGTGGCAGTTAATGTGAGTGACATTGCTGCCATGAATGGAAAGCCCGAGCAAATCATTATCGGTCTCGGTCTGAGTAACCGGTTTTCATTGCAAGCGGTGGATATGCTTTACGAAGGAATTCGGGCAGCATGTAATAATTATAAGGTGGATTTAGTAGGTGGTGACACAACCGTCTCTGCTTCCGGACTGGTTATCTCCATAACAGCCATTGGTCGGGTGGCTAAGGACAAAACCGTTTTAAGAAGTGGAGCAAAGTCCAACGATATTATTTGCGTGACCGGGGATTTGGGTGCTGCCTTTATTGGTCTTCAAATTTTGGAACGGGAAAAGGAAGTATTCCAAACCAATCCCCAAATGCAGCCAGATCTTGAAAAATATGAATACTTGGTTGGCCGGCAATTAAAACCCGAAGCACGCATGGACATTATTCATGAACTCGGAGAGAAAAATATTGTGCCTACTTCGATGATCGACATCTCTGATGGATTAGCCAGCGAACTTCTTCATCTTGGAAAAAATTCAAACCTAGGAATCAAAATTTTTGAAGAGAAGATCCCTATTGACTCATTGACTTACGATACTTCAATTGAATTCAAGATAGATCCGACTACTGCAGCGCTTAATGGAGGTGAAGATTATGAACTGCTATTCACCATCAACCCTTCTGACTTTGAGAAATTAAAGAACCATTCTGATATTCATTTCATCGGCCACACACATGATAATGCAAGTCAAAATGTAATGATTTCAAAAATTGGAACAGTAGTGCCTATTCAAGCGCAAGGGTGGAAACATTTTTGAGAACTGTTTATTCCAAAAAGTTTGAATAAGCTTTGAATTTTACCCTATTCGGTTAGAATCATTTTTTTCACTCCAACTACTTTGCTATCCGCAATTAGCGCATATAGGTACATCCCAGAGGTCATCGATCCGCCCTCAAGTTTAACCGAAGTGTTACCTCTGCCCGTTATCACAAATGATTTCAGCGGTTTACCTTGAAGATCGTATAAATACAAAATGGATTCGTTCACATTTAAAGGAATATTCATCCTTATTTCTGTATCTATCTTGAATGGATTGGGGTTATTTTGGAAAAGCTCAATACTATTATCACTCTTAGATTGAACACTTTCATCAGCCTTAGAATTGAGCACAGAAGAAATGAGTTCTTGTTGCGTCTGAACAAGTTGCTCAAGTTTTTTCATCTTGATACCTAACTCCTGAATCGCAGCTAACGCGACTCCTATTTCATCCACAGTCGATATTGCTTTGTCATTTCCCCCCAAGGCAAAAATTTTGTTGAAATCCTGGGCTATCGGACCAATATGATCTACACTTGTTTGATCTGTCTTATAATTCCATCGTTCTATTTTCAATTGCATCACTTTACTTAGCATACTTTCTTGTGCAATGGAACGAAAATTCTTCTTCAGATTTTTGTCAGACGCATTAAACCATGTATTGCCATCACAATAAGCATTTTGAACAACCAGGCGATTTGTAGGAGAACTAGTACCAATGCCTAAATAACCGGATTCCGTTAAAGACATTAATAAATTCTCATTACCTCCACCCGCTGTACGTGCCAACCATTGAAATAACTGATAATCGGATCGAGTGTCTATCCTAAAAGATGCCCCACGATAGGCTAAGTTTAGGTTGTTAGCCCTAAAATTCACATTCATGTTCAATAAGGGAGTAGTTCCCCCTACTTCACTCATCAATCCCATCGGAATGGAAGCACTGGATATTTGGATATCCCCGTTCACGTCCAGCTTGCTTTGTGGGTTGGTCTTACCAATCGCGAGATTTGCATCAAAGCTTAATTGCCTTGCACTAAAATCTCCATAGATCAATGGAGTGGAGGTGGCGGAATTATCAATATATAATTTGTTTGAACCAATTTCATTCATCCCCGAATTATAGCCAATAAAAATATTCCCGCTGCCGACATTGTTTTGCCCGGATTGATGCCCGATAAAAACATTATTTGATCTTGGTGCGACACTTGTTGTATTGCTACCGGCAAAGCTGCCCAAAAAGATATTATTATTGCTGCCGCTCCCTCCACTCCCATAAGAAATATAGCCAGCAGAATAACCTAAATGCACATTGTAATTTCCGTTGGTATAAACCGAAGAGCCAAGTATTGAGTTTCCAATTCCTGAATCTGAGATTGAGTTATACCCGACAACACTGCTATTACTACCTGCATTAATTTTAGCATAACCCCCAAGAGCTACACCAAGAGACCCCTGACCTCCAATACCAGAATAATACCCGTAGAAAGTGTTCCCCAGACCCGAGGAGCCAATTCCTGAAGAAATTCCGTAAAATGTATTAGTCTGACCAAAGGAATTCAAAATTCCCAAAATCATAACTGTAGAAACGATTAAAAAGCTTTTCATAGGTTTTAGACAATGGATGGATTGCAAAGTTATACTTAAATTCATTTAAATTTACTAGTAAAGCGAGCAATAAAATATTATAAATTCACCATTACCATACATCGCAATGCTTGAACTTATTGTGGCATTTTATGGACTTACACATTAATATCTCTTACTCAACTAACGTAAGCGCCCTCATTTGATATTGTCAGTGATTCCCAAAACGGGAATTAGTTAAGCTGTTTAAAGATACGAATGGTACATTTCACTGCACATGTTTCACATCTGTAAGCATTGGGAGTAGCAGAAATCTCCAATCAAACCCCAATTGTAAATCCTTGAAAGTTACTGGAGACTAGGGCAGAGAGTGGGTTTTTTACAAAAAAATGATTCTCGATAACGGATTTTCAGTCAATCCATCCTCGAGCACCAATCCAGTATCAATCCTCCGGGTATGGGATAAAAACAAAACTGGTAAACTCTTCATCTACCACAAAGAGGCAACAGAACTCATCGGGGTCTTTGTAGGCTTTAATAAATTCTTCTTCCTTGTCTTGTGCAACGAGTTCGCGTTGCACAAATTCATCCATGAACGATGCATAATAATTCCAATCGAGGTTCAACTCAAATTTTCTAATCAGCAACTGACCAATCGGAATTTCCTTTTTTGAAATGGCAAACACGGGGTAATCAAATCCTCCTTTTCGAATTTGGTAAGAAGCTTCTTTGAGCGTATCAGCAACTTTCACAAAGTCCGAGCTGATGGTGCCGAGGTATTTGCCGTTGAGTTCAGGGTCGTTGAACATGTTATTGTTTTGGTTTATATCTAGTGTCTCGCAATGATAATTTCAAATTCACTTGCTCTTGCTCTACGATAGAGGCATTGTGGCTAGTTACATGAAACCGCTGGTTTTTCGAAAGTACTTCCAGCAGCAAATGATTACCAAAGAAGTGGACCTTATCAATTTTTCCAGAAATAGTTTTTGATGCTTTGCGCACTATTTGAAAATTCTCAGGCCTGGCGATAAATTTTTTTTCTGCGGACTTAGCTCCAAGTTTCTTTAACCATACCTGGTTTAGCAGTGTATATTTTCCAAATAATCCTGCTACGTAAGGAGAGATAGGATGATGATAGATTTGTTGAGGCGACCCGCGTTGGATGATTTTACCACTCTTCAAAACTAATATTTCATCGGCCCAAGGTAAGGTGTCTTCAGGATCGTGAGAAACGAGGATGCATGTAATTTTCAATTTCTTACCAATGTCATCAATCACTTCTTTCAAGATTCCTTTCATGATTCGATCGAGATTTGAAAAAGGCTCATCGAGCAGTAACAGTTTCGGCCGTTGAATCAATAAGCGGGCAATGGAGATGCGTTGTTTTTCTCCACCAGAAAGTTGATCAGTTTTCCGCTTTTGTAAATGATTAATCCGGCACACGGAAAAAATTTTCTCTTCTTGAGTTAACTTGAGTTGATTGGCATATTCGAGCACTTGCTCTACCCGAAGGAATTTTGGTAACTCAAACTGCTGTGACAAATAGACAATCTGAGGATGGCCGGGAACCAACTGATCGACCGGACCTTTTACCTTTTCATTTTCAAAAATTACTTGCCCGGAAGAGGGTTGCTCAAGCCCCGCGATGATTTTCAACAAAGTACTTTTGCCTGAGCCCGTCTCGCCGGCAATTACTATTTTTTGAAACTGATTTTGTGAGAAGTGAATGTCTTTTAAAATATAATTCTTAACCTCTCCAAAAGTGACTCCTGAGACAGACAAAAGGTTGATAGACATGTGAGGATTTGTGATTTATTCTATTAGGAGACTTAGACTATTCATGATCGTTGAACATTGATAATTTGTTTTTTCAGAGAAAAAATAGTCAGCCTTTCCTGAAATATTCTGCGGCAAAAATAACTAACTTTTAAATTGCTGCCGCAGAAATTTACTCTAAAAAGGTAACTTGTATATTCAATCTCCGATACAGAGATTTAAGCCAGCTTTCATAAAAGAAACAACAAGAAGGAGATCAAATTATATCCGAAATTCATTCAGCAATTGGTTACACAGTATGAAATAAAAGAATCAAGTAAAAAATAAATCATTTTCCGTGAGCAATCCAAATTCGTGGGGAGTCCTTAAAAAGAGTTATTTCTCTGGGCTGATTCTGATGGCTCTTTTCTTTGCAATGGTTTTTTTCGTCTACGATGTTTTATTTTCTCCACCCTCAATCCATAAAGGCATCATTGTTGAAAAAATATTTGTCCCAGGGAAAAATGTCGCGGGACCGAACATGGTAACGGGAAGTCGCTATAGAACCTACAAGTATAATATCACAGCGAAAGCCCAGCACCAGTGGGTTGCATTTGTGAAAGACGAGACCGGTGAGTTATTAAAAGTCAATTGCAAATCGGACCACTATGAAAAAAAAGTAGTGGGCGATACTTTATTGTTTAAAGAATTTCGCGGAAATGTTTTTAAAACAGAATACTTCTCCCACAACGATGAGGACATTGATAGCCTCGATTTAAGCAAAAATCACATTCATTGATTTTTAGACCGAAGCGTCAAATTTAGTTTTCGTGCTCTGTCGGGATAGTCTGTTATAATTCCATCAACACCCATTGCTTTCAGTTCTGTCATCTCCTTTTCGTCATTGACTGTCCAGGGGATTACACGCATGGGGCGCACTTTCTGTTTTGAATTTAAAATTCGAGTAGGTGTAAGCGCGTGAAGGTGCATTACTTCATTCTTATCAAGCAAATGATAATCGGGACTATAGATATCCGGAAAAAAACCGAGCTCATGCAAATTCTCTATTGATTCCTTTAAATTTTCGATCAATAACGCCAATCTTACACTAGGATATTTTCGATGCCAGTATTTGAGCACACGCGAATCAAATGATTGGATGATTACGCGGTCCCAAGGCAAATACTGATCAATAAGATTATAAGTTAAATCCGAAAACTCATCAGGCTTGGGATGAAATTTTCCGTCATCTTCTTTTGCACTTTTAATTTCAATATTATAATCCACTTCATACTTAGTGAAATTCTTAATATGATTCTCGGCTGCGACAATCACCTCCGCAAGTAAAGGTTTATAGATTTTCACCTTCTTCTGCTCCGGGAAATTTGAATTTCCCTTCGATCCACAATCCCACTCCTTTACCTGATCATAGTTCATTTGAAAAATGTTGTGCTTCTTTTCATCTTTTTCCTTGATTTCTTTTCCAGAAGGATCTAGGCAAAATGTTGCTCTCATCCATGGTTCGTGTGATACCACTATTTGCTTATCCTTGGTAATTGCCAAGTCCATTTCCAAAGTCGTTACCCCCGAATCCAATGCAAGTAAAAATGCCGGGATGGTATTTTCAGGCATCAGTCCACGTGCACCCCGGTGACCCTGCACATCAAATTTTGAGATTTGTGGTTTGGACATGAAAAGTGATGTAATGAAAAAGAGTAAAATAATTTTTAAAGACATGTTCAGTTTAGATTAACCAGTAATATCATTCAAAAATAAATCATTTTGCATTGGGAACTTATTAACTTTCAATTAAAGTAACTCTCATGCAAACAAAATATTCATTCTTATTTATAGCCCTGTTTCCCTTCTTTGGATTTTCTCAAAATCTTAAATCAGGAGGAACTCTCAAACCCGAACAAGCCGTCATGGACATTCGGCATTACACCATTACACTGGATATTGATCCTCAACAAAAATATATAAAAGGAAATACGGAAATTGATCTGATCTTGACACAACCAACTCAAACGTTACTTTTTGACTTGTGGCACAATTATAAAGTGAACGAAGTTCTGGTCAACGGAAAAAGTACGGAGTTCCAATTAGGTGCGGATGACTTGATCCGAATACCTAAAGAATTGCCAGCTGGAAAAGTAAAAGTAAAAATCGATTATGAAGGGGCGCCTGGCATAGCGGAACATGCGCCCTGGACTGGGGGATTTCAATGGGAAAAGGACACCAAAGGCAATCCATGGATTGCAGTGACCTGTCAATCCGAAGGAGGAAAAATTTTCTTCCCATGCAAAGACCATCCGAGTGATGAACCCAATGAAGGTGCCGACTTATTTCTTACTGTTCCTAATGGATTGATTGTAGCAGGGCCAGGTTTACTCGTCAAGCAATCGGCAAAAAAAGACAAGACCACTTTTCATTGGAAAACAAATTATACCATCAGTAATTATTGTCTCGTATTCAACATTGGGAATTATAAAAAAGTCAGTAGAGAGTACACGACCGTAAATGGCACCAAAGTTCCCATGGACTTTTATGTTCTCGAAGAAAATGAAAGTAAAGCGATGCATGAGCTTGATTTGATGGCCGAGGCGTGTCGTGTTCTCGAAAAATATTTTGGGGAGTATCCCTGGGCAAAAGAAAAAATTGGGTTATGCGAAACTCCCCACCTTGGCATGGAGCATCAGTCATTGATCGCGTATGGCAATAAATTTAAATACACTAAAGTTGGCAATGAAGATTTTGACTGGCTGCTGGTGCATGAGTTTGGTCACGAATGGTGGGCAAATAAAGTAACTAACCGCAATTGGGCTGATATGTGGATACAGGAAGGCATTTGCAGTTTCGCTGATGCACTCCACATTCGCGAAGAAGGTGGCGAACAAGAATACATGATGTGGATGCAACGAACTGCTCGTAACACACAAAACAAACTCCCGATTGTTCAGGGCGAAGATGTCGATTCGGACAAAGCCTATCATGGAGACATTTACGGCAAAGCTGCCTTCTTCATGCATACGCTTCGCTACATGATGGGAGATGATTTGTTTTTCGCTACGTTAAAAAAATTAGCAACTGATCCTCAATACACTTATGACAACACTGTAACCACTAATGATGTAGAAAAGCTTTTTAGCACAGCCAACGGCAAAAGCCTGAAACCACTTTTTGATCTTTTTCTACGAACCACCGATAAACTGGAAATTTCAGTAAAGCAAGTCGAAACAGATAAATACATTATTCAGGCTCTCAACCTTGATTATGAAATACCAATCGAAGTGATGACGAGTTCAGGCATACAAAAAATTAAACTGGCCAAAATAAAG
>Ga0307509_10007468_pt1 | contig 14264 bp, 14 predicted proteins | sample 10_EM_MG_FD_202245 | JGI IMG/M metagenome (GOLD analysis project Ga0307509, IMG submission 202245) | Populus trichocarpa ectomycorrhiza microbial communities from riparian zone in the Pacific Northwest, United States - 10_EM | ecosystem: Host-associated > Plants > Roots > Unclassified | place... | reverse complement strand
CGTGTGCGCCCAAGAACATCTAAGAGCCCATAGAATGTGAGGCAATCGACCTCTAAGTTCTAGGATGACTTTGCCGGTGAAGGTAGGGTAACTTGGGTTCCTCAGTAGGGTAACTGGGACCTATGGGTATAATGACCAAATTCCCATGGTAGGGTAACTTAGCCCTCTTATGCCTTTAACCGCTCAGGAAGTCCTCCAGGCGACCACAGAAGTCGTCTCGGAGGCCCGTGTAACATTCCCATAATTCTCTTGACCTTATGCAAATGTGCTCCCGAAAGGTTACCCTGCCTAGTAGAGCACCTCAAGGCTACTCAACTATTCCCTAGGCCTTATCCTAGGTTTACCAGCTATTTGTATCAAGTATACGAGACCATACCACCTCTGGTTACCTCTAGGTATACCATTTGGGCTAAGGTGATAGTGATTGTAGCTACCTATCGTAGGGTCGTTACACTACAATGACTATTACCTTAGCCCCAATGGTATATCAAGTGGTAACCAGAGGTAGTATAGTCCGGTATACTTGGTATACAAAAGGCAGGTTATCATTAAGCAAGGCTACAGGAGCCACAAAGTAGCCTTGGGTATTCTGTTAGGCAGGATACTCTTTCGCGAGTATGTTCATATAAAGTTACAGAAACTATGGGAATATTGGATGACTCAAGGGCAACATTAGATGTCACCATGCGGACCTCCAAAGAGGTTAATGGCATAAAAGGGCAAAGTTACCCTACCTTGCGAACTTGACTATTATGCCCATAGGTCCCAGTTATCCTACTCAGGAACCCCAGTTACACTAACATATCGCACAGGGAAATCACCCATGACAGGGATTCCGCTTCGGGGCCATGCGGAGTTGAAGCCCTTCTCTACCCATAGAAAATCATAAGGAAACTGTTAAAGAAAAAATTAAAAAAATGAAGAAAAGAAATTCATATAAAAAGAATCTATGTATCTCTCTTTTTGGGCCCTTTCCTAACTTTTATTCACCCATTTCCGTGCTGGTAATGGTGTCCGGCCTACAAAGCCAATACCCCCACATGGCTCTGCCTTCCCCTCTATTCCCAGATCTCCAATCGCCTCAGTAACTTCATCAACCCAGGGATCATCCTCAATAGTATGAACGGTAACATTGTCAGATATGAGAACGTTTTTTTTGGACCGTGATGGAGGGGTTGTAGGTATTTTTTTAACATGAGACCGGAGCTGTTCTTCCTTTACTAGTGCCTTGGCTTTCCTAACCGCTGTCTTAGCAGCTTTCTCCTCATCAGCTACCTCCTCATCAGCTACCTCCCTCGTGTCTCTAAGCTCTACCACCTGATGTGTTGTAATAACTCTAGCCTTAAAAAGTCTTTTTCTGTCTCCATAATTGGTTTGTGATTTTGGGCAACAGATTGGCAGAACTTTTCATGAAAGTGATCACCAAGTTCCATTTCCATGAGGGAGCCCTGTAGCCCATGGTCTATTTTCTGAATAAGCGAGTGTAGTTTTCAGCACTTGCAGATGTGCCCTTAACTAGACCAAGGACTTCTTTGCTAGTAGATCTGGCCATTCGAGTTGTGTGGCGTGTTGTGGGAACAGGAATGACAAATTGGCGCTTGCGCAGTGGAGATGACTTTGGTGGTAAAACCAGGTGTGGATTGAAGGGATGAATTCCTGCAGCCTGCCAGGCTGCTTCAATATTACTTTTAGTGTAAGTTCGCTTTCTTGCTTTAAATAAATACCTGCTAATTGTAAGGATAATAGTTAGAATAATGTAATAATACAAATACTTAATAGTAGGAAGGGCTTATACTTAAGAAGGGTGCCCTTATTTATACCTGTATCAAAGGTTCCCTCCATTGATTCATCGAGATTGTTGCTATAATGACCCTGTAAGGGGCTAAATGGCCCTATATCTAAGGGTTGCAGCATGTGGGTAGAGTGCCGAGGCAGACACAAAGGAACTATCTTCCGGTGAAGACAATAGTCAAAGAACTCCCATTTAACATGAGATACATGACCATCCATAATTAGTAATGATTAATCGCCAAAGTATTAAATCTTTCTCGCTCCTCCTAGTCGGTTCGTCTTAGGCGCGGCATTGCACTATTATGTTGTTGCTTCTCCTCACTACCCCGCTCAAAATCTTCTATCTACATGCGATCAAGTGAAGATATCCTTGGCGGCAAGTGCTGAGCGGAATCCCTGTCATGGGCGGTTTCACCATGCGATACGTTACCTTCACCAGCAAGGACAATGCAGAACTTAAGTGATAATTGTCTAACAATCTAGTAACTCTGAGATATTCATAAGCGCATGTGAGGTTACACAGGAAAGCCTGTAGCTTGCATCAAAGCTATATGAATATCAGTTTTGATGGTTACTAGTTATATTGATGTAGTTGCTAAAACACTGGTAAAAGACGATCCATGGGGATGCTCCCATCATACTATACATCGAAGGTGTCCCAAAGAGGGAATCCCGTCTGCAAGATATATAAGTGGGGTATGAGTAGTTGCCAGATATGGTGTCACATATCAATAGTCCATCTGCCATCTAGAAGTCTATCTTTTCCTACAGGTAGTAGGGTACTCTTCCAGAACACCCTTAGATAGTTCCAGGAAGTCTAGGTGTTTTCACGACAATTACCTAGATAGACAGCCGGAACATTCCCCTCTTGATTTGTAGCATTATTATAGGTTGTTAGTGGACTGTAGAGGTATGAGTCTTATCACAGTAGAGTATGTTCCATGAGCGTGGCTATAGGTAGTGCCTATTAAGCCAACAATCGGTTAGATCATCCCAGGGGAGCTTGCCTGTCGGAATATCATATTGAATAAGCTAAGTAGATTAAATAATAGTCTGCATATCTTGTATAGATGAAACTACCAGTGAGCTAGTAGGTCTACCACCTAGGTATTGACTCCAGTTGTCGTCATGGCAGTTAGCCACTAGTATGACTTCGATAGGAAGAGTTTTTCTATCTGTAGTTGTAACGACCCTACAATAGGTAGCTACAATAACTACCACCTTAGCCCAAATGGTGTACCAAGTGGTAACCAAAGGTGGTATGGTCGCGTATATACATAGCTAGTAAACCTAGGATAAAGCCTAGGGAATAATTGAGTAGCCTTGGGCACTCTACTAGGCAGGGTAACCTTTCGGGAGAACATTCGCATAAGGTCAAGAGAATTATGGGAATGTTACACGGACCTCCGAGACGACTTTTGTGGTCGACTGGAGAACTTCCGGAGCGGTTAATGGCATAGGAGGACAAAGTTACCCTGCCTTGGGAATTTGGTCATTATGCCCATGGACCCTAGTTACCTTACTGAGGTATCCAAGTTACCCTACCTTCACCGGCAAAGTCATCCAGGAACTTAGAGGTCAATTGCCTCACATTCTATGGGCTCTTAGATGTTCTTAGGCGCACACGCAGCTGCGCGGGGAGGCCCCACGCCTGAGTAAGGGCGGCCTGAACATGCTATTGAACTTGGGCAGGTTTTGCTAACACCCCCCTCTGGCCCCAGCGTTGGGACGCCTCGTCATAGGCAGACGGCTGTGTAGTTGCTCGTTTGCTAGTTAAAAGAGGTCATTGGAGCAGCTGCCGTAACACTGTATAAGTCGTCGCCGTCCGTCCAACTGAATGTCGTTCGCAGGATAAATAAGGGGAGTATGGGTAACCGCCAAATTGGGGGTCACCCATAAATGGGCTCCCGGCACCTAGGAGTCTACCATGGCATACCTGTAGTAGGGTAATCTTCCAAGTGGTACTTAGGTAGTCCATAGAGGCCAGGGTGCTTTCGGGACAAATACCTCAGTAACCAGCTGGGGCCTTCTCCCTTTGATTTGTAGCATTACTATGGGTTGTTATTGGACTCTATAGGTATGAGTCTTATCACGGTAGAGTATGTCCCGAGAGGATGGCTATGGGTAGCGCCCACTTAACCAACCATCGGCTACATCTCACCGGGGGAGCTTCCATGTCAATTTATCATATTGGATAGTCGCGTAGATTAAATAATGGACAGCATAGCTTGTATGGACGAAACTACCACTGGGCCAGTGAGTCCACCACCTAGGTATTGCCTTCAGTGGTTGTCATAACAGTTAGCCACAGGTATGACTTCAATAGGAAGACTTTTTCCACCTGCGGTTGTATTGGAGATGCATTGCAGAAACTCATATCCTATTGACGGAGTTAAGTGTACCCGAGATGGTCTGACACTTCCGGCAGGATAAATCCTGATGGAGGGTAGACCTCGGACAAACCCTGAGCAGGACAGGGTGCTCGCACAAGGTCGGAAGTAGTGGTGAATGTCAAAGGCTTAAATCTGATATCTACTTAAGTTTAAGCGTTTGGCATTCTACTTCGACAACTAACTTTTCCTCGAGAGAACTAAATTGAGTGAAGCTTCGAGCTTAACTCTATTAAGTTTTACCGTTGATTCTTCTGAATTATTTTACCTCATCTTTATCTTCTACATTGAGTGTTTGGTGCGGTCACAACCTTAGAGTTCACCTCTCTATAGGGTGACCCCGTTACAGTATATAGTTAAGCGCACTCGCTTAACTCTCTTCTGAGAATCGTTGAAACCCATCATCTTGACATTTGTTTGATTACGAGTCGCTTGTCTCGTACAAGAAGCATCGGGTGGAAAGAATAATGTCTTCAGATATGGATGTAGTCCAGTATGACTATGACATTTCCCGCTATAATGCTATTGCAGACTTCCGCGGAATAGAATGGAAGTCCATCGAGGAGCAGATGGCCCACCTAGAACCCACAGACATCCCTGAGGAAGTACAGGAGTTAGAAATATTGAACCCTGTTACTTTTCTTCAAAGCTTCACGCATGACCCTTGGGTGGGACAAACAATCCCTCCACAATGACGAACTTCCATGACCTTTGGCAACTTTACTAGGGAACTGTTTGAACCCTACATACTAAGAGAAGTAACCAAGAGGTTTCAAGAAGCCAAGGCTTCCATGGGAGATTTCATCACCGCTACGCAGCTCGAATAGCAAAACGAGATCATAGCCAATGCCAACCGCTGGATGAAGATTCAGCAGGTAGAGTACCGTAAATTAGGCCTTTCAGATCGAATGATCAGGGCCCGCCTGACAGCTTTGCAGTTGGCTGTTCAGGGAGGGCACTCAATAGACTCCGACAACGACGTCAACATGCGTACAGCACCTCCGCTACCTCTAGCAATTGAGCCTCCTCCGCAATACGCAGCTGAGATGGCGGCTGTCATGTTGCATAAGGAAATGGCACCAATTTTGACTCAAGTCGCTCAGACGGCCTTGGAATCGCCAGAGCGAGTCAGACAATTGGAACAGCAATTGCAAGTGTTGGTCGTTCCTCAACCAGCCCCGCTGACCGTGGCATTCGAAGAAGCCATCAGATCTAGAGGTGTCAGCCCTGTGGCAAACCTCAGGAACCTTCGAGTTGCAGCTTAGCGGAGTGGTATTACAAAGTCTATAAGCCAAGCTTCGAAACAAAGCTCGAGACAAAACCCGCCACAGCCACGACCTCGAGCTCCATCAAACGTACCTCCCCCGCCGGTAGTTGAACCTCTCACACCAGCACAAGCGATAAGGGTAGAAACAGATCGGCCCTACGCAGTTGCGGCTTCAACACTGATACCTGCCACTCCTCACAATCCGGTAGTCTCTGCTTCGGCACAGGTACCACCGGCTCCGGCAAAGCCTTCTGGCCAAGCTGGATGGTCAGGTTTTTCAGACCAACCAGGACAATTCGCTTCAAAATATTGCAACCAAGGATGTCGCATGGTTGGGGGAGACGGTAGTGAGTTTCATTTTTCGCATTGCCCACCCTGTGTTAAAAGGATGGACCAAGCCATTATAATGGCCCCGAAAGAAACATCAACAGTTACTCAGAAGAGGTGTTGTACATATTGTGAGTCGACCCGACATAAGGTAGCCGACTGTGGGGATTTTCAGCGTGAATACTTGAGACCCCAACCTCAACAATCCGTCCGTCAACCGCTCCCACCACGTTCGCCCGCACGCCCACCGTCTGATCAGATGGATGAGGACGAGCCAGTGGAAGAACGGTTTGACGGCTATGACATGCCTGGGGGAGCTCAAGGTGGAAACACCGGAGGCGCTGGGGGAGGACAACCTCCCAGAGGTGGAAACGTTGCTGGAGGAGATGATCCGGGTGATTCCAGTTCTTCTTCGTCCGATAGTGATGGATCCGACGCCTCACCCCCCGATCCAAGAGACTTCCTTGGCAGTCGCAAGCGCCACTGGAGTCGAGAAAAGAAGGACAAGTACGATAGACGATATGCGGCTCTGAATAAGTTTATTCAGGAGTGTCATAAGGCTAAGAAGTTATCTCATCAGCCTAAGAAGCCAGAGAAACTTGGAGTTGACCCCTTCACCGGGCATCCCAATGACACACAACGCTTCGTACATGATGTCGAGATTAAGCTGGACTACTTCCGCGATTCCCTGGTAAAGGAAATCGACAAAGTCAGCCTCGTCATCCCTCTCTTGAGAGATACTGCCAAAGAATGGTATAACGCCATACACCTGCACATTAACAAAGATGCGGCCAAACGACGAGGGATCAAGTTTGATCCCAAGAATGAGTTGCAAACCTGGGAAGGGTTTCGCAAGCGTTTGGAAGGCAGGTTTGGCGGTCACTCAGATAGGAATCACGCTCTGAGGGAATGGAGCCAGTTGTACATGAAGGACAGAAAGGTCGATCGCTTTATCAACGAACCTATCCGCCTTGCAGCAGTGTTAGGGTATAGTGGGGAGTTTGTGAAAGACAGGGCACGCATGGGCATGACTGACGTCCTCAACACTGCCTAGTCCATGAAAACCCCCCATCCAGTAGCATATATGGATTACCTAGACCTATTGCGTCAAACTGGACACCAACTCGAAGATGCCTCCAATTTTCGTACACAGGTACAAAAGGAGCCACATTCTTCGAAACGTGCACAGAGCGACGACAGGCATACTTCTGAGAGAAAGGGACAGAGGAAGGAGAAAAAGGCCACAGGCCCACGGCAGCAGAAGCCCCGCAACCGAGCACAAGGGTTTACAAAACCCGCAAAAACAGAGCATACGAAGATGCACTGGAATGTGCCTCAGACTCTGATTGACAAGCGCAAACGGCTGAATCAATGTTCTCGTTGTGGACAAGATGGCAACTACTGGGCAAAGTGTCCTTCCGCAGCCCCAGTTGTCGCGTCCTCACACCTTCGGTGAAAACGAAGTGCTGGTGAGGCTGGACATGAAGCCACCCAAGTCCCAAAGTCGAGACGCATTGAAGCGGCTCCTAAACCTGCTGTGAAACAAGTTGTTGCCGAGCTCCATGGTTCACCCCCCCCAGATTTGGATATCTTGGAGGTTGATACCAACATGGATGACTAGGTAAGCTTTATCCTATGATAAGATCATGGTTGGAAAGATGCTAAAACTTTACGCTAAGCCGAATGATGGGCATACTAGGTGAAGATCAAAGATGTTGGTTGTATGTTCCCCAGCCTTAAGCGCTACAAACTGAAAATAATATATCACACTAGAAAATTCACGATAGAGAAAGGTTTCTTTTGTGCCGTGTTGGGATGGTTACAGCTCTTTCAATTTAGTTTTGTTTATTTCTTATGTGATATTGTGCAATGTATTGTTTGCTTATCTCATTCTGTTTTCCATTTTTTGGAAGGAATTTGGTTGGGTTTTATTTTGATTTCATCAGGCTGGACTTGACTTAGCAATTGAAGTTATTTTGCAAGTTTAGATGAGAAGGGTTGAGTACCCAAAATCATGCTGGCGTGATAGTAAACACCCGAGCTATTGAAACCCCGTAAATTTATCAAGTGATAAAACTATTCACGACCCATTGTGGCCGCTCTTGTGTCGAAAGACAAGAGAAATTGACTTGTTATCGTAAAACATACCAAATCTTTCTGAGAAATACTAACCAAAATGTTTAGGGACAAGAGACCCGAAAAGCGGTTAAGGCTAGCTGGCCCACCGCCACATACAAGATCCATTCACATGAGGGTGAGATTGGAATGGAGCCACAACAAAGAAAGGCTGAGTGGTGAAGCCCTCTAATTATTGGATAGTGGCGCTACTGGTGCAGTTCTAAGTAGCGATTGGGTTAAAGAAGCCCAAGTACCTTGCGTTCATCGGAAAGATCCGACACCTATTACAGATGCAAGTGGGAATCATATCCCAGGTTCGGGCCTTCATTATACTACTATGGTAGATATGTACATAGGAGACCACATGAATAAAATGCGATTTGAAGTCGCAGACATGCCGGCAGGCAAGGTGAATGGTTACCTGCCAATGTCGTGGTTGAAGGACCACAACCCAGATATCAACTGGGAAAAAAGCAGTCTGAAGTGACACTCTGATTATTGTAAAGCCCGCTGTCTTAGAAAGGAAAGGCGCTTAGAGTTCATTACAGAAGAGGAACTCTTAGCCGAAGACCCAGACAATATCTTTGTCATGGGCATGGCCCTTTACACTGATGAAGACGGTGAGGACATCAAGATTAAGATTCTCCCTGAATATAGAAACTATGCAGAGATATTCAGTCAAGAGAAAATAAATGCTTTACCTGAGCATAGTAAATACGATCATCGTATCGACTAGATTCCTGAGGCCAAACTACCAGACGGGCCTATCTATCCCTTGTCTAAGAAGGAATTGGACGCACTTTGGGATTATATTAGGGAAATGGAAGACCATAGAAAGATTAGAAGATCTTCCTCGCCAATAGGCGCCCCTATATTATTTGTACCGAAGCCTGATGGGACGCTTCGGTTATGTGTTGATTACCGAGGGTTAAACAAGATTACTATCAAGAATAAGTATCCATTGCCCTTGATGAGCAAGCTTAGGAGTAGGCTCAGTAAAGCCACTTTCTTCACAAAATTGGATTTGAAGAATGGCTATTATCTTATCCACATGGGGGAAGGAGAGGAATGGAAGACCACTTTTAAAAGCAGATACGGTCTTTATGAGTACACCGTGATGCCCTTTGGGTTATGCAACCCAACATCAATGTTCCAGAGTATGATCAATGATATATTCCGTGACATGTTAGATCTCGGAGTCATCGCCTATATGGATGACATATTAATCAATACGGAGAGAGTTGAAGAACATGTTGCCCTGGTAAGGCGAATCATGGAAAGGCTGAGAAAGGCACGCCTTTGCGTTAGCATTACGAAGTGAAGCTGCCATCAACGGGAAGTAGAATTCCTTGGGTATAAGATATCCGATAGAGGAATCCCTATGACAAGTACAAATGTTGAAGAGATCCGGGCATGGTCAACGCCTGAGAAGGTCGTCGATGTGCAAAGCTTTATGGGCTTTGCCAATTTCTATCGTCAGTTCATAAAAGGTTTTAGCAAGATAGCCAAACCATTAACAGACTTGACAAAGAAAGGTATGCAATGGATGTGGACTCCTTCATGTCAGGATGCTTTTGACAAATTGAAGGAGAGATTTACTACAGGTCCGATTCTGACACACTTTGATGACACTCGTCAAACCAAGTTGGAAACTGGCGCTAGTGACTTTGCATTAGGAGACGTATTATCTCAACTCTGTGTGGATGAGAAGTGGCATCCTGTAGCATTTCATAGTAGAAAATTCTCACCAGCAGAGATAAATTATGACATCCATGATAAGGAAATGGCCGCAATCATGGCAGCTTTTATGGAATAGGCATATATGTTGATATCGGTTGATGATCAGATATTGGTGTACACCGATCACAAAAATTTAAAGTACTTTAATACTACCAAGACTCTAAACCGTAGACAACATCGCTGGGCAGAATTTCTACAACCGTTCAATTTTAATGTTATTTATAGAGAGGGACGGTTAAATGAAAAGGCTAATGCTTTGTCGAGGCGTAGGGACTACCGCCCTGAAGAGGGGAGTAATTCCGAACCTTTTACATTTTTCGCCCTGGAAAGTATATTGGAGACAAGCCTGTCATCCTGTGACCACATGTGTTGCAGACTTGCCAAGGGTTTCGGTTGCAGATAACATTTCATGAGACACTTATGAAGGCAGCTGATAGTGATGAAACCTATTTAGCAACGCTAAAGGCGCTCCTCAAAGGCGATAGTAATGTCAATAGAAATTTTAGTTTCGAAAAGGACTTGCTCCTGTATAAGAACAGGTGGTAGATTCCAAAGGATGAAAGTCTAAGGCGAACGATCATGGAGGCAGAAGATGATTCAAAGATTGCTAAACACTTCGGAACATACAAGACCATTGGTCGTGTTAGGGCTAACTTCTATTGGCCAAAGATGGATGAAAACATTACCGAGTACGTTTGCTCATGCGATGTATGTCAACGTAATAAAGTCATCTGGCATAAGAAGTATGGACTCCTAGAACCCTTAGAAGTTCCTATGAGACCCTGGACGGCAATATCCATGGACTTTATTGTTGGGTTACCAAAGTCCGATGGGTATACGAAGATATGAGTTATCGTAGACAGGTTCTCCAAGATGGCACACTTCATACCCCTATGGACAGAGGAACATATTAAGGAACTAGCCTTGACGTTCGTGAAAGAAATCTGGCGCCTCCATGGACTTCCTGAATCAATTGTCTCTGACCGAGATACCTGATTCACGTGTAAGTTTTGGACAAGCCTGATGCAGCTATTGCAAGTAAAGCTAAGCCTCACTACCGCATTCCATCCAGAAAGCGATGGGCAAACTGAACAGGTTAATCAGACACTAGAACAATATTTAAGTAGTTATTGTTCATATTAGCAAGATGATTGGGTATCGCTGTTGCCGTTCGCAGAACATGCGTATAATACTTCAATGTCGGAATCCACAAAGGCAAGTCCCTTTGAAATAAATTATGGATTCTCCACATAGACTCAGTGGTCAGGGATAGTGTCAGATAACAAAGGAATACACCCAGACAGCGAGCTTGTTGTGAAGGATTGGGAAGGCACGTAGCAAGAGATCCGAGAAACAATACAGCCGGCACAGAAAAGACAACGGAAATGGCATGATCAAAAGAGACAGCCAGCTCCGGACTATGTCACATTAGAAGATGTGATACAAGGCAGAGCTAAGAAAGCGGATAGGGTTATGCTAAACCGGAAGAACCTCAGTACAAAAAGGCGTAAGGAAAAACTAGACCATAAGATGTTTGGACCCTTGGTTATCAAATGCAAGGTGGGGTCTAGGGCGTATGAGATTGAGCTGGCGGAAAGATGGGACATCCATCCTCTATTCCATGTTAGTCTGTTGAAACCCTATTGTGAGGATCCTGTGGGCAGGCCTCAAAAGATAATACCAACACCTGACATAGTAGAATATAAGCCTAGCTATGTTGTTGCGGAAGTGGTTGATAGCCGGTGGTATGGGAATCCTAAATCAAAGTTTCCACACCGCTTTGTGCAATATATGGTTGCTTGGGAAGGGTACGGTCCAGAAGAGAACTCTTGGGAACCGTTCAAGATGTTAGCAGATACCGCAATGGAAGCATTGCAACAGTTCCATGAGAGGTATCGGTCTAAACCTAAAGACAATATGGTTATAGACAATCCAAACCGTGCAACTAAGAGACGAGGTTAACGGTCTGAGGACAAACCAAGAGAACAAAGGAGTAGAGTAACGACCCTACTATAGGTAGCTACAATAACTACCACCTTAGCCCAAATGGTACACCAAGTGCTAACCAGAGGTGGTATGGTCTCGTATATACATAGCTAGTAAACCTTGGATAAAGCCTAGGGAATAATTGAGCAGCCTTGGGCACTCTACTAGGCAGGGTAACCTTTCGGGAGAACATTCGCATAAGGTCAAGAGAATTATGGGAATGTTACACAGACCTCCGAGACGACCTTTGTGGTCGACAGGAGAACTTGCGGAGCGGTTAATGGCATAGGAGGAGAAAGTTACCCTGCCTTGGGAATTTGGTCATTATGCCCATGGAACCCAGTTACCCTACTGAGGTATCCAAGTTACCCTACCTTCACCGGGAAAGTCATCCTAGAACTTAGAGGTGAATTGCCTCACATTCTATGGGCTCTTAGATGTTCTTGGGGGCACACGCATCTGCGCGGGGACCCCCCACGCCTATGTAAGGGGGGCCTGAACATGCTATTGAACTTGGGCAGGTTTTGATAACACCCTACTCTGGCCCCAGCATTGGGACGCCTCGTCATAGGCAGACAGCTGTGTAGTTACTCGTTTGCTAGTTAAAAGAGGTGATTGGAGCAGCTGCCGTAACACTGTATAAGTCGTCGCCGTCCGTCCAACTGAATGTTGTTCGCAGGATATATAAGGGGAGTATGGGTAACCGCCAAATTGGGGGTCACCCATAAGTGGCTCTCCGGCACCTAGGAGTCTACCATGGCCTACGGGTAGTAGAGTAGTCTTCCTAGTGGTACTTAGGGAGTTCATGGAGGCCAGGGTGCTTTCGGGACAAATACCTCAGTAACCAGCCGGGGCCTTCTCCCTTTGATTTGTATCATTACTATGGGCTATTATGGGACTCTAGGGGTATGAGTCTTATCACGGTAGAGTAGGTCCAGAGAGGATGCCTATGAGTAGCGCCCACTTAGCCAACCATCGGCTCCATCGCACTGGGTGTAACGACCCTACGATATGTAGCTACAATCCTATCACCTTAGCCCAAATGGTATACCCAGAGGTAACCAGAGGTGGTATGGTCTCATATACTTTATACAAATAGCTGGTAAAGCTAGGATAAGGCCTGGGGAACAGTTGAGTAGCCTTGAGGTACTTGGCTAGGCAGGGTAACCTTTCGGGAGAACATTCGCATAAGATCAAGAGAGTTATGGGAATGTTAAACGGACATCCGAGACGATTTCTGTGGTCGACTGGAGGGCTTCCTAAGCGGTTAAAGGCATAAGAGGGCAAAGTTACCCTACCTTGGGAATTTGGTCATTATGCCTATGGGTCCCAGTTACCCTACTGAGGAACCCAAGTTACCCTACATTCACCGGCAAAGTCATCCTAGAACTTAGAGGCCGATTACCTCACATTCTGTGGGCTGATAGATGTTCTTGGGCAGACACGCATCTGCGCGGGGAAGCCCCACGCCTGTATAAGGGTGGCCCGAACATACTATTGAACTTGGGCGGGTTTTGCTAACACCCCCATCTGGCCCCAGCATTTGGACGGCGCGTCATAGGCAGACTGCTGTGTAGTTGCTCGTTTCCTAGTTAAAACAGGTCATTGGAGCAGCTGCCGTAACACCGTATAAGTCGTCGCCGTCGGTCCCACTGAATGTCTTTCGCAGGATATATATGGGGAGTGTGGGTAACCGCCAAAATGGGGGTCATCCATATATGGTCTCTCGGGCATCTAGGAATCTATTCTAGCCTACGGGTTGTGGGGTGGTCTTCATAGTGGTCCTCAGGTAGTCTCAGAAGGCCAGGGTCCTTTGGAGACAAATACCTCAGTAACCAGCCCGGACCTTCCCCCCTTGATTTGTAGCATTACTATGGGTTGTTATTGCACTCTAGAGGTATGAGTCTTATCATGGTAGAGTATGTCCCGAGAGGATGGCTATGGGTAGCGCCCACTTAGCCAACCATCGGCTACATCTCACCGGGGGAGCTTGCATGTCAATTTATCACAGTGGATAGTCGCGTAGATTAAATGATAGACTGGATAGCTTGTATAGACGAAACTGCCACTGGGTCAGTGAGTCCACCACCTAGGTATTGACTCCGGTTGTTGTCATAACAGCTAGCCACTGGTATGACTTCGATAGGAAGAGTTTTTCCACATGCGGTTGTATTGGAGATGCATTGCAGAAACTCCTATCCTATTGACGGAGTTAAGTGTACCCGAGTTGGTCCGACACTTCTGGCAGGATAAATCCTGATGGAGGGTAGACATCGGACAGACCCTGAGCAGGACAGGGTGCTCGCACATGGTCGGAAGTAGTGGTGAATGTCAAAGGCTCAAATCTGATATCTACTTAAGTTTAAGCGTTTGGCATTCTACTTTGACAACCAACTTTTCCTTGAGAGAACTAAATTGAGTGAAGCTTCGAGCTTAACTATATTAAGTTTTACCGTTGATTCTTTTGAATTATTTTACCTCATCTTTATCTTCTACTTTGAGTGTTTGGTCCGGTCGGAACCTTAGAGTTCACCTCTCTATAGGGTGCCCCCGTTACAGTATATAGTTAAGCGCACTCGCTTAACTCTCTTCTGAGAATTGTTGTTTTAGCCTACAGTTTGGACATTGTTTGATTACGAGTCGCT
>Ga0307509_10007467_pt1 | contig 14270 bp, 22 predicted proteins | sample 10_EM_MG_FD_202245 | JGI IMG/M metagenome (GOLD analysis project Ga0307509, IMG submission 202245) | Populus trichocarpa ectomycorrhiza microbial communities from riparian zone in the Pacific Northwest, United States - 10_EM | ecosystem: Host-associated > Plants > Roots > Unclassified | place... | reverse complement strand
AATCTTTCGGTTACTACACCTGACTTGGTGCCCGACCTCTGACCATATTGATTGCCCCGGTGGATTTCTCGGCGAGCATTGAAAAACGAGGGCGAGCGAGCCATAAGTTCCCCATACTTTTACCCCGGGAATGCAGTTCCTGTTCGCTCTTTTGCTTCTCTCGTCTTCGGCCTTATGCATTGAGGTCCTCTACGATGGTAGAGCCAAGCCGGACTTCGATGCAGGAGTCCTTGACAACAACAGTGGTCCGTACCTTGCGTATGTCATCCCTCCCTTCGGCGGTGCGCCTACTAAACGGTTTTGTACATAGCGTGGTCAAGGGATCTGAGGCCGCAAGCCATGTGCGTTCTTCAAAGTCTATGTCATTCACGTCCAGGCGTACTAACTGAGCCAAAATTAGTATACCAAATTCGTCCGCGACACATTCCTCCCCACACCACTCTGGAACAACCAGCCCAGCAATTCTGAAGATGTAATTGCTGTTTCTATTGACAATAGCTCAGTATTTATTCCCGGAGGCAACCTAAGCAATGCGCAATTCGGATTCCGAAGGACAGACCTGATCGCCTGGAAGAACTCAAGTATCCCGGAGCTCACAGCGATCTCACAAGTCAACACTACCGCTTTCCATTTCTCCATTGCTATGGATGATAGTAGGCCACTCAACTATACCCACGAGTACCAAGTCCTGTTCGTCGAACCGAGTGATGGGTCTCACGTCTTCGGAGTGCAACTTGGTATGCGTGCGGTGGTGGATCCTCTATCTTTCGGAATGCTGACTCGGATCCAGGATCGCCTTTTACCAATCCAACGGGGGAGCTCCCTGCGCCTGGCGCGCAGAAGTTCAAGATTCTGGACCACAGCCTGAATATACTATTCTCCACCCCATTCACCTGTGGAACCTGGCATAACTTTGCCATTGTCGTCGACTGGGACAACCTCACACTCGCGGTGTACTACTCCGCGGGATCTCAACCGCTCAAACTTGTCTCTCCACCAAAGAACAACCAAGGGGTGAAGGCGGGCCCTGACGGAAAGGGAGAATTCCACTTCGGTGTCTTGAAGGTACGTTAGCATCATATTGACGAGACAGCGCCGACTGATGAGACTTTGGAAATAGTTACCCTTGGTCAATCCTTCGGATTCTCCTGAGAGCAGAGGGGATGTGGTTCACCACGGTATTCAGGAGGGGACCACCGAGGCTCTGCTTTATTCTGGGATCTTCATCGAGAGAGTCAACCCGAAATCGGGACCCACACGATCTGGGCCCCTCGAGGCATAGTCCTAGATATACATACCCCAAGGCGTATAATTTGTTTCAAAAAAATACATGGACCTTCGCCCCGTCGATATCGCAAAGACTGAGCTAGTATCGGTCCGGCGGTTGCGGGTTTCCCAGACGCCGATCGGTCTGGCTGGAAATATTCCCACGGGCGCTACGGCTCTGACCAGTGCGATCATGGTCCTCTTCTTCTCTTCGGCAGGTAGCGTGACTCCAGCGACCGGAACCCCCGCATTTCTAATACGTCTCTCACCCTTCTCCGTAGTTCTAAATCCCGCGGTGGTGATCTACATGGGCAAAGACAAACATGAGAGTGAGTCCCATCTGCCTCCTCCGGACAACATCCACAACAGTGCTACGATCCAACTTAGATGAGGACTTGATAAAGTTTGCTTGGCCACAGGACATTTGGTTCCATGTGGATAAACTATCATCAGCGCACGTGTACTTGCGGATGCCTGACGGCATGACCTGGGATCATTTGCCTGAGCCGTTGCTGGTCGACTGCGCTCAGTTGGTGAAAGCAAACTCCATCGAGGGTAGGACCGATCTTGTCATTCGCAGTTTGACCGATCCGATTCCCGGTACGATTAGGCAATAAGAAGGATGACATCACCATCATCTATACACCGGCGGATAACCTGAAGGTTTGAAGGGAACGTCGCGGGTCAAGGTTAACCCGACTTACCAATCTCTCAGAAAACTGGGGACATGGCAATCGGACAGGTGTCCTTCCACAATGACAAGAAGGTCAGTAAAGATCGCATATGATCACGGATCGTACGATTGTGGCTCATTCAGATGACAGGTGAAGAAGAGTGCGTTGTTGCGATTCAATTCCTGTCGAGGTGTTTATGAGACGGGGTTCCCAGTTTACATCCAGAAACGGGAAAACACGATCGCCAATCGTCTGAACAAGACAAAGGTGGAGCGTCAAGTTGACCACGAGCAAGAACGCCAGGAACGAGTCAAGAGGGAGAATGAGATCAAGAGAGCCGCAGCCGTGGCACAGGTCCGTCGGTAGTCAATTATTTCTCCGCCAAGAGTCACTCAAAGTCGGCCCGGCCCCCCAGAAAAAGGCTGAAGCGGAACTCGCTGAGCAACGGAAGGCGGAGAAAGCTGCGAGGTCTTACGACATACTGTTCACCGGCGAAAACGAGGAGGACGCGCCGAGAAAGTCCGTCCGAGAGATGGAGGATGACTTCATGTGACTCCACACATGTCTTCGATTCATTTACCGTGTTTCTGGCAGGATCCTGTAGGAATTGATTCGCTACCCCATTGTGGCGCGATAGGCGAGCGTCTCGCCGTGAACCCTTGTCCCTAATGCTGTGCACCTCCCTGGTATAAAACGTACACCTCCTTCTCGAGGGGCTCAGCAACCAAGCTACCTTTCCCCCTCTGAGCTACCACCATGCGGTCTCACACCGAATCCTCTGACAGCGTCTCTATCATGTCATCTTCGACAATTGCACCTTCCGATTATACCGCTAGGTCGTCTACCACCACACTTGTACCCGAGAACCCCTCCAAAGGTTCGGGGGGGAGGAGTTCGAAGTCGAAAGACAAGAAGAAGGATAAGAGCAGCAGGAAGGACGATAAGCCGAGGCTGCCTACTCTTCGTCCGCCTATGGTCTTTGCTTAATCATATCTGGTAGTTATTCTAACTTTATCATCCTATCGCTCTTCCGCTGACAAGTTTTCTAGCCACATTTACCCCCCGTTGTCTCTTCCAAATCCTCCGATGACGCCTGTCACGCTCGCTGTCTACTGAGTTAAATTTAACCCATGGCCTTCAATGCTTGCGGAATCCACGATTAGCACAATACGGTTGTATACATTCATCCCTTATCTCCCTATCTTTATTTCCCATGTACATTCTCCGTAGTTCATCGACATCCATGTATCCTAGGGCGCTAATCTTATCTGGCGCGTCTGCGTTACGGACCGGTGACGACGTGACTGTCACGGTTTCGCGCAGTTGGTCACTTGTCCTTTCCCACTCCGCGTTCCAGCCGGCGTCCCTGTAGTGGACGATTTCCGGCTTTTCTTAAGTCACAAACAACCCCCGCAACACCGCCGACTAGCCGACAGGCATCTAGGACGACGCAACAAAATGCATCCAGCTCCTAGCCGACTGGGTCTCGGTATGCGACAGTCCTTGCCGTCATTTGGTCAGGGCCCCTCGATGGGTGCGTTGGCGCACCAACAGCAGATGCTACACCACCAACAATTCTCGCCGCCCCCAAAAGTTGTCCCAGTGTTCGTCGGTTCAATCTCCGGCGGAATTAGCGACGCATTTTTGAACGATCTTCTAAGTGTGAGTGGTGGATGATTGGTCGTGCCACAGTCACTCGAGCTGACGACGCGTAACTAGGCTTGTGGCCCCACACAACCTTTAAAACGGCTGATAACCCCGGCCGGGAAACCCCAAGGATTTGGATTTTGCGATTTTCAGGACCCTGACGGTGCGTTGCGGGCTCTGGAACTTCTGAACGGAGTTGAGCTACCGGCTCTGGAGGATGGGTGCGTCAACAAAAAGCTACTGGTGAGCACCACGGTTGCATTCGTGGCACTTCTTTGCCTAAACATGCCCCAGGTCAAGGTCGATGAGAAGAATAAAGTATTTTTGGATGCGTACCAGGCTCAAAAAATGAAGACCGATGTGCGCCTTTAACTATGAATATCAAAGCGGTCACTGACGTTAGCTTAGGCCGATGAACAGTTGCTGCAAGCCTGTCGGACGAAGGTCCAGACGCTTGTGACGGACATCAACAAGACATCACAGGAGGCAGCTCAAAGGGGCCTCCTTGATAAAGAAAAATACGTTATCCCTCCTCATTTGCATGACCTCCAAGAAGCGGACTTACCTGAGACCCAACGAGGTCTTGTCATGACCGAGATCGCCCAATTCCGAGAACGCTCCGCGAAGCGCGAGCGGGAGAAGATGCGGGACCTGAAACAAGGTATGCCTGTCTTGGGGGCTCCTAGCGGTCCTAAAATGAGAGAGTGGGGCAAGCCTCAGAACCAAATACAGGGGTCTCCACAGCCTGGGAAGGCGGTGGGCAAGGGGCCACAGTCTTACGACAAGCCCGTTGGGTTTGTTAAGGCTGGGGAGAGCCCCGCACAGGATGAGAGGCATTTCGCTGGGAAGACGAATAAGACTGATGAGGAGTTGGAGGCTGAAAGGAGAGAAGCGCGAAGGAGGGACGAGGAGGCCTCGTTCAGAGATGTGAGTTTTCTGTTGTGTCCGATTACTAACCAACGCCCCACGTCCATTGCTTTTTGAATGTCGCTAACCACTTATCCCACTTCTTCCGCCCCCCGCCAACAGAGGGAACGCCGTTACGAGCCCCGGGAGCGTGTCAGGATCCAGACACTTGAGCGCACTCTGGCGAGGGAACGAGCAGTTAAGGAGGCCGAGAACCGCGACAGGGTCGAGATGCGATCGCGCCTTGACATCTGGGACGACGATGAGAGCGACGAACTCTTTTACACAGACAGGTGTGTCACAACGTTCGTCGTTCCTTTGTAATGTTGATTGAATTCTTGCTAGGCCCCGTTGGCGTACAATGCGGGCGCGCAGGGTCGCCGCTGAAGAAGCGGCCGACAACGAATCGCGGGTGTTCGAAGAGAGGGAAGCGGAGAACCTTCGCCAGGAATCAGAACTCTTCCTTGCCAGACAAATGGACGAAATGCAGGCCCTTCAAGACGAGCAACGGAAGGCTGGAATGCTCTTAGACGACGGTGCTCCTGTCCGCCTGAACGTTTCGTTGGCCCCCGCCCCCAACGCCAAAAACGAAGTCGCCACAAAAGAGAAGACGTTAGTGTTCGGTGCAGAGGAAGAGGAGGAAGAGGGTGTCAGAAAGAGGAAAGCGCCGTTGGTGAGGCTCGACCTTGCTGAAGGAGGAGAGAAAGCGAAGGAAAGGTTGGAGAAGATTGCCGCGAGTGTACCAACAGAGAAGGAAACCTTGTTTAAGGGCAAAGTTAGGTGGGACGGTCTTTCTGATGTGAGCATATCCTATCTTCGCTGGTTGTATGGGTACTGACCAAGTACCAGGGTATGATCGACAGGAAGCTGGAACCGCTGATCAAACGCCTTATGACGAAGCACCTTGGAGAGTTGGATGATGACGATCTCGTCATGTTCGTGGTGGAACACTTGAAAGATCACAAGGGTCCGCAGAAACTCGTAGAGGGCCTCGAACCCGTGAGTCGTGACATTGATGCGCCCCCCTCCCCCGCGTTGACACCGTGTCCCTTAGGTTCTCGAGGAAGAGGCTGCTGAATTCACGATCGGTCTTTGGCGACAAGTCATTTTCGAAAGCATGGCCTACGGGGAGGGATTACACACGGAGAAGATGATGGTTGAGTGAGAGGCAGGTTGTCTGTGCCCACGCACAGGTACGTTTTGTATGCACCGGATTTCGACCCCCATTTTTTCTACAGTACGTAGGGATGATTCTCCACCGTTTCACCTGTGGTTAGATCCTCTGACCCCAGCCTGGATGTGGAGAGCCCACTATCACTTTCTTGCACGGGATGTTTCCATATTCTCGTGAGTTGCACATTATTCAGCTGGCGGTAATACAGATGATATTTCGCTTTCCCTCTATCCGCACGAACAAGATGTCCCATGAGGGTTTGGAGTTGGATGGTTTGACGATGAGTACCGCCCACTCCCGCGCACCCTCCAGGTTGATGGCTCCGTCCTGTCCAGACAGTTCCCGACCCTGGCGTCTCCAGGTCTTTCAGGGTGTAGACGACTTTCAAGGCTATCCCGATGTAGAAGTTCTTGGTGTTCTCCCAATACGTGGCATTCATATCGTGACGCACGGAACGTCGTAACCTTTTGGGGCCTGTGTTCTGTCCTCAACTGATTCGCCTTCGTTCCCCCACAATCATGACGTCTGTCCTCCTGATACCCCCGTGTCCCCCCCACTAACTATATATCGATCACTCCCGGTCGACAGAGGACCTATTCCGATGGAGGAAGAAGCTATTTCGAGGGATGCACGCCTACGTATCTCGCGACCGGGAGTTTGGGGCGCGCTAACCTAGCTGGTCGTATCCGATCGTATTCACTCATTCGAACCCGTGGGAGAACCGACCAATGACCTTTGCTTCTCGTTTAGAGATAAGTATAAAAGATGGGACCCGTGCTTGGGTGTTGATTGCTTCTCTACCCTCCATATGGAGTGCTGTTCCTGCTTTGGCATCTTGGTAGAGGGGCCCCATTCCTGACTTGTTTACCGGGAAATGGCTAGAGGGGTCTGAGCCCCTTTCCATCCTGTTCTGTTCGTGTCTAGCTTTCTAACTGTCCTCTGCGCTTTTACAGTGACTTCGACTTCCGGTCCTGTGAACCCCTCGTTGAGCCTGGTTCGTTAACTGTGTGGATTCAAGTGTACCGCCGGGCTGTTTGCATGCACAGGCGACGGTCTCTTCGGTCTGGGCAATCTGTCCACGTCCGGTGCCCCCAGCGTGGGTTTACGTTGAGGGTGGTTGCTTTCGCTTACTGAGCCTCAGAAGGACGAGGCGGACAAAAGGGCATTTGGATCCACAGCTCGGGGCCGCGTTCATGCCTGCTGTTGTTGGACGGCCGACCGTCGCTGTGGGCGGAGGACTATATGTATATCCATGGGTGAACCCGTGTTTATCTCAAGCACGAGGCTGGGTAGTGTCAGAAAGCATCGGAAATGGGAGGTTTGGGAGATTCTTCACCCTTCAGGACGAGATTACAATTCCTCCGGCGGGTATACTTATAGTTCGTTACCCTCAACGTGTCTGCAAGGTTGTAACCATGTGTCCACGAAGATCCGGATACTTCAGTTCCAGTCCAAGACTAGCGCTGATCTCGGCATCTGGCACGCCTGAACGGCGGGAGGGGGACCGTCGGAAGTGCTAGTTATTTAGATGGAGGACGAGTTCAACCCGGGTAATCTGATGCCGATCAAATTGATACAAAGTACATATCTGCATGGAAACACGCATCAGTCAGTTGAACGGACGGGTGAGTGACCGTAGACTTGGAGGCAATCGGCCGAGCCAAAACCAAGACCGACGAAGAACCGGCAGCCTCGTGATCCCGAGAACGTCTCACGTGACTGCCCGCTTTTTTGTATTTTTGCAGGACGGAGGCTAGCGAAAAAACTACAAGACCCGAGACTAAAGTCCCGGGAATAACTCCAATATGCCCCGAGTGATACATGCATAAAACCGTATGACTTTGATCGCGATAGGAATATACCCCCCGTACATCCCCGGCCAAACCTCGAAGGAATCGTCCAACAGGATGGGGAAATTGCCCTCTGTGGATCTCGGATTTAGATATGATATACGGGGTGGGGGGGGGTGCCATATTCCCCACAACATCGCCTCCTTGCACGCGAGCTCATTTGGGTATATTGGGTTGCAGAGTCTGTCGTCCCCCGGTTGGCCCTTGAGTCAAGGTCCAACCTATGCTAAGCAGGAGTTGGGTGTGGTCGAGTGACGGCCCGTGGATTCGAAGGGATTACCCTGAAAGCCTTGAAATCAAATTCAAGACGTTACATGGGGAGCGTAGTAGTACAAATCACCACGTCCTCTGGAAGACAAACGGCTCATGAATGTAATGAAGGAATCAACGATGGCGCGGCGCGGCTGGGTTGGGGGTGGGGCTGATCCGGGCCTTTTTAGGTTCCTCCTGCGGGATTCAGCGGGTGGTATGAGGGTTGGCGGACTAATTTGGGCCTGTTTTTGTTGGAATCAGTGGGCCCAGGTTCACGCTTGGCCATGTATTCCGCCCACTCAGCCCAGTTCTCGGGCTCACGCGAGAACAGCTCGTCCAGGGCTTGGAGCTCACGTGAGAATAGGTCGTATGAAAGATCGCGCTTGAGCATCCAGGCCCCGCGTTCTTGGGCTGTTGAAGGGGACCAAAGTCAGATCGTGGTAAGATGTGATAGAGAACGATCGGGGGGACTCACACTCTGGCTCAGGAGTAGGGGAACGAGCGACCGGAGTGGTCATGGCGTTGACAGAGAGAGACCCGACAACGAGGAAGGTGAGAACGGTTTTGAGGAACATGATGATATGGGGTGTCGTGAGGAGGAGGAGATAACAACGGCACCAGGCCTGATGTTTGGGAGGTAGGAGAGAAGAACTGGGGTGAGCTGCGCAGCGGCTGAGGAAACTAGGGAGTGCACCTCGACCCTTTTATAGGCCTCCGGAAAACTGTGATCTAGAAGTCCCCCTTGAGCAAATCATGGCAGCGTGGGGGTCCTCATAACCAACTTGCGAGTGATCAGAAAACAGGTTGATGTTGGTACGCGTAGACCTCGGTCCGTTCAAAGGGAGATCAAACAGGCCAAAGTAGCCGAGTGGCAGCATGTGGCAGGTAGATGAATTTAGTCGCTTCGTGCACCAGAAGCGGGAGACCATCGAAAACTGTGCAAGCGGAAACGGGGGACAGGAGGCGAGGCGAATGATGGATGACGGATGACCAGGAGGGGGACGGAGAGAGAGATCGATGGAGGATGTGAACGAAACGAACGGTCGAAAAGGATTCCCGGCGAATCTCGGCCCGGTGAGCACTGTCGATTGTTGGTCAGATGACCATCGGTTGGTATGGCACGGCCAACGATCTCAGCGGTCCAAATTCGATCCGCGGCCGGACCTGGGAGGATCCATCAACTAAGTAGAATATGTCAGCGGATGTCCGACCTTCAAACACACCAATATTACAGGCTGGCCCATCCATCAACTACATCTCGCAAAGTCTGTCATTGTGCCTTGTGGACGGTCACGGAAGCATCAGCAAAACTGCACGGTTCTGATCTGACCGGACGGAGATCGCCGGGCCAGACGGGTGTATATCTGACCAGATACATCAGCAAAACAGTTTTTTTTCGAAAAGTAGTAAAGTCGATTGAAGTGAAAAAGAGATCGAAACTAAGGTCCGAAATCATGAAGTCCCCCAAAAGGTGGCCTTGGCGGCTTGTGTCCGTTCTGACCCCTCGGGCCCGTGTTCGTTGTCACTGCTATCGGTGGTGTCGGTGTCAGCAGTCTCCTTTGAGGATGAGGCACGCTTGCGCTCCTTGTGGTGCATCCGCTCGCGAGACATGTTTTCGAAGATCTCTTCGATCACTCGCATGTACTTGTGCCCGATTCCACCACCGCGGTAGCGCATAAACATGTCACGGTCAACGAATCTGATGGCACGGTGAGTGATGAAGAACCTGACAACGGACAACTCACTGGTTCACGTAGTAATACTTCCAGTCTTCATCTGGAACATAATCCCACTCACTGGCAATGTCCTCCGGGGCATCCTCCACATACCCATAGTCGAAGCCAGGGATGAGGTGGGCGCCACGGACGACGTCCTCGGGATCGAGGAACCCAAATGCGCCTTCCTCGTGCTTGGGGATAAACTGGGTCCGGTACAGCCGCTTTGCCTTCCACCCAGCCCGATAATTTCGGTCAACCTCGAGCCAACGGACCCAGAGGACATCCATATCTGTGAGTTCCGTCATGGTGGGGTGCAGAACCCTGACCCGGTAGATCGCGAGGACACGTACGTATACGTATGGGTGGGAGGGGTCGCCAGAAGAGAGTGCCATCACGTATGGACGGCGTCTCATGTTTACCTTGTCCACCCCTCGCCGGAGGTCATACGTAGTGTAGAAGATGCTCATCGTGCGCCGTTGCTGAAGTTTGTTACTGGCAACAAAGACCTCGTCGCGGTCGCTATCTGTGAATGTGGGAGGTTCGGGATCGTACTGGCGGTGGAGGATGCGAGCAAGCAGGTGGTTTGCCAGCTTTGGGATAAAGTCCTGTTGATCGCGTCAGTATGGTAAGGCATGTTGCAGAAGCAGAGAACCACGTACTTTCAGAGCTGGGTCATTTTCGCCTGGACCAAGCGCCCATTTGTAAAGGCTCAAGTTGCCACAACTCCTTCCTGAGATCGAGTAGTGCCGCTTCGGTGACCCGCCTTCATGACCTGCTCCGGACCGCGAGCCCGACTGTTTCTTCACATTTGTCTTGCCTGTGTACCTAGAATACTTTCGGTAGTGCCGTTGCATCCTCTCCTGCCTTGCAATCTGACGGGGGAAGGTTACCCCCTTGTTCATGCGTTTATAAAAATTCTTGACCCGCCGGTGTTCAAGCTCGCCCTGTAACCAATTCTGTAAGTTTGCCATTGATTGGACCGAGGGGATGACGAACGTGTTGAGTTGTGAAACAGTCAGTGGGACCAAACCGTTCAATGTGGTCTGCATAATCGCCGAGCGTGTGTATCTTGTACGTTGTCAGGCTGAACCGTTTTACATCTGGTTCACCTTCTGTCATGGGACCCCCACCGCTGGTTTGCTTCTCTTTCTTCTTCGCCTTTCGAGCGCGGCGGCGGATGCGGGCGGCCTCCTCCTCACTCGGGAGCCGTTTCATCTTGTACTCCGAGCAGGTGTGGTTGGCAAAGTAGCGGAGCTGTCGGCCAAGCTCTTTTGTTTGCGAGCGAAGGGATCGAATGGTGTACTCAGTGTGTTTCCTGAGCTTCGCATATGCGTGCCAGGTGGCCATGTCGAAGGCGAGGTCCAGGATGATCTTGTTATGCGGTTCAGGAAGCAGTCCCTCAAGGACAGGTATCCAGCACTGGAAACAGCTTCGGCCACTCTCTCCGATGCCAGCCTGGAAACCGGACCTACCTGAATGATATCCTCAAAACCCCTTGCAGTCATCTTCGTTAGTGACGAAACACTCCCGCCAAACTTCCTTATTGTGCCGCGACCGAATTGCAGAAAACTGTGCACCTTCAGATAAACGAATTACTCCCCAGCACTGAGAGGACTGACCGGGCATCAAACTCCTGGATCAAACCATCACCCGCTGCCAGAAGCAACCGAAGGCCGTGTATGATGACGGCCTTGCCAGTGCCGAATTCGTGGTCGTGCATGAGATCAACGGCCATCAACGGAGATGGGTCGATACCGAGTTCAGTTGAGTACGCGTTCTGTGCGGGTGTTGTCAACGAACGGGTCCGAGAACCAATCCAAGAGGTGACCGTGCCCGAGTGGGGGCCCATGAACCCTCCTTCAACGGATCAAGTTCTCCCTCATAACCAACGCTCCTCCAAAGATAAAAAATGGCCTTGCGGGCGATCTCAACATCCTTGGGTTGGTATGTTCAGGCAAGCGATTTCCGCCGATTCATATCAAAGTCCTTGCCAATGTGAGGAACATCGGCCTTGACTATGAGACACCTCGGGCAAAGGAACTTGGCCATGGTCTTCATGGATCCGAGTGATACCGCTTGTCTAACCGATCAGCAGCGTGGGGATACCGTAAGTACTTCCCTTGTTCTTTTGGATTCTTTTAGATGGCTTACTTATCTCCGTTCCCCTGCATGGCAAATTTTCCCCTTCGAATTCAATCCGTTTTAAGCCCCATCCTCAAGAAATTTATGCGAATTCATACGTTTGTACCGTTTGCCCGAACTCCACCGTGGTCGGGCTTCCGACCGCCTGCGACTGAGAGCTGGGGGGTGATTGAATCTCCAGATTTCACATAGAAACGAATTTGGATCGTTCCGATTTTTTTTGCGAATAGCGCGCACGAGCTCCCCTGTGATTGTCCAAAAAACCTCCTGACCGGTCAGGTGCATACGCTCGGATTTCATATATGGACTGCGCGGTGGTGAGGCGACCGCCCTCCTTCACGGCGCCCCTCATCATGTCATTATCGTCTTTTGAATTCGACAACGCCTCCTGGACGACCAGCCTCCTCGCAACTGCGCTGTTCGTTTCGGCAGTTCATCTGGTGCCGTATGTGGTCGACACGCGTGGAATCCGGACCATTCCCGGACCTTGGCTCGCAAAGTACACGGACGCTTGGTTGGGTCGGGTCGCCGCTAGGGGTCACAGGTCGGAGGTCGTTCACGAACTGCACAAGAAATACGGTGAATACCCCCTGAGAACTCATTACCTCCGTTTAGTCAGTCCGCGCCCCGGAACTGACATGCTCCCTCCTTCGTTTTGCAGGAACCTTCGTCAGACTCGCTCCTAACCACGTTTCAATCGCCGACCCGGATGCCCTCCAAATCGTCTATGCCCACGGGAACGGAAGCTTGAAGAGCGATTTCTACGACGCATTCGTGTCCATCCACAGAGGACTGTTCAATACCCGCGATCGGGCCGATCACGCCAGGAAACGCAAGATCGTCTCTCACATCTTCTCCCTCAAGAGCGTGCTCGAGTTCGAACCTTACATTCGCCTGCATATCGGAGAACTGCTCACACAATGGGATAAGCTCGCTGAAGGTGGAAAGAAGGGTCTTTCGGGTAAGGAAGGTGAAGGTGGGTGGTTCGGAAAGGACGGATGGGTTTGGTTCGATTGTCTTCCGTGTACGTCAACTCTATTCCGTTTTGGCTTCACGGGCGCGTACCTATCCCCTTCCAGGGTACAACTACCTCGCGTTCGACGTCATTGGTGACCTTGCCTTCGGCTCCCCCTTTGGTATGGTCAAGGCTGCAAAGGACATCGCCCCTGTGGCCAAGTCCCAAACCAACGCAATGGCCACCTACGGGAACGAGAAAGCGGAGGTCGACGTTGAATACTTCCCCGCAGTCCGAATCTTGAATGACCGTGGGGATTATTCCGCTTCGATGGGTGTGCTCCCTCCTTGGCTTCGACCATTTTTGAAGAAATTCCACCCCTGGTATCGTAGTGGAGGCATCGCGACGGCGAACCTCGCGGGACTTGCTATCGCTGCAGTCAGCAAGCGTCTCAAGGCCCCCACCGATCGGGTGGACGTTCTCAGCAAACTCCAAGCAGGCAAAGACGACGAAGGGAAGCCTATGGGACCCCCGGAACTCACTGCAGAGGCTCTCACTCAACTTATCGCCGGCTCAGACACTACCTCCAAGTAAGATTCCCCACCTTCTCTTCCCGTAGTTTGCTAAAACAATAGTCTAGCTCTTCCTGCGCTATCACATACTACCTCGCCCTGAACCCCATCGCCCAATCAAAGCTACAGGAGGAGCTCGACGAAGCTCTCGGAAACGATGACGACCCAATCGCATCCCCAGAAGTAGTCAAGCGCCTTCCGTACCTCGAAGCTGTCATCAACGAAGCCCTTCGGTTACATTCCACCTCCTCCATGGGTCTCCCTCGTATCGTTCCCGAAGGGGGGTTGCACGTCTCGGGGAAGTTCTTCCCGGAGGGTACAATATTGAGCGTGCCCAGTTATACTATCCATCGGGATCCGGAGATTTGGGGAAATGATGTTGATGCGTTTAGGCCCGAACGGTGGTTCGAGCAGGACCAGGCTGGGATTCAGAAGACGTTCAATCCGTTCTCGTACGGCCCAAGGTCAGTGAAAACAGTAACACGCTAGAGCCCTCGAGGGGAGGCTGACTTTGTGAGCGGCATGAATTTTAGGGCATGTGTGGGTAAGAACCTCGCGAACTTGGAGCTCCAGATCTTCATGGCCACCATCTTCCGTCGCTACACATTCATACTTGAAAATCCCGAGAAACGCGTAAGCCGCCATTTCACTTCCCCTACCCACTTCCCACTGATCGACTTTTTTTTTTGCGCGTAGTTCGACACCGTCGAGGGATTCCTTCGTAAACCGACTTCATGCAGAGTTGGCATGAAGCGAAGGGATGTGTGATGAGTTGAACGCGAGCTTTCGGTCGTCGCCGTCCCCCCCCCCCATGGGGCCTCGGGTTTGGCGTCTCCTTCGAGTAGAATCTCCGGACGATCTGGTTCCTCTATTTTTCCATTACTGTTGTCGTCAATCTACTCAAGTTTGTACAATATTCATGCCTCTTGGTTCAACGTGGACGGCCGACACCGTGTACACCTGAGCCAGGGCGAATATATAAAGCCTTGAGGCAGGACCCGCCGACCGTGTCGGGCCGCGGATGTTGTCTCCAAACCGCGCGTCTGAAATCGTGACGCTGCCACTGTTTTGCTCGAAACTCGGCCAACTGTCGATGTTACCAGGATTGGGGAGG
>Ga0307509_10007466_pt1 | contig 14270 bp, 12 predicted proteins | sample 10_EM_MG_FD_202245 | JGI IMG/M metagenome (GOLD analysis project Ga0307509, IMG submission 202245) | Populus trichocarpa ectomycorrhiza microbial communities from riparian zone in the Pacific Northwest, United States - 10_EM | ecosystem: Host-associated > Plants > Roots > Unclassified | place... | reverse complement strand
CTTGGGGGAGAAAACAATTAGTTAAATCCGGAGCACAGATGGAGAGATCTTACCGTTGCCTTCCCAGAGACGTCAGCGACAAGCGTCGACGCTGCGGCTAGGGAAGCAGAACCCGAAGGGACATCTGGTTTGGGGGTAGGCGTGCTTGATCCAGAATTCGATGTGATACTCGCGGAGGTTGATGATGTCGTATCGGAAAGAGAAGTTGCGGTGACACTTTGGGCTACCTGTTTGAGTGATAAACCATCAAGGGGAAGGTTATATGTCGTTGGGACATCCTTCTGTTGAATTATGAGCCATGGAACCTGGTAGCCGCCTTGGCCGACCCTCACAGTGGACGCAGCTGATACGTCAAGATGGCCGAGGGGAATGATGGCCAGCGAAGCCAGAGCTCCTTGGGTCAGAAGAACATTGTCGAACGTCCCAGAAGAAACCGTTTGACCAGGTGGAACGATAAAGCTTGAAAAACCTTGGCTGAAATGTGCAAAAACCTCCCCGTTGACGCCAGCGTCTGATTGTACATGCTCGAACACGAGATCCGTGTCCAGAGGGTTGTGAATCTATTGAATTTTTTGAAATTAGATAGCTATAGAAAGCACATTGAGTATCGTGCTTACGGAGAAATCGACAGAGACAAGATTTGTGATCAATGACTCCAAAGTGACAAAAACCGTGATGTGAGTGATGAAATTGGGATGATTCAGACCTGAAATCCGTCAACAAATCTAGTCCGCATCGGCCAGGTGAAGGGTTCTACCTTGTAGTTGGGTCGCGAGTCTCAAATTCGCTAATGCAGGTTGTAGAGACGCAAATGGAGTGCTAGCAGAATCCCCAGCGATTGCCAAGTCAAGCTGATCGCCAGTTTGAATGAATCGCGACAAAAATGCCTGTAAAACCATCAGTTCCCATCAAGGGGATAGAAGGCAGGTGAACGTACCTGGGCGACACTGTCGTTTGCGTTAGCTGGCTGGTAGTGGAATTCGGTATCGATGACATTTGCTCCTGGTGTGAGGTCAAATTCCTTGTGGCAGGTCAGTGGAACATGAAGAACCCTGAAGGTGGGAACGTACTGTGATGGCGGCACGACCAATGTTAACACCACTGTATACCACAGGAAGGGCAATATCCTTGGTACTCAAAGATATGTTCGATGGGTTTCGTAGACCCGTTTTCAATGGTGAGACGATGAACTCGGTACCACCGGCACCCCCACTCCCAGCAACGGAAACATCACTCAAGGCTGCAGTTCTGTCGAATGACGCAATTCCTGATGAAAAAGGTTGAGAGAAATAAGACGATAAGAAATAATGGAGGCGCCACCTTTCAAGTGGGAGGTAACATCAATGGGAATTCCCGAGATGGGCACATCACCTATGTTCGTTCTCGCCACGACGTTTGCTGCTCCTCTGAGTCCCACTTCAAGATCGGGTGAAAGTGTCACTCCGGCAAAAAGTTGTTGGAACGCCCCATTATTGAGCGATTGTAAAGGGACATCAGTGAAATTGATGTCCAGATCGACAAGATTGCCTGTCGAAATACCACCATTGGCACGGGCTTTTGGTATGACGAGCTGTATGTAATCATATGGGATTCACAGCTCACCACTTCGGGGTGAAAGTACATACCTGAGCGATATCGACACCATGGGAGCCCATTATGATGGTTTTGCCAGCTTCGACTACTTGCAGAGAGAATCCAAAGGGATTCTTGTATTTAGCCACTGTGTGCTGCGAGCTCGTCGGTGGCGAAAATGTTTGGTCTTGCGACTGGAGAGTTATCTGCAAATCGTTGAGATTGATTTCTTGGATAACCTGCACACACAATTACGGTGTTTCTTGAGATCAGCAAGTCGGCGCAACAGAGGCGAATAACTATTACCTGTAGTTTCTCCCCTGGCAAAATGACATCTAGTGTCAATGTCTTGAAAGCAGCGCTGAGCCAATCAACTGGCCCGCTTGCGCCAGGTGGTTGTACTGAATCTCCTCTTGTTCGAAGCGTAACGTTCTCACCACTCAAGAATTGGGAAAACAGCGTGCCAATGACGTTGAGATTACTGCCATTCTGAGGGACGATTCGACCACTCAGGTGAGTTTTCGAAACAGAAATCGGATTAAGGGAAAGGTTTGAGGCTGAAAGAGCTGCAGGTCGTGATGAAGATCAGAAGGATATTTTCAGGTTTGGTGCCATTATTTACGCACGTCCAACCAAGGTTCCTTGGAAGAAGCTTTGGAAGGTGACTGTCCCTAGTTCAATGCCAAGTTCTAGAGCGTCCCGGAAATCAGGTTAGAGAAAAGGACGGGAAAAAGAATGAACATACGAGCAGGGGACAGAATATTGGCATCTGTCTCAATGTGAACTCCACCAGCAGGGTCATCCGACGGAAGTTGGAAGTTGCTGATAGTAACACCAGGAAGTCCATTGAAAGCCTTGAATGTGACAACCTTGGATAAAGAAACATTATCGAATATAGTCCCCAGAGCCGTAAGCCGAAGTTTGGGAGTCGATATAGTCCGGTCGAAGCCCGAGTTGTGAAGCAAGAAAGTCGCAAATTCGGTAAAGCTATTTCGGGTTTGATATTTCTATATATAATGCATACATAAACAAATGGAAAATAGAAAAGCTCACGCTGGGGGGTTGGTTATCGTTAGTCTCGCCTTTGCCTCGTAATTAGGTACCCCTATATTAGCAGCGGCACAAACTTCAAAAGATCAGCGCTTCATGTCGTCTGAAATGAAAGCAACGTACTTGAAGGAAGCGAAATCTTGGCAATATCCTTCCCTTGCCAGTTAACGCTTCACCGTTTATTAGTCCGATATTAGAGATAGAACGATTCATAAATACTTACTTGACAGGTTCGAGGAACGTGATGAGTGCGTCTAGGGGTCTGATGTTTGTGAGAGATCCTTTCAAAGAAAGGTCGAAGCCCTCATTGGAGATATTTCTACGATAAAATGCTTATTATGTCAATGGACGCAGGCAGATGAAATTTGAATGCGAACAATATGTCTGCCTCGGTGAATGCGAGGACAGAACCATCGACGAGATAGCAACAGGTGCTGCCACGGCACCAATAAGGAAAAGGCTTGTCCGGTCAGTCTGTGAGGTTTTGTCACAAGTACTCAAGGAAGGGGGAAAATGGCTCACGATCGTCGGGACTCCATGTTGGGCAAAAGCCAAGTCTGTGGCAACTACGTCATTCCGGTTGATTAGCGTCAAGACATTATCGATGTGCAAAGGACCAACAATCGTCGAGTTTGACTGATGATTCCATACTCAAGTCAACTTTCAGGCGAGACAAGGACTTCAAGATGGCCCCCGCTGCGTCGAACTGTGTTCCACTTTGAACGGGAAATCAGGTAAACAAGTTGGGTTATGAACTCCTGGGTATACCTAACACAGGTTGGGGCTTGGGTGTCTACCGTCGTCTTGACCTGAATGATATGTCAGGAACTGAAGTATTATAGAAGCGTAGGCCATACCGGCGGTTTGAAGTTAGGATTAGCTAGAATAAATTGGAACAACTGCGCGAGTGGACCTAAATCCACGTTATTTTCTTGTGAGGTAAGCAATAGCAATTTAATGATTGTAGACGGGTCCAGATTGAATTTGAGAGGTATTCCAGGAGAGGTTACCTCACCGTGCCCATCGGCATGGATAGGATGAGCGGAAGCGTCTATATTTGGGATCGTTCCAAGCGTCAAACCATAGAAGGTTGCTGTAGCCCCAAGTTTGAGAAGCTTAATACTGGCGGTGAATGGGTTTGCCAGTGTAAAGGAGGTGGTAGCAAATCCCGTGTCGACGATGTCAATGGGGAATGTGAGCGAAGCGCTCTTGATCAAGTTTTGATGAATTCCTGGAATTGTCACAGGCGACAGGCGTATTTGAGACAACGCTGGCTGAAGTGATTCAATGTCCGTTGATCCCGTGGATCCCGCGATGGTAGTTTCTGCATCGACGCCTTGAAGGAAGTTCTGCAATAAAGCACGACCAGCAGATGATCCACCTCCTTGAGGGGCATAATGGACGTCTTCGAGATTGAGCCTTGTCAACAATCTCATGCCCCAAAAGAGAGAAAAGCTTACCAATTGGGTAGCTTGCATTGCCTGGCAAGATGACAAGATTTTTCTGGATGCTGTCAAGATAAAAATCAACAGCTTTGAGCAGTCTTGCTTACAATCTCAGCAGAACCAATAGATTGCTCCCTGAATTTCGATTAGTTAAGGTACAGCGAAAACAGAAGAGGAGGCTACGCACTGGAACTGCAGTGAAAAAGATACATCGTCGGCACCTGCATTCTTGTGAGTTTAAGAGGTACCAATTGTGAGATTACTATACAGGAAAAAAGGAAAGAAAAATTAGACCATTAGAGGATAAGAACACCAGAATGCTCACCTTGGATTAAACAGAGCGCTGTCAACTTTAATGAGCAGGAAGTCCGAAAATCCATGATCATACGTCCAAATTGCTGATGGTGACAGGACGAGCACTGAGGCCTTGCAGGCCCGCGATACTAGAATCAACGGAGAATGCAATATTTTGAAGAGAAAGCAATCCAACGGCAGTCTTAGCATCCGCGTTCGCAGATCCCGAGAGATGTAGCGTTTGTTTCGACCCAACAGTGGTAGAAGTCACAAATCGCTCGAATGTCGAGTGAGCACCGCCAAATACTGAAAGAGAAACATTTCCAAAGAAAATATGAATGATTCGGGCCTCAATATCTGTTGTCGTTTGGCCATTGGGAATGGCTAGTTGGGCGAAGTCTGAGCCCTCGAAGCCAAGCGTAATGGTTTGCTCCAGCGCAGAGACATCCAATGGGAAAGTGAATGGCAAGGTGAAAGCGGCAGCCGTGGATTTGCTGCTCGTTAGTGGGGAAAATGGAAATTGGGTTGAGAATAGCAACGAAAGTTCGTTAAGGTCGATAGATTTGATAATGTTCTGTGGACCTTGGTTAGGCAACAAGGTTCCAACTTGCAGGGCTTTGATCCCCTTGTTTAGCAGGTTACCTGGACAAATATTAATTGTAATATAAGTTGTATTCCGCAGGCGCAAACCTCCAGAAACTTGAACGTACGTCACTGGAACCAGCGCTTGCTCCTTGAACGACGACATCACTGTCCTTGCCCTGGACAAAGCTGTTGAATATAGCGGATACAGTAGCAAGGCCAGCTGTGCTCTCCTGTGGGATGAGGCGACCAGCGAGTGACAACTGCGACGTGGAGCGAGGTGCGAGAGTTACAGGCCCGATGCTCATGACTGGAGCGATCATCACATTGTCGACAAAAGTGTTGAAGCCGATTGAGCTGAGCTGGATACCAACTTGTGAGGGCTGGCAATAAATCGGGTGAGCAGATTTTAAGGTGTTTAAAAAGTTGCTAACATTAGAGGTAGTCACTTCCAGGGTTAAATGGATACCCCCAGCTGGGTCATTCGACGGCAAATCGAAGGACTGAACTTTAATACCGTGCTTCAAGCCATTGAAACCCTTGAGAGTGACCTTTCTAGTTGGGAGAGAAATTCCAGGAACAGATATCCCTGGAAGCCATTAATGAGTCAATGCGGCATCCACCACCAAAAACAAACACCAACCCAGGGCGTGAACTGCAGAATGAAATGAATAAGCGGAGGGCACAAAATGAAGGGAAGAAACAAACCAGTCAGATTCTCTCCGGAAATTTCCCAGTCAAATGATTCGGCTGTGAGGAGGTTCTGGAGAATAATCAGATGCGCCAGGATTCCAGATTGATAGATCATTCACCTTGGTAAACTCGGTCAAATGAGCAAGATCTGTGATTTGGTAAATCGATTCTGCATCAATAGTCCCGCCAATGTCCCCAGTAACACTAATGTCGCTCATGGCAACCTGGCCGATCGGATTTCCTGCCCATGAAATTGTAAGTCCCAAAGGAAAAGATATGGTGGCATCGACTGATTGCAAAATCAATGAGTGCACTTGAACTATATTTATAGAAATCCTTACATGGTCCTGCGTCAGTGATGCTGCCCTTGAGTTGGGTTTCTATGATGCGAATAAGAAAGCTTTGAATCTTAACAAACCGACAGGCTTACTGAAGGAGTTTTGGCCGGGATCCAAAATGATAACGGTGTCAAGACTGAGCGGTATGGGTCAGTCAGTTATATATAACTATTTGCAGCACTTGCCCCAAAGCGGAACCACCAACGATCTTCTGTACAATTGGACCAGCAAGCACAGGGAGTATAAGGGCAAGAGTTTCGTCGGTCACTGTTGGAAGACCTTCTTGCGAGAAATGAAGAGTAGTTTTGTAATCACCTGTCAAATGTCAAGGCCCATGTTAATCACATTCAACTGGAAATACGAAGCAGATTAACCTACCAATAGTGACATCAGTCGATAGCTGAACATCTGATTTCAGTTGTTTGAAGGCTTTCCCTACAAATGACGGCAAATCAAATCCGCTAATTGAATGTCAGTCACAGAAAAGAGGAGGGAACTGCTCTCTTCATGGTGGATTTAGGAGCTGAAGTAAAGTCGACATCTTCGTTGATCAATCCTAACAGAATCCCGAAGGAGCTGACGGTGGAGGATATCTTCGTGATTTGAAGAGGCGCTGAAAATGGATTCGCCAACTCAACGGTGACATGACTGATATTATTTTCCCTGCCAGTTGTCGATAGAACTGTGTGATATTCAGCCCAAGTGGTAGAAGAAGGGAACAGGGAGCACCCACTTTCAAGCGCGGCTGAGTTGAGGAGGTTGGTCTTCAATGCGGGAAGCGTAACATCGAGAGCAAGGGACTTGAATGCTTGTACTAAGGATGCGATTTTAGTGCTTCCATCGAAGCCAGAGATTGTAAGTTGGACGTCTAGAAAGGGGGTGAATCATATTCTATTATCGAGAAAACGTGCCCTTGTCTCTCTTACCCTTTTGGCTGATGAAATCGTTGAGTGTTTGAGTTCCTTGTGGGCTATTATTTGCCTACAGAAGAAATTTATTGAAACTTAGATCAATACAAATGGTCAGCCGCCTACTTCAAAATTGGAAGTCGACTTGAGTGTGTTGTTTCCCATGTTGAGGGTTAGATTTGGTATAAGTGCTGTGCCAAGGATGGCGCCCTCTCGAGAAAGCCGCAAAGCTGTAGGTTGTCAGCTGTAGTCGTAGGGAGCTAGGACGAAGAAAAAATATAATCACTTAGATCTCCTGTGGATAGCTTTAGATCGGAGGGATTGAAGATGGAAACTGCAAGGACAGAGGTACAGTATAATGAGGCGACATATTAGAACAGTGAAATTCACCGACCATCAATCCCGAGCATGATACCTTCAGAGGTTCCACCTGTTACATCGACGCTGTCGATGGTGGTCATGCCCTTGAGCCCTTGAAGGCCATTCAGTGTGGTGGAGACATTAACTTTGATGCCGTCAAGTGTGATTTGCCCAATGCTCATATTGGCTACAGCCCGTGATGTACCGATCAAACGAAATTCAGCAACGTCGGAACTCGTCAGTTCTTTGTCTGATTCGGGGGTTTAATCAGACGCGCTTCTTTTTGGTGAGATGGAACGCACTAAATGCAGAGAAGGCAGGATGTTGAGGCTCGGGGCAGGTCAGTTTCGTGTCAGTGATGGAGATGTTGATAGAACCGGAGGTATCGGTAGAGCTAAGGACCGAGATGGAGGAAGTAGAGGCACCTAGAGGCTGTGAATGAACAAAACAATTAAGTCCATGCGCTTATTGATAAAGGTCCTATTTTACCGTAGAAAGACCAGCGACGTGATTGCCATTCTTTGTGATCATAAAATCATTTTGAATCTCGCCTATGGAAAGGTTAAATCCAAAGGGCAGCTCTGAAGAGTGGTTAATTGAGGCAGGTGAGAGCGGAAAAGGGGCTTACGGAGAGACGCCTGGACAGTATTACTTTCTGCCGCTGGGGTCCATGGCTCCTCTGCATTGAACTTTAAGACAAGGTCTCCGATCGATACGCTTCGAATCGGGTCGATGGGAGTGAAGGCCTGGAAAGGAACATTGAGGCGCAAGCTATAAAGTCCTTCCGAAAGCCACGAGAGGATGGAGCCGTCAGATTGAAGCGTTGATATTCCTGTCGCAATAACGGGGGAAACATCTCCGTTCAGGTAATTTGTGAACAACTCTGAAACAGCTGCAAGGCTAGCAGGATCGGTTTGCCTTTGAAGGGTTCCTTTCAGAGATATTGTGTTATTTCCAGGTGTCTACATCGGGGTTTTAATATTTGGATGACCAAAGAGACCCATGGCTACTTACTATCTTAGTATCAGTACTGGTTCCAAGTCCCAAGGGAACATTTTTGTAAGAAAGTGCAAAGATAACAGTCCCTAGGTTGAGGGAGAAAGGACTAATTACCATGAGGTGGTGCATAACGTTGGTTGGGTTTATGAATCGCACCTGGGATTGCTGAGTTCTGTCACAGCAACAAAATTTATTCCTCCCTCGGGGTTGTCATGTGGAAGATGCAGGTCCCGTAGCACCACATTGCCCTTGAAACTATTGAAACCTGGATAAATTACATGAGAATAAACGAAACGTGGATTATTGGCCCGAAATTTCACTACCGTTGATTAAGACACGCTTGTCAAATGTAATGCCTTTTGCGACTGGGAACTTGAGGGCCTGTACGCGAAGGTTGTGACTGACCAATCTCCAGGTGAAGTTTTTTGACGTGATCAAGCTTCCTGAAAATCGTCCAAATGCTTCCCCGTCGTCAATAAAGAATTCGGTGGAGTCGTTAATTAAAGCTCGCTTTCCCTTTGCGGAGAGGTCATGGAGCTGCATGTGGCCAAGATGTGTCTCTGTGTTCTCGTCCTCGATCCATGATACATCTGTTTGCTCCGTAAACATGATCTTGGCCGCGAAAATACCTGTGTTGAAGACCTGAAACAGGGTTTTAGAAAATCAGACATAATGGTATATAAATCTGGTTCTATCACATTTCCATGTAAGTCGAGTTGAAAACTTGAAATGAAAAATGTAATTGTATTAGAGCATACTTAATTTCAAGAAAGCTGTTCGATACTGACGAATTATTTACAGGCTGTGTGATGACCGCGAGTTGGACGTCGAGATTCGTACGCTTGATAACAAGTTCGACAATTGCCCGTACGACAGGGAAGAGAACAATAAACAAGAGGGCAATTCCCAATGGGATGATGATAATCTGCGAAACAATGAACCAGCGCCTTTTGTAAAATGGTTGCGGTTGAGTAGGTGATACAGCAGGTGGTGGGACTGTTTGATCGTCCCATCCACTGACGGCGCCTTTGGGAGCGGCAGGTATATGGGTGGATATTCCTTCAATTCCAGCGGGCTCAGCTGCATTCCCTGCGCTTGGGATCAGAGGCGGTGTGAAGTAAAGTGCTTGAGAACAGATCTCGCAAGGATGCCCCAGAACCAAAACTATGAGTACTGTCAGAATTTACATCGTATAGGCCACTGCTTCGTCTTGCGGGAAGAGTCTGTTCCTTAACTTCCAACCTAGGGGAGGCAGTCATTCTGCAAACCAGAGAATTGTGGACAATGAAGAGAATCCAGGGCGATCCAAGGTATAAAAGGCCACTGCGAATAATTCCGCCCAGTCGGAATAAGATTGGATCATGAAAGTGGATGAGAGCCACATGGGACATTCTGCTGTGAAAATGTCAGGATCTGATTTCAGAGCTTTGGAACCAGATGGTCCCCAAAGGGAGATCAGGATGCATTATAAACAGAACTCCCCTTTTCCCTGGTGATAATCAATTGTTAGCCATATATGCAAAGCATTCATTGACGCGAGCCTATGTCCACACCCTCAGCAAAGACCTGTGAGCTGTGAGCCTGTTCCAGTCTCGTCTGCAGAATGATCTGGAGGCCATGGTTTATGAATAACTCCTGGAAGGAGTGTGCGTCAGTCACGAGACAGAATCGTGTGTTGTAAAAATCAAAAGCCAACTTCTGTTGTCAGAAGCAGAAGGAATGACGTCTTCAAAAACACTTGATTTTCCCCGGGCCATCCATTAAGCTGATGTTTATTGGTGAGTGTGGGGCCCCATGGGAGCAATAAATTGCAAATGAAACGAGGAGGTCGATGGGAATGTTATCGAATATCGACATTCCAAGGCTGTTACTGAGACCTGATTTGCCTGCATTTTTCATCATACATGGCGATTTGCTGAGTGGATGGTCGATGTTGAATAGATAAATATCCTAAAATAAATATCATGATTATGTAAAGATCGGAGGCGTTTGGACACTCCCACTGTTCACAAAACCCGTGTTTATAATTAGTGGAATGTGTGTTTAGTTTGCTGTTAAGATATTATTCTAATAGCCTGAAAAGTTGTAAACGGAATTATGTGAAACTTGTTGAAGGTCGATGGAAATGGAATTGCCTAGATTAGATGCCAATCACGAACTGAAGCTGCGAAAGGAGTCAGGACATTGTAAGTACTATGATACCCAAAATTCAAGTGGGTTAGTCTTACAGATACTTGAATCTTCCTCCCAGGTGGGTGGTCATCATAGGTACTTGTGATGTCGTCGGCCTCATCAAGCATTGTCTGCACCAAAGCGGATTTGTCAAGGATTTGTTATGGGCAGTACAGTGTTGTCAACAGTGCATGTCACGTAACACGGTCGACAAATCTAATACATAGGCTTGTCATTATGTCATAAGCAGCCCCAAATTGTTCAAACGATTGTAGCTCGCATTGACCTCAAGAATGAGACGTCCACGGCGTCATCCGCTAGTATCTCTTCTGATTTTTCTAAAGGTTTGGTACATGGATATATTATACGTAGTATGCTTGTTGTGTGTCTCTTCATAACCCCCACTAAAGATTGGGTTGCTCTTCACTTAGCTCTCCTTCTTCTCTCTCTTCTTTGTCGTCGGTTTCAGCCAAAATACTCACATCTGCCAGCTTCTGTGGGCCCGATATACCTGGAGTATTTGTATCTCTTTCAACAAGAGACGCGTAAATCGCGTTGGCAGACCCCGAAACAGAGGTTGTTTCACTAGCACTCGAATCTCGACGCTTGAGACTGCCCTTTGCACGTGTTGACCTCCTCTTTGCCGTCTCCGGGAGATCAGAGAAACTTTCCATGATCGCAGGAACATCAAACTGAGCAACCTCCATCGGTAATTCTTCTTCGACATTTTGGCCCACATTACCTCGCGGCAGTCTTGTTCTCTTCGCGGGGTAGGTAGCATCTCCGTCGTCCATGTCCTTTCTTTTGCGCTTCCCACCACCCCCGCGTCTTTTTCGGGGGCTCGGCCTTTCCTTCGCCTCGCGTGCCGCAACTGCTGCAACGGTACTAACCGTTGGTAAAATAGTAGCGGCCTCCTCCTCAACCTCACGTAATTTCGCAGCTGGGCGTCTTAGACGAGAAGATGACTTGGATTCCTGGGCTGTGTCCAGAACAGGAGGAACGGGCAGACCATATTTTATTGGATCGAGGGGCGGAAGTGACAGTGCCAGCTGACCAAATGGATGAAAAAGAGGGAGGGATGGCGATATGGAATATTCGTGGCTACCCACAGTCCTAATGACATCCTCTCTTTGAATTTGATTCGAACGAGACGGTGGTCGCACTTTGGCTGGTGGGGTCGGTGCTTTACTCGTAGAAGGGGACAAGGAAAGGGTAATGAAGACGTGGTCGTCCGCGGATGGGGATTTATAGGTAAGCAGTGGTTTGCGGCGAATGCGGGAAGTCATTGAACAAGAGTTTGAGATTGTTGCACACTAATTTTGTTGATAATGAATCTTCATGTGTTATGAAAAGAGGAGGAACAATGGAAGGGAAATCACCTAATTATATGACCCTATATGCGTCCTATTCGCGATGACGCAGTATATCTTGAATGCGAGCGAGATGAATAGAAAACGATTCAGGCCAGTGCCAATGCTCACAGTGGGAAATCTCCCGGCCCGAGTACCCGCTTCAAAGGTTAAAATTATCCAGAGTTGTGTAATCCGAGATTGACATGTAGGTACTAAGTAGTAGAGTCCTGTTCTAATTATCGACTATTTGACAGGAGATGTGCAAGTTGTGCTATGAAACGCTCACAGATGGCTGAAAAGTAAAATTCGTGCTCTGAATTATGTGGCTGCACAAGATTGTGCGCTATCTCATGAGCGATAGTAAAATACCTATTATTTCAATGAGAAATGGTCATTGGAATTTGACGGAAGTTTACCTACCATGATATTAAGGCAGACTGAAGTCTTTCATGTTTCACATCCGCGTCATCTGGAGGATAGCGTCAGTGAAGTTGGTTAATCGTAACCGGTACTTACGCCACTCTTCGAAATATCGCAGGTTCAAGAAAATGCTTCCATTTCGATTAAAAGCGATGACCCCACCCTTGTGGTCATAAAAAATATGGAGGTTCGTGATGGAAAGTTGGTAGATATTCGCCAGAGGTGTCATGACGTGTATGAATCGAGCCAGCGATTGTTCTTTCGCGGTCATGAAAATGTTGGCCTGGTCAACGGGTATTTCTAGGGAGTTCGCCTTAGTGCATTGTTACTCGTTCCGAGAGCAATGGTACCTTCTGAAAGATAAATATTAATTGATCCCATTTGTCCTGTTGAGAGTTGTTATTAAGTGTCGTCAGAGCGGCAGAATGGGGCCAGGTCACCAATATTACGGAGATTTCCTTTACGACCGGAGACATCACAATATCCATCATTTAAGCTTTCTTTGACTCTTTGCATGTGTTCACGATTCTGCAAAAGGTTTGAAGATTCGGCTTTGCACGAATTGATAGCCATTTCTATATTTTTGGCTGCCAGGCAGATATCAGTATAAGGAGAGAAGTTGGATGCTAAAGGTCATACAGATATTACTCCAGGGAGTCACCCCCAAACCACTATCAGGGGTTCTTGTGGGAATTGGCTCCACCCTAGCTTCTGGGGTCATTAATCCACCAGTCGATGTGATTCCAGACATATCGCCTTGAATTTCCGGTTGGGCCGCAGGGTTGGAGGCAACGGAAGTGGACGACAAAAACCCTTCCTTTACCAGATCAGTCGTTTGCTGAGAGGTCGCCATTGAACCAATTTTCCGTCGCAGATTTTGAAAGGAGTTTGAGAAGGGCAAGGGTAGTTTTGATTTCCCCTCTGTCGAAACAATGGGGGCATGGTTATTATCCAGGCACGACCCTTTTAAGCCTGAGGGTGTTTGAAGGTCAGGAGGTTGAGAAAGGAGGCTGCTTTCCTCTTGCTTTGCCGCACTCTCTGCGGCCAATCTGGCATCTCTTTGCTGGCGAAGGATCCTGTCAACTGAAAACATTCAAAGTCCTAGTAAGCACAACACATGACCAAAGAGTGGTATCTGCAGACCATTGTAGCCTCGGCGCTTCAAAGAGCGAAGATCTGTTGAGAGGATCGTCATAAATAATAAGGCGTCATTAGCTTTCGGTGAATCGAAAAGTAATCGATTCAGTGACGTTGCCACTCTGGTATTTGATGAGATAGGCAGTGAGGTGTTCATGCAATGTACTCACTCATACATGTCAATCTGCGAGTTACCCGCAATCCAAAGTTCTATAGGACCGGTGCCTGATCGTCGGGTCACAGCAGACGCATCCTGCTTTTTCGATAGATTGATCTGCCCATGGCTCAAATGTTTGACGACTCCCAGTTTTCCGAATGCCTTGACGGTGAAGTTTTGGTCCGCAGAAAACCAAGGGAAGGCGACCCGTGTGCGTGCGTGCGTGTGCTCATGGAGAAACAAAGGAAGCCGCTCCAGAATCAAAGAGCGCGTTTCCGCTGCTCGTTTTGAGTTGATTAGCTCTGCAGTCGTTTGATACTCTTCCCTGACGATGCGGGTGAGCCTCGAAGACCCAAGTTGGACATAAAACTCTGAAAATAATTATGATCAGACAATCTGAAGCAGTCTCATGGGGGGTGTTTATCTACCTTCTATGATATCCTCCTGCGGCGCAGTAAAGAGAGAATCTCCAAAGGCTTGATATGCGTGCGTATCGTCTGCAATAATAACTTCGTTGGGCCGTTTGAGCTCGTACAGTATATCCCATTCTTCTTCATCCCAGTCATCTGCTGGTTTTATTTGCTTCCTCGGCTTTCGTTGCAGTCCAAGGAGGATAGGAGCCCTTTTCATTCTTAACATGGTCCCTTGAGATATCGATTTCGAGTTGACCGCCAAGTTACGAAGCTCGGAAAGAAAGCTTCGAAGACAGATTCAGGGCGATAATGAAGCCTTCATGATGATGCCACTTACTCGATCGGCCCCTGTGCTAATTGATAGAATTGACGAGGGTC
>Ga0307509_10007465_pt1 | contig 14270 bp, 21 predicted proteins | sample 10_EM_MG_FD_202245 | JGI IMG/M metagenome (GOLD analysis project Ga0307509, IMG submission 202245) | Populus trichocarpa ectomycorrhiza microbial communities from riparian zone in the Pacific Northwest, United States - 10_EM | ecosystem: Host-associated > Plants > Roots > Unclassified | place... | reverse complement strand
GTTTCCCTGTCAAAGAAGCTCAACACAGCACGACCGCAACGCCTTCAGTGCGGCCGTAAAGTGAAAATCGGTCCGATACCCGATCTAGAGCAAATGCCGTGATGTATGTAATTCGTTTATAACCAGCCCCGCGATAAGAGCTGTGAAATGACGTGATTTTCAAGGAGACTGAAGTGCCTAGCTGCATGCAGAGGCTGGTGGCTGAGTGCTGAGCTCCCCCAGTGTGAGTTGATTCTAGCGCTCAGACAGATACACAGAGATTACAATACGAGAGCGCCCAAAAGCCTCGGAAAAGTGACTGTGGTAATGGTTTGGCCCACTTCCGTGATTTCATCAGATCAGCCTTCGGCACTTCTCCTACTACCTAGTACGGATAGTCGTTCAGCAAATGGTTCACCTCCTTCCCGTGCAAAGACCAAATCTGTCACCAGTAGAGATGGGCCCATCTTTTAACCAAGAAGGATTATATCAGTTGTAAAAAGTTACCCCGCAGAGAGCCCGAAACGAGATATACAAGCTACTAGTAGCTTATCTCGCAATTTTAAGACGACGGTGATTCCATTCGGAGTTGTTTGTCGTTTAGGTCGGGCACGTGATCATCTGTCAAACCCGCCACATTTAGCCGCCGGCACTGAAACCCAAAAAACCACGGTTGAACGGTTGGTTTATTACTCGTACTGTATCGCACCTTTTCTTCTTGATTAGTCCCTATATAATGCTTCGATTCAAGATGGTTCGTGTATCAAACACATCTCCCAGAATCGTTACCATCATCACCTCTCTCCTAGAATCGGATCCAAAGATCTTCACCCTAATCATGCGGGTCAGTCGAATCCTAGAAAGAAAGCTAATTACAATGGAAAGAAGTGCCGTGCTCCGCGTCCTCGGTTTCCAATTCTGAAGAAGCAAGGGAGGCGCGATCTTGATCAACCCGATCGGTCCGAGTCAAATCATTGAATAGGCTTCGCGTGTCGAAGGTCCTCTCGAAGCCGAGAATCTTGAGGCAAGAAGGTCGGAATACGGGAGCGGTCATTACTGTGCACACGGCGGCCGTGGGTGGATTATTACTGTATGTCTGTCCAAAGAATCGATCACAATCCAAAATAATAACAAACTCGTTGGCGCAAAGTAGCTTCTCTTTTCCTTGGTTTTCCGCCCTACACACGATCATCCGATTAGTGACAGAACGTACGCCCTCGAGAAATGAGGTTTCCTAATGTAAACTGACCGAATCTCATGGAATACAGTCATATACGAATCTATGGTACCATCACCGTTGGTGCTGTGTCTCATCGGACCTAGGCCGGAACCAGATAAGACAGAGAACAGTGCACCTATGGTACTCATCCTATGTGACATCAATACTCAGAATGCTCTCTGTTTAGATATTTTCTCACGGATCTGAGAGTTACAAGGAAGAGGAAATAAGGTAATGATATCTTCGACGTGTAGGTTTGGAAACCTTATATGACATCGTGTTTGTTTTATCTGTTCTCTTTGCGTCACCGTGACGGTGCGTCAATCTGACTTAATAGCCGAAGACAGATATATCAATGGGCATATCCGAGGTTCAGATTATGCTTGGCTCTGGCGTATGTAAGCGGAGGTATTCCTACTAGTATGACAGTTGACTAGTACATGAGTAAGTTCCTCTCTTAATGACTGTGTAAACTCGCAAGATACGAGGTGGAGACCGTATCCCACACCTGGAATATATTTTATTTCTTTTCGCCTTCTATTTTGTGTTCACCTCAGAACTAGATGTAGTTCTTGGTACTCGCACCGGTGAGAAGACGCTTAAATTTCAGGATCTACTAGAAGAAACAGTTAGGTAAGTAAGTTGGTCTAGGCCGTTCCGCGGACAAAGAAAGGGAACGACTCGTCCCCACTGATCCTGTTTGAGGGAGGGGTCGGACTCATGGGGCTTGCACGCATGTGGGACCCTAACGATTATTTTTATAGGGCAAGCTATCGGAATACGCACCATGCGTTCGTCTCTGAACGATGCCCGCATTCCCTCTCCCTAGATATGCGAGCCATGTGGGAAACATACAGATCCGTCCTCCTGCCCTCTTTCGTGAAGGTCCTTGGGTTTATGCCACACATACTGACACCGTACAAGACTGACAGAGGTTTAATGGGTTGGAATTGAACGTCTTGGCACCGTGCGAGCCGTAAAGGCATGTGTCACGCTGATTACTGTTCATATGCCACCGGCCCACTGTCTGCGAGGCCCAAGAGGTGTGCGGTCTTCTATATATTATGTTAACAGAGGTGTCACAGTGTGAGCTTTGTCCTTTACGAGTAGCATGGCCTTTCTTGCCTTTCGTCCGAGGTGTGAGGCAGAGATACAAAGCGTTCGAGGCTCGGGACAGTTATTGAGCATGCTTTCTAGTAGGACGGGAGCTGCCAGCTGAGTTGCGAAAGATAGTGAACATTAGTGATATTATTCAAGTATTCCGTGTTTTGTCGAGAAATAACACAGGTGGATCGTGATGCCCGAAACCCGGCTGCTGACTCGTTGAACTCACGTTCAAAACGATAAAAATCACGTCGCCGCATGAAATGTTGTTCAGGGTTGATATTCGCGGAGACTCCGATGGACACAGTTCGAAGATGTTTGAGGATGTTTGGCGCGGCGCGGCGGCGGTGGCCGCGCGTGGATGAGTGGCGCAGCTCCTTACGGTAACTCCCCAAAAGCCACAACAAAAAACAAACTCCTGCTCCAAATTTGGTCATCTGAGAGGTAAACTGTCCGCTTACCATCATTAGTGTCAATTATAGGCTATTAATCTACGAGGAATGTGAAAGTTTAAGCTGCCGCGTCCTTGTCAACCGGTCCGACTCGGGCCATCAGGCCAGCCTCGCGAAGGCCGAGCCATGTTAACGCGGACATGAAATTGCTTACGCCGCCTTTTGGGTTCCACTCCACGCCTAGACGTTCCTGTTCATATCCATCAATGAGGTGATAATGCAAGGCTGATGATGCCTTGCAGCCGACCCTTTTGCGGACAGACGGAGGCGGCGTATCGGAGGGGGTCGACAGGCCTGTCGATTGGTTCAGGTTCAAGCCACCAACAAGGCGAGATATACGGTGACACCCAACCGCTGTCGGTGGCCAAAAGCAGGGTGCTCTGGCTTCGGAGCCCTCGGCTGAAAGGTTCCTGACCCGCAATGGAACATTCAGACAGAACAATATCACGGCGGACTTGGGCGCATCACACGCCATTACCTCAACCTTCCATCCATCGTATCCACTGGCGGCTATCTTCAAAACGAGTGCTATTACGGCATGTAGGGGTGTAGGGGTGTCAGATGTCCGGGGCTGCATGCCCAACTCGTCAGGGCTAGACTTACCAAGCAGTTGGAATATTATTGTTTTGGGTAGCAGCGACTGGCCGCACAACCAGCCATTCATTTCAAGTTCCGCGCCGTAACCTGGGACGCCTTCAGGGTAGCTGGTCACGCACTCTCTTCCGAGAAGGGAATATCCCATCAAGTGGAGGTTCTACGAAAAAACAGCAAACATGCAGCCTATCTGTGCAAGATGGTCCCCAGGGCGGGGGTTGCTTTTGTTGTTACACATTCACCCTCGTGGGAACATGTGGGCCCCGCAGATATTCTTCGGTTACTGAAGGGCTCATAAACTCCCCCTTTGCCTATGAGGGACCGCAGTTCACACAAGAGCACCGACCGTGATGGCGCTGCCCGCCACCGACCCTACTCTCACCCTTACTCTACCTAGCTGCTTTTTTTCATAAAAACGGTTTGCCACGGTACTGGTACGAAGACAGCACGGGCACCCTGACAAGGGGCACAGCGATTGATTGATTTATTTGTTTCGCAGGCTTGTAGACCTGGGCACTGCTCCCAACACTCGTCAGTTCTGACCCATCTGTACGATGTCTCTGCGCCCTGCGCGACCCCTACTACCTCCTCTCCTATATAAGTACCTTGCCATACGGCCAACCTCTCTCCTCTTTGATTCAAGCAAATTTTCCCAGCATCCCGTCATCACCCTCAAATGGCGCAGCGAAACTACGTTCCGGAACTCTCCGCTTTGACCCTGAAGTTGCACAGCGAGTGACCGGTAAGCATGACTTGTGACTGACCTTTGAGATTCGGCGACCTCATGTTTCAGTTTCTCTGCCACAGACATAGCTTCAATTCCAGAAGCCGCCTTTGATCGAGGGTACCACCGCTAGGCTATTGCGTGTGTTAGGTGGGTGCCCTTTACACTGGAGTAGCAGGAATGCTAATATACTGGTACTAGGGTCGCGAACTTACAGGTCGTTCTCCTCTCGCCCCGACATTCAAATTTCCAACCTGCAACTCTTACCAGCACTCTCGCTTCTCACCAAAAACGCCCCGCAATATGACCCCTTCCATGGACAACAGCGAAAGAACTGCCAGTGCTCGAGGACATATTCGGAACACCCCTTATTCTTCTGGGACTCAACAGGTCCGCTTTCCTTTCCTCCTCAGCTACATATAGCTTAGTGTTTGCAGGTACCACATTTGTCTTCGCACGTAGACCATGGAAGCCATCAGCAACAAGGCACTCCTTGTGTCGACCCTTCTTCAAGACACTATACAGCTTTGCCTGGAGATCGAAACTGTGCTACGGCACAGGAAAACATATATCAAAGACCATCTTTTGGAACCCCGTTCTACACTACACCTCACATGAGTGGTGGAAACCCCATGGACCATGTTTCCCATCCCACCTCTCAGCGTGCTCCTCTTCATACAGTCCCCCAATGGATGCCTCCCTGCAGTCCTTACTCGCAGGCGCCTCCGATGATGAGTGGCCCCTTCGCATACGACGTCCACGGGCGCCGTGACATGGAAACATCCCATGGGCACCCTGGACAACAAGACTCTCAGGTGATGTGTCCTCCACAATCTGACTTGAACGGACCGTTTATGGTTCTCACTGCTTGCACGCAGGCAGTCCAAGGGTTACCCGGTAATCCTACTGTAGGCTTCACGCATTCGTTTCGTTTTTCACTGCCGCCTCCCTACCATGGCGGTGGAGTCATCGGTGCCCCGGTCCCGCAACAAAGCGTGCGTAACTGGTCCTGCCTCGCCCCGGGCTGCCTATCGTCGTTCGACCGTCTACAAGAACGAAAACGTCACCTTTTAACCCACCTCCCTCATTGGATCCATTGTCCCTATCCCGGCTGCTGTTGGAGGGGCAATCGCCCCAGTGTTTTTAGGGGGCATTGGGGCAATTGCCACCCGCCCAGTGGCCAGGATCTGGATGAGGGTCAATTCAAGGCATACGACCCAGGGCCATTAGTGGAGGGGATTGAAGAAGGCTCCCTCTCAGTCGAAGAGGCGAGTAATCGTGCCGTGACGATGGTGAAAGAAAGGGCGTCAGAGCTCGGTAAGCAAGAGTTATGGGAAGACCCCTGGGGTCGTAAGGGGAGGAGGGCTCAACTGCTCGGGTAGGCGCTCACGGGTACTCTCGATTAAATGATTGATTCGCCTCTGATAGAAGAACAGTAGGATATTGACTACGATGTACGACGTTTATCCATCTTCCATTCTTCCTCCCACACAGCAGTTCTTTTTCATTCATTCTCACTGTCATCTAGTTTCACCTCAATTAAATTGGGCTAATCTTACATTTCCCTGACTCGGAGTCGCAGCCATGGACTCTGGCAATCACCACTGACCTCAAAAATTCCGCGTTCTATGTCCGACTCAAGGGCATAGGTGACATCTAATTTCTCCCACTCATGGGGACCGAAGGGAAGATTCCGGGACTGAGGGTAGTTTCGGTAATTAAACGCTTGGCCAATGAAATTGAGTTCGAGGCGCATGCAAGGGAGACTCTGGGAAGGGGCAATAATTAAATATTAAATGTGCGCTCATTGCCGATTACAGTGACGGTACGGGGTACGCGTACTTGTGTGCACCACGAGAACCGATCACGCGATCACGGGTGACCGGTGACCGGTGACCGCCGACCAGAAAAGTCGAACGAGTTCAAAAAAGATGAAAAAGTAATAATGCACAGGACCTAATGTGTACTTATGGAGCTATCCATCGTAAAATCCTCTCATGTACACATACCATTCATCACAAGCAGATTATGCGGTACAGTACAGTATGTGGCGACGCCCAAATAATGGATAAATGGAACGTGGATATCTAATCTAACCGACGAACCGATGACTATTTGGGCGAGCGGCCCGGGCACCCGCAAAATTTCGCCAACCTCGATTTCAAATATACTTTATAGAGCCCTCAATCATGACAACCCCCACTCGGATAATCACTGTAGATTAATCCCATTGCACGGTAGAGCGCTGGTAGTGAACAAAACTGAGGTGTTCGAGGAAGGTGAAAAATTCGGACAATCACAAGCGTGAAGGTTACTCCTTGGTAGCAGGCGGTGACGTCTCCCTGCTGCGAATCGCCCCTCGCAGTTACACCCGAAAACTCAGGAGATAGCTCTTCAAATTCCAGGTTAAAACTCCAATGGAACGCCATCCAACACTCTGCATGGGAACCGTAACACACGACCCCGAGTCGGGGGTACAGCCACGGGTACTCGGGATTTGCGGTGGGTCAGGAGACGGCAATCACCATCATGATCGCTTTCCGCTGATCCTTCATCCATCTGCACTGCCATAAATATGTGGGGAAGTGGACATCCCCGAAAGCTGCGGTCAATTCCATGTCTATCTATACTGACTCCATCCTCGAAGGCACAGCCATTCCGGCCCGTTAGGGCGATATGGGCCTGAGTTGCGACTGGTCGGCACCATCACGTCGTTATCTCAAGTTCTCAACGGAACTTCTTTTAAATACCGGAAGACTGCAAACCAACGCATTTGATGCCCCACCTACGCTTCATTCGCTATGGACCAGGAATATGGCCGGATATACTAGACGTCCTTGTGGGGGACTGCACATCGTCCTGGCCACTCTGAAGGAAGTTATTCAAAGCAAACTCTTTTCAGGTGCCAATGTTGGCCTTACTTTTTCGTAAGGTCTTCGTTCACAGGTACAAGCGCCTTGTCGCGAGCGACATAACGCCCTAGCGAATAACATGCCATGATGGGGTCCCGATGGAAGTGGAACTTCTATGCCTCAACATGTCGACCCTATTTGGTGCGTTTTCTCCTCTCCTGTGCATAAATAAATTGATCACCCATTACTAGTTACAACTCGGTGTGAAGCCAGCACGCCTGATCAGTTAAACCCCGCTATCCCTCCTGTTCGAGTTCCCCCTTATGCGTCCTTGTCCGGACAGATGGGGGTCTTGCAGATAGGCAGGCAGTTGCATTGGCACTCATACAGCTGAAAAAATGACGCCAAACGACATCCGACTCGGACTGCCGTCATGTGCGTATCGCTTCTCAACTCCGACCTAGTATGTCACCGAGTACATCTACCCTTATGCTAGTGCGCAGCACCAAGGACGAGAGCCCGGCATTCTTGCATACTCAACAACAAAATTTTCTGTCGGACTCGCGACCGCCGATGCTCGCATCATGATTGATGTCAATAAGCTCTCTCATTGATATGACAAATTTTCCTAGGACAGCCCCCGTTGAGGAATTTTGAAAACAATCTCCAAGTTAGGAGAGGCCCTTGTTCCCTAATCCTGCACTGCAAGGTATTAGTGCTATTAGCAACCATCATCTCATTGGGCCGATGGGGGTAGTTGGCGTACAGGTTTGTTGTGTGCTACTCTTGTTTCTCAGCCACAGAACCACCATATCCCCGCACGCATCGGAGGACAGTAGTTATTCACGTTCGTGAAACTACTAGCATCCATAAACTCAAAGTTAAAGCAGCTTATAAAATTGCCAATGCCCGTGGCCGATATATAGGTCATACATATTGGGGGTATGCTGCCTCCAACCGTTCTGTGGAACCCCTCTGAAGATTGCAATTTGTGCCCATCCTCGATTTCGCCGTCAAGAACAATCCGAGTCATCCTTTATGGACGACACAAGTAACTACTTCTCGGTAAACTCATGGGCTGATTATTGTTGCTCTGACTCGGATAGTGTGAGTTGGCTTTGTCTTTCCTCCCAGCTATATAGCTTACTGTATGCAGAACCTGCTTTTCCATCCGAACACAGTGCGCGGGAACAATGAACGGCCCTGGTTGTTGTCAACACAGTATACCAACCTTGCCAGATGCTATGGCCCAGGTATCAAGCTGCGAGGAGCACAAAATGTTTTACATCCACGCACGACAGTGCCCGGGCCCTCTTTCCACATTCCATCCCTCCCGAGACGACCTGTAGATGGGCCTTCTTTCGAGACTCGTCAGCAAGGCTTGCCTCATGCCACTCCTCAACAGATAACGCCCTACAATCATTTCTCGCACGATCCTGCGATGATTAGTAGTCAGATATCATGCCACCCCATACCTGAGATGAGCCAGAGCCAGTACGGGGGGGTATATCCCACACTCCCTGGACAATGCGATCCTCAGGTGAAGCAGCGTCCCATGTGCATCTTAACCAAAATTACTTATTGTCTCCATGCAGATCGTCCAAGGATCGGAGCTGGGCTACAGGCAACGGCCATGCGTCGCCCCCTCGCTCCTCAAAGATAGAATCGCTAACGTCGCATACAAAGTATCTGTGCCGAAGAGACCTACGCATGATGTGAACTGGCTTTGCCCCATATGCACTGCGCTACTAGGCCGTTCGCAAGACCAGAAGCGGCATATCTTGTCGCATCTGCCACATTGGCTCCAGTGTCCGGACCCTGGCTGCTCGTGGAGAGGAAATCGTTGGGAGACCTTGAACAGGCATCGGCACAATGTCCACCCGACCAGCAGTCAGGAACTGGACAAAAAAATCACCGTCATTTACAACCCACGGCCACTAGTACGAGAGATCATAGAAGGCACTACCCTCATTGAAGATGCGAGAGCGTTTGCAATTTCGATGGTGGAACGAAGCGCTTTTGAGCTCGGTAAATTGGGGTTGTGGGGGGATTTCTCGGGTCGTAAAGGAAGGAAAGGTCGGCAACTCGGATGTTTCGTAGGTTAATTTAACACAAATTCTGTACTTTTTTCTAGAAATGTAGTGTAGACAAAAGGAAACAGAAATTGATTCATGGTGAAACGCTATATTTCGGCTGATAAGTGATAAGTGGTACGACCAAGTAGTTCAACATTAATCACGTGATTGTGAGAGCATGCACGGGACCGCGACGCGTTGAATTAATTAATCCAACTTCCCATCTCCGTCCGGGTTCCACGAAGGAAGGATGTTCACATCTCGCCCAGCTCCTCTTACTGCGAACCGTCCCTTGCACACGAAAACACCAGGAAGAGCTCTTCAGAAAGCCAGAGGAATACTCCAAGAAAACACCCTGCATGGTCCCCGCACCGTGAAAACATTACGAGTACAGCTCCAGACACCATCCAAAGGTGGATCTCCCAGTACGAAAATGAGCCTACAGCCGATTCATATCTCACATCTTAGCGTAGGGTCTTCAAAGAAGCTTCTTAAAGAAACTCATCCGAAAACCGCGGCTAACTCTGTCGCTCGTCCACTTGGGGACAAGACTCCCTTTGCCAACCGTCAGCGCCGCGCGGTGAATGACCCGACTCCATGTCCTACAAAGTCAAACCCACCCACCCTGGACGGAAGACTGGAGCTCTTGACACCTGGACATGCCCTTCTTTCAAGCTCAACACGTAAGACAGTGCGTGCACGACGCAGCTCTGGCCCTGTGTTCGAGACTCCAGTCCCAAGCGGCAATCATTGGGACGTGATAGAGGATGATGCTATTGCGTCGGTTGTTTCTGAGGCGCAGAGTGAGGAAGTTCAACAAGAGGACTACGACGAGGTTGAATATATGCCTCCTACTGCTATTGGTGCGAGTGTCGTCTTTCCCCATGTCCTTCCATACAAAAACGCAATACAGATCCGCCATACACACCCCACTTTGATGTTCCTGACAACAAACTTGTGGGAATACAGCTATTCGATATGATGCACTCGATCCCAAATGACGACGTGGCAGACCGTTTCTATGCCGCGGAGAAGGAAAACATCGACGACACAGGGCTGCTCGAAGCCAGCGGTTTTAACGCATCACCATCTCGATGGGATCTTTTTGAACTTCCAGATGATGGCAAGTGACCTTGTGATGCTTTACATCCCTTGACTTATCGAGTCTTTGACGTCAGCAGATGATACAAGCCCCTTTTTCGGCCTTCACAGTGTTGGAGAGGCCTCCAGACGGCCCACCAAAGCTCTACAAACTACTCAGCGCACTGGACACATAACAAAAGGCACACATGGAACGACATCGGTACCGCGAGCACGCGCTGCAACTATCCCCAAACCGCAACCCTTTACGCAACCAGCGCTTCCCAGTGCTCCGAAGCTCCGACAAGCTGTGCGGGCAGGTGCCACTTCCATAGCTCAGACGAAGAAGTCACCACAGAATAAACCCCCACCGAGGCCAGCGACAGTGGCAGGGCCCATGGCTTCCACGTTGCGGAGTGCACCTGCCTCGGCGCCACGCATACTTGCACGCCCTGCCACGTCTGCATCTTTGCGCCAACCCACCGGGACTACAAGGACGGCGAAGTTGCGGACAAAGATGCAGACGGGTGTAACACCGCTGGTTGCAGACCCAGCGATCGGTTTTCAGTTCGACGATATGGGCATTAGGGATGATGACTTCATGTTTGATGTCTAATTGACTATGAAATCCATAGTGTCTTAACACTCAAACATATTCGTTATTCAGAGAAATTGCAGGTACTACAGGCTGAGAGTATGATCGCTACCTAAAATGCGCGTTGAAGTAGTGCAGAGGGCGAGATCAATCTCCCGAAATGCTCACATGACCAAGGTTTTCCCTGAATGAATCCAACTTGCAACCGAACACCGAAGATTCTGAACATCCCCATTAGTTATCCCTTTATGACGGCTAAGATTAGGTGCGGTGATAAGGTATTTTCCTATGGAACTGGCTCCCGGCAAGGGCGTGTGGGTATGGCTGGCTGTTGCGAGTGATCGCACCGAGGAACATCGTGGTCTTCGCGTAAGTCAACAATGCCCGGTTCCTTTAGGTGGACTACCGCACTGACCGTGATTCTGGTATACCTATCGTTCGACACACGAGACTGCGGGATGGATATGGTTTGTTACTTCAGTCCCCAACCATTGGCGCATGACCCGGTTGGGTTGAAGTTCGGTGGGAAACATCTTTTGTTTCCTTCCACACTTTTGGAAGTTTCTAAAGGACAGGAGAATTAAGCTTTCAGCGTGTTGTCTCCACTTCTGATAGCCGATATCAGCGCTCTCAAATCACTGCGTTTTAGGTTGGTAGCTTTCCCGTTTCGCCTGGTGGCGTCCTGGTTTTCGCATGGTCGCGTCTGAACTTTCTAGCAAAGTTCCAGAAATCGCAGAGGCCCGAGACTCGTCTGACACCGGCACGCCCAGGCTCTTTGTTTCGAATACATTATTTAGACCTCAGTACTGACACCCATCATCAAGTTGATACCCAGCATTCCCCCATTTCCAATCCCATTCCCGCAATCCCTTCAACTTTCTTGTTCCCGATCTATTACTGTCATCATGGAATACACCCACCCCGCCGCTGCGAATTCCCCGTCTACTGACCATCCGTCGCCCCAGGGTCAGGTGAGGCGCCTCTCTTCAGAAAGTGCAACTAGTGCAGACCAGTATTTAATACGTGTCTTGTACATCCTTTTGCAGACACCCCCCGTCTCCGAATCTACCTCCAGGCCTTCTCTACTTTGCTCCGAGTGCACGAGGTCATGTGGACGCGTCCAGGAATTAAAGCGGCACGTGTTATCGGCTCATCTCCCTTGCTGTCTTCATTGTCCGCATTCGCCCTGCTCCTGGAGGGGGCACCGTAAAGAAGAGTTTAGGGTGCACCTACGAGTACACCCTGGCTCAGACCCCGAGGTTGACCCATGCCCCATCTACGAAACAAAGATGATTCTGGATTGGATCAAAGACGGCACTCCCATCAAGACCGCGGCAGGATACGCGCTTGGTCTAGTTTCCGAGAGGGCCCGTGAGTTGGGGTTTGTGGAGGAATGGGCTAATCTCTGGTGTTGACGGGGGGCAAGTGTTCAGTATCACCGCGGCTAGCGAGAGCCTGTGCCAGTGACAGACCAAGAGTACCCTCATGAGCAATCTATTCACACAATGCCTCATATCTGTTTGCATCCGCTCCTCGTACCCATGACCCCCTTCAATCCCTCTCCCCTCCCTCCTCTTATTTTCTTTTCTCAGACGTACCGTAGTAGATATCACATACGCGCTTGATTGGTTGACCCCGAATCGTAGCTGGGGCGCGCAATCTATCTCGTTGTGAGCTTGCTGTGCAGGTCTCACAACTTCATCATCACTTATCGACCATGGCCTTCTTAGTCCTTCTCCCCGCTTATCAATGTCACGGTAGTATATAACAATTCATCTTGGTGATGGGCTGAAGTGCTGTCAGTGCTTGCGTTCCACCAGTGGACTCCAGATTCGGAGTTTGGAATATTGGTGGTTGACGTTCGGTCCTGGGTGCGGCTGTGGCGACCAAAACTAGCGACTCGGACGGATCACGGCTTGTTGATGGTGTGGTTCGTCCTTTGTCTCATGCGCTCACTGCAATAATGTCACGCTGCAAAAGCGAGGGTTCATTGTCCCAACATGATAGGCGTCCCGCTGAGGTACGTTGGTTGTTTCACTTTCTTCCATGCGCCAGTATTTTGGTCAGGAATCGGAACATAAGAATCCAACTCAACGTCTCCCTGAGTCCCTATCCGTCCAGAGCCTCCCAGGCCTGCATTGGCACCCACCGGCTCTCGATCGCAGAGGCGAGAATGCCTTCGTCATATTGGCGACACCAATCTTTTTGTGATGCGTCTATGGACTACTAATATGAGTTCGCCCTCTAGGTCTACTGACTATCATTATCTCGGGGGAAGGCGTACTTTACGCTTTACGCGTTGTTACGCCCCGTGGACGGCGTTGTTCCTTCCCACCACTTACGCCATGCAGTCGATGGTTCACACCGCTCGGTAGAATTGGGCCAATTGGCCACGCCTTGTACGCGCGGCCACTTCAAGTTTGTCGTCAGAAAAAAAGATGGATTCTTCTTTACCTTCCATATCTGCTCAATGACCCTCAATCTGGGCTTCCTCATGGAAGTAACCCTCAATACAACGCGACAAGCGGCGCCATCAGTGTGGTTCCAATGGAAAACGGGGCTCTATGCTGGATCTAGACTTAACCGAGGTTTGATTCATGCCGTTGCCGAGATGACGCGGAAGGGCCAAAACAACCTATGGTATGTACACACATGTTCGCATATCAAAGCGCTGGTGGAGAAACTCGGTAGATGTTTTCTAATAGTACCACATGTCACAGTAAACATTACAGGGCATGTACATTATTACATACAGACCGTAGATCATGCGATAAATCTACAGAAATGAAGAGAGAATAAACATAATTCAAGTTAGGCCGCACGCCCGCAGGTCACATTGAGGTATACTGCTAGACTCAAGAGTAGGAAGAGCACCCCAGATGAGAGTAGCTACCAGGGCACTGTACTAGTACCAAAAGCCATCCGATAGTCCATCTGTCCATCCATAAATCAAAGCATTCATTGGGTGTGCACTGTCATGGTAGAAAGACTGATCAATAAATGGTCCCAACAACAACCGGGTTCCAGCATTTGCTCTTCTCTACAACCCATCAAGGCGGCGGCTGGGAAGTTTCGGGTGGTTCCAAGCAACCACTATGGGTTCTGCCGGTCAGCGCCAAGTGGTCAAACGGAAGTGGGGCGCATCGAATCCTTACTTCGAGCGTAATCTATCGCCTCTCTCAGCGAGACGGATAACATTGTGGGACCTGTCCATCAGGCAGGATTTGACCAGACGGTTTCCCCCCGGAGGATGGTGTACATTGGGTATGGAACCTTGCGGGGTTCCGGTCTGGGGTTAATGAGGCTCTGGGCGCGTTGTGCGGTAATTGCGTCGTATGCGAGTAGTACGGCCTAACGGGGGTGCGGTTGTTAGCACAGTGGGTGCGCTATAGACGTCTTCAGCGGTAGGCGTGGGCGAGGCAAGAGGCCATTCGTGAGGCAAATTAAATGGCGTAGCTGGAGGATTGTCGCTATCTGGGGAAGAGCCGGTGTCGACAGATTAAAGACCCAAGGCTGAGGGTTCGAAGATGAGTAAAGGGGCCGACTCACGGAGATTCGAGCTGATACTCAATTCGAGTTAGAACGACATGCCCATA
>Ga0307509_10007464_pt1 | contig 14271 bp, 13 predicted proteins | sample 10_EM_MG_FD_202245 | JGI IMG/M metagenome (GOLD analysis project Ga0307509, IMG submission 202245) | Populus trichocarpa ectomycorrhiza microbial communities from riparian zone in the Pacific Northwest, United States - 10_EM | ecosystem: Host-associated > Plants > Roots > Unclassified | place... | reverse complement strand
ATCGGCCACAGCACCGGCCGCGACAACCCGTCGAACACGCGGCGCGCGATCGCACGGCGATCGACGAGAAGCGCGATCGCGTGGCGGACCCGGACGTCGTCGAGCGGCGTGCGCGCGGCGTTGAACGCGAGGTAGCGCAGCTTCGCGGGCGCGAGCTGGAGCGGGCGAAACGTCGACGCGACCCCGGGGGCACTCGCCTGCTCCGGCCAGTGCGCCGGGATCAGCGCGGGGACGACGTCGAGCTCGCCGCGCTTGGCCGCGGTCAACGCGATCGCGGCGTCCGGCTGGTAGACGAACTCGAGATCGGCGATCGCGGGGGCCTTGCCCCAATATTTGTCGTAGCGCGCGAGATGGACGACCCCGCCCTTGTTGGACACCAGCTTCCACGGTCCGGTTCCCACGAGTGCACCGCCGGCGATCAAGCTTCCATCGTAGACGTGCATCGGCAGGATCGGGATCTCGGCGAGCGCGCGGAGGACCCAGCCGCTGGGGCGCTTGAGGCGAAGGCGGATCTCGTGCGAGGTGATGAGCTCGATGGCCTCGACGTCGTCGAGCATCGGGCGCAAGTGGTCGATGTGCTTGCCGGGATCGCGGACGGCGTCGAGGGTGAACTGAACATCCGACGTGGTCAGCGGCCGGCCGTCCTGGAACGTGATGTCGGGCTGGAGCCTGATCCGGATCTCGAGGCCGTTGGGCATCACCTGCCAGCTCTCGGCCAGCTGAGGTGCGAAGTGAGCGGGTGACCCACCGGCTGCCGCGGCCTCCGGCGGCGCGTACTTGATGAGCGGCTCGAAGATCGTGCCCAGCGTGATCCGGCGGGCCCACAGCGACGGAGAAACGATCGGCGTGAGCCGCCCGGGCTCGGCGTCGACGGCGATTCGCAGCGTGTGGCCGCGCTGGGCGTGGACCTCGGCCTCCGTCGGCCCGAGCTCGCCGAGCCCGGTCAGGATCTTCGATTTGGGCTGGCCCGCCGCCTCCTCCATCGGGTCCGGCGCGTGGCGCCAGGGTTTGACGCGCGCGGGCGAGTCACACGCAGACAGCACTGCGACGATGACCGCGACTTGAGGGGCCAACCGCACCATGTTAAGACCGCAGCATGTCGCACGTTCTCGGGGTTCGCACCACCATCTTCGCGTGCCTGGTTCCGCTCACCTTCGGTTGCGGTAAGGACCAGTTCCAGGGCCCCCAGGCCGAGGTCAAGAAGACCGACGTCAAGCTCGATCTGCCGGCGGTCCCGGCGTTCGATCTTCCGCCCGCGCCCGCCGATGGCGGTCACTCGGTCAAGGAGCTTCGCGTCAAAGGTAAGAAGCTGTTCGAGACCGACATCACGGTCCACGGCTTCATCACCTGGGCGTACGACTGCAAGACGGCGGTCCGGAAGCCGGACGAGTCCGACAAGGATCTCGACAAGCGCCTCGATGAAGACCCGACGCTGTGCGAGCGCCCGAAGTTCTACATCGGCGACGCGAAGGACACGCCGGCGGAGAAGAGCTTGTGGGTCGTCGACGTCCCGCGCCCGTACAACAAGCTCGAGATGGAGCGCATGAAGAAGCCGGAGCGCACGCTGCCGGATCGTTGCGAGCCGAACGAGAAGGATCCGAAGAAGAACATCTGCCCGCCGTACGCGGTCGGCGATGAGGTGACGATCACCGGCACGTTCAAGATGAGCTCGCCGCACAGCGAGCGGAACTCGGATGGCCTGATGGTCTACAAGAAGATGAAGAACGTCACCCAGACCTGGGAGACGCCGGACATCGCACCGCCGCCGGGCACGGGCTCGGGCGCGGGTGCTGCCGGGGCGACCCCGCCCGCGACGAAGGCGTCGCCTTCGGATCTCGTCAAGAAGAAGCCGGCCTGAACCGAGTCGGTTCGAGCCCGAGAGGGTGGCGTTTTTCGTTGGCCATCACCGTGCCGCGAGCGCGGCGACGGTGGTGCACAGCGCGAGCGGCAGGCGCGTCCCCTCCCCGTCGATCTTGCCGGTGCACTGTGGCCCCAGCTCGATCGTGTGGGTCAACGGCGTGCCGACCGGTGGGGCGAACGTCACGGCGAGGTGGTGAGCGACGGGCGTGGCCGCGCCGGCAACCGGCGCGTGGACCTTCGCGACCGTGGAGGCGACCGCCTCGACGAGCGCCGGATCGAACGCGGCCACGGGCTCGCGAGTCCACTCGCCGAGGACCGCGCCGCGGCGATAGGTGACGCCGTCGAGCACGAGGGTCGTGATCGTCGACGGCTCCTCGGCCCAGCGCTCGGTGTCGAGGAGCTCGGCGGCCGGGCGCGCGAGGACCGCACGGCTCGCGGGCGCGACGCGGAGCGCGAGCCTCTCCCCGCGGCGATGCACGGCGTCCGCGAACAAGTCGAGGACGACCGGCTCCCCGCGAACCGGCACGAGCGTGAGCGCAAACGCCGGCGCGCTCGCCGGGATAGCGACCGGCTCGCCCGGCTCCGCGAGTGCGCGCAGGAGGTCCGCGACGCGATCCGGATCGGCGTGGTGCGTGACCGTGCCGAGGTCGACCTGGACGTGCGCGACGTGAAGCACGCCGCCCGGGAGCTCGATCCGATCGATCGCGAAGCCCGCGGGCCGGCGATCGATCGTGTCGGCCGCGGGGCGCGACACCGAGGTGATCGCGGCGAGCGCGTCGGTCCACGCCGCGGTCGCGAGGCACCCAGGCGGGAGCTCGCCGACGAAGATCGCGGTCTGGTCGGGCGCCGCGCACGGTCCGCCGACGCGCACACGTGGCGCGCCGGCGACGTCGATCGCGACGGTCGCGAGCGCGGGCGATGCATGCGGATCCGCGAGCGCCACGATCCGTAGCGCGCCGAGGGTCGCGGCGAGCTGGTCGCCGAGCGCGGGTGTGATCAGCCCGTCGCGACTCCGCCACGGTGGTCCGTGGAGCTCGACCGCCCGCCCGCTCGCCTCGTCGACGTTGATCGCCGTCGCGTTCGCCGCATTCGCGAGCGGTGCACGATCGCGAAATGCCAGCGGGTCGGGATCGAGGAGGGCGGCGAGCCAGCCGTCGACGAGCAGCGGATCCCCGCCGTCGACCCGGATCCAGGTCTGCTCGCCACCCTCGAGGCCCTCGCCGAGCTCGATCACGTGGCTGCCACCGACCATCTCGATCGCGAGCGTACGATGCGCCCGTAGCCCGCGCTCGTGTGCGCGCCGGTGCCAGCGTGCGGCGCGCAGCGAGCCGAGCAGGTCGTCGACGACGCGCCCCTCGACGGGGACGTCGTCGATCATCCAGCCGGCCCCGCGCCGCACGACCGCGACTTGCTGCTTTGTCGCCGGCACCGCCCAGGTCAGCGCGCGAACCTTCGCCGGATCGAAACCCGGCACCACCGCTCGGTCGAGCGCAGCGCGCTCGTGGTCGAACACGACCGCGAGCAGCAACAGCGCGCCCACGACCGCGAGGATCACGATCCCGCGGACGCTCGCGATCACGCGTTCCTCCGCCGGCGCCACAGCACGACCGCACCGCCGAGCACGAGCCACGCGAGCGGGATGCCTGCGACGGACAGGAGCGTGACGGAGCGGCGCTCGCCGGCGGTCATCACGAGGCGAACTTGATCCGGCGTGCGGGCGGCGATATCGAGGGCGGGCGCCGGGCGATTCGCGAGCCAGCGCACCGCGTGCTCGACCCAGAGATCGCCGGCCGACGCGCCACCGCCGAGCGCGGCGTTCGTGAACGACTCGGCGGAGCCGACCGCGACGACGCGATGGTGCGCGCCGGCGGCCGCGAGCACGACCGGACCGGCAAGATCGCGCTCGTCCTTCGCGGGCGGCGCGTGGAAGTCGGTCTCGCCCCAGCTCGCGGGGGTCGCGGTCACGAGCGGCTGGGCGCCGCGCGATGCGGTCACGACGCGCGGCTGAAACCACAGCGTGTGGCGGCGGTCGGAGAACCTGGCGTTGATCGGGTGATCGCTGTAGCCGCTCGCGATCATCAGCGCGCCCGGCAGCTCGCGGATCGCGAGGGACCGATCGATCGCGATCGCGAGGGGCAAGCCGAGGCCGTCGCTCGCGAGCACGCCCTCGAGCCCGGTCGGTGCGAGCTCCGGGCCGTTCGGCACCGGCCGTCCGGCCGCGGCGACGAGCAAGCCGCCGCCGGCCTCGACGAAGCGCTGGAGCGCGAGCGCCTCCTCGGGCGCGAGCTCGCGAAGCGGGCCGGCGACGATCACGACCGTGCACGGCGCGAACGGCGCGAGCGGTGCGAGCTCGGTGGTCGTGATGCCGTCGCCGCGGAGGCGATTGCCGACGGCGGTCCAGTCCGCGCCCTTCGGATCGGCGGTCTCGAGCGAGAGCTCGCCGTGGCCGGTCGTCGCGCATGCGGTGATCGGCGAAGGCGCCGCGAGCAGCGCGAGCGTGCCCGCGAGCGCTTGCTCGATCGCGAGGTGCTCGAACGTCGGCGTGCCGGAGAGCTCGATCGTCGCGAGATCGAACACGTCGACCACGCGCCGGCGGCCGGCGAGCTCGACGACGACGCCACCATACGATGCGAGATCCTCCGGCTGCAGCCCCGCGGCGCGCGCCGCAGCCGCGAGGCCGCCGGGGAGCGCCGCCGGATCGACGCGGCGCACGGTGATGTGGCCCACCTCTGCCATCCGGTCGGCGACCCGCGCGACTTCGTCGTAGAGCGGCTGGAGCGCGCCATACGTCGGCTGGACGATCGTCAGCGTCGCGGGCGATGAGAGCTCCGCGACGACCGCGGTGGTCGCCGGATCGAGCGAGTTGCGTTGCCGGGCGCTGACATCCCACGCGTGGGGATGCCGCGTCGCCAGGACCGTCGCGAGCACGCCGATCGCTGCGAGGCTCGCGGTGGCGACCAGCCGGTTGCGGACCTCTCTGCGGCGCCGCCGGCCCGCGCACGCGAGCGCGACGGCGAGCGAGAGGCCGACCACCGCGAGCGTCGCGATCACGAGGATGCCCGCGAGATCGAGCTCGCCGCGCGCGAACGCGGTCAACCGGGCGCGCAGGCCGATCATCGCGAACCCCCGTGCCGCGCTCGGATGATCCGCTGCGAGCTCGGGCCACAGCGACGGCAGCTCGCCGACCAGGAACCACGCGACCAGCAGCGCGAAGCCCAGCCCTCCCGCTGCGAGCGTCGTCGCCGTCGCCGCGCTCGCCGCGATCGCCCACGCGAGCAGCGCCGCGCCCAGCGCGATCGCCCCGGCATAGCCGCACGCGATGCTGGCGGCATCCCAGCCGCCGCCATCGCCGCGATAGGCCGCGACGACGGCGAGGTACGCGAGCGTCGGGATCCACAGGAGCGCATAGACCGTCGTCGCCGCGAGCCATTTGCCGATCACCGCCGCGCGCTCCGACACCTGCGCGGTCAACAACAGCTCCCACCCGCCGCCCCGCTTGTCCTCCGCGATCACACGCATCCCGAGCAGCGTCAGCACGACGAGCTGGAGCACCCAGGTCAGGGTCGTCCCCGCGAGCTGCCCCTCGAGCAACGCGCCGAGGGGCGCCGGGCGCCGCGGATCCGACAGCGCGTTGACGAGGCCCGCGAATGCGAGCCCCTGGACGACGAGAAACAGCCCACCGATGACATAGAGGATCGGCGCCCGCAGGGTCACCGCGAGCTCGCGCCGCCAGACCCAGTACACCGCCCTCACGCGGCCTCGCCGAGCAACTGGACGACGGCGGCCTCGAGCGACGAGGTCGCGGTCCGGGCGCGCAGCGCGGCGGGCGTGTCGACCGCGACGAGGACACCGTCCGCGAGGACGGCGACGCGCGTCGCGAGCGGCTCGAGGTCCGCGACGGCATGGCTGGACACGAGGAGCGCGCGCGACGACGCGACCGCGGCGAGGTGATCGCGGAGCTCGCGGGTCTGGATCGGATCCATGCCGCTCGTGGGCTCGTCGAGCACGAGCAGCGGTGGCTCGCCGAGGAGCGCGTCCGCGAGGCCGACGCGCTGGCGGAACCCTTTGGACAGGGTACCGATCCGGCGATCGGCCTCGCTCGCGACCGCGGCGGCCTGCATCGCGCGCTCCCAGTCGCGTACCCCTTTCTGGCGTGCGCGCAGGCGGAGGTGCTCGCGGACGGTGAGCTCGGGCGGTGCCGGTGCGTGCTCGGGCAAGTAGCCGAGCTGGGCCTGCGCCTTCGCGCGCTGGCTCGCCATCGCGAGGCCGGCGATCGCGACGGTGCCGCTATCCGGATCGAGGAAGCCCGTCGCGATCCGGAGGAGCGTGGTCTTGCCGGCCCCGTTGCGACCGACGAGGAGCACGGCCTCGCCCGCCGCGACCTCGAGCGTCACCCCCGCGAGCGCACGGCGACGACCGTACGCCTTCGCGATGCCGGTCAGCCCTGCAAGGACGGCCACGCGCCAAGCATGTCACAGCGTCGCGAGCACGATCAGCGGCAGCAGCGCGAACCGGACGATCGACAAGTAGGGCTTGCCCTGGCCGAATGGCAGCGCGGTGTAGATCGACGGCGCGGCGGCGGGCGGCGCGCGCAACGTCGTCGAGCCGATGACCGCGGCATCCTTCATCGACATCATGTCGCAGTTGCCGTCGACCGAGCCCCAGTGGATGTGGACCGCGCCGGCGGCGGGCGCCCGCCAGGTGAACGTCCACTGGTCGTTCGCCTTCTTGCGCGCGAAGATCACCTTGCAGTCGCCGTTCAGCGCCGTCGTCCCCGGATCGGTGTCGGCGTTGATCGTCGCGCAGCTGGTGCTGGTCTGACCCGAGTCCGAGGCGAGCGCACCGGACGCCGCACCGCCGTCGTCTTCGAAGCTCGCGGCGAAGCCATCCATGTCGGTGCAGCCGGCGGTGGTCAGCGCCGCACCCGCGAGCCGCGCGGTCACGGTGTAGAGCTGGCCGGGCGCGAACGTCGGGTCGCCGTTTGTCGTCGCGAGCGCCGGCGCGAACCCGAGCGTGAACGTCACCGGCTCGGTCGATCGCTCGACGTGACAGTCGGTGCACTTGATCCCGTGATCGTGCGCGCCGCCGGTGCCGAGGATCCCACCGCCACCCGGATCGTCGGCGTCGGCCGGCCGGTACCACATGCCCGGGCCATCCCACGCGGCGGCGGTTCGACACAGCACGAGCAGGATCACCACAGCGCGCATCAGTTCTTCCCCGTGTTGCAGGTTCCGCCGTACGTCGCACCGCCGAGCCACGCGACGATCGTCTGGTAGTCGGCGTCGCCCGGCGTGAACAGCTTGACCTGGGCGTGCGGCAGCCCGCCGGTCGTCGGCTCGCGGACGAGCAACGAGTCCACCGGGTCGGTGACGCCGAGCATGAACGAGCGCGACGAGTCGAAGCTCTTGCGCCACTCCTCGGTGGTATGCGGCAACCAGCCCTCGCACATCACCGTGCCGCTACCGGCGGTCTGGAGGTTGACCTGCCCCGTCTGCGGGATACAGGTCCCGGTGCGGTTGACGACCTGATCGTTGCGCCAGCGCCCGCGCGTGTAGATCCGCAGCTCGTGCGCGGTCTCGTTGCCGTGACACGCGAGCATCCCGCAGCCGCGCTGGAAGATCGGATGGACCTCGCACTTGTACATCTCGAGATCGAGCGGCGGCAGGGTCGCGGTCTCCGCCGGCTTGCAGGTCGTGGTCCCGACCGCATTCAGATCCGTGCACGTCCGGGTCGCCGCGTCGGAGCCGGCCGTGATCCACGGCGAGCACTGCCAGCTCTCGGCGCACGCCGGACCACCGCCGCCGTCGGGCGAGCCCGCCAGGCCGCACACGTGATCGGGGCAGTCGCTCGGCGTCGTCGGATCGAAGCAGCCGGCGACCACGGCGAGCACGAGGGCGCGGCGGCGGCGGACGCCGCACAGCACGAGCACGAGCAGCACGCCGCCGAACGTCGTGCCCGAGCTCGCGGCGCAACCGGTCGCGCGCGAGTCCGCCACGGTGGACGGTGCCGGTGCCGCGCATCCCGCGGTGGTCTCGCACCAGCGCTGCGCGAGCGTCGCGACGTCGTCGCCGCCCGGATCCGTCGTCGGGGTCGTCGGATCGGCGGCGCCGTTGCCGTCGACCATGCCGAGGTGGAGCGTGAGTGCGCCCTGCCCCGCCGCCGGCGCGGTCCACGCGAACGTCCACGCGGTCGCGCGCTCGCCCTCCCCCGCGACGACGCGCCCGTCGTCGATCAGCTCGACCCCGTCCGTGGCGGTGAGCGTGCCGGCGATCGCGCCGCGATCGTCGACGACCTCGGCGACGAAGCCGTTCTGATCGTTCGCGGTCCCGAACCCGACATGCGCACCCGCGAGCGCGACCGCGAGCGTGTAGGTCTGGCCCGGCGAGTACGCGCCACTCGGTCCACCGGTCACGGTCGCGGTGATCGCGTGCGCCGCATCGGTGTGACAGATCGTGCAGTCGTAGCCGCGCTGGCGCGGCGACCCGTCGAAGTACGTCCGCTGGCCGCCACCTTCTGCCGCGGGAGCCTCGAACGACGCCGGGGTGTGGAACCCGGCGAGCAACAGCACGAGCGCGATCCGCGACATCGATCCTCCTGTCATGGCCCCACCTCCGTCGTCGGCGTGCAGCCGGTCGGCGCGGTCTCGCCCGCGATCCAGCGCGCGAGCAGCTGGTATCCGGCGTCGTCGGTCGACGCGAACACGTCTCCCGCCGCGTAGAGCTCGGCACCGCGATGAAAGTAGCCACCGGCCTCGGCGGCGAGCGGCTTCGCGAGCAGCCACGCCGTGCCGGTCGCGGAGCTCGTCGCGAACCCGGCGGCGATCGTGAAGTTGGCGGCGACCTCGGTGTCGGTGAGCGGCTCGGTCGGACGATCCCAGCCGACCGCGTACCGCATCCGCCCGGGCGCGTAGAGCGCGAGCGGCCGGCGCGCGTCGCCGTGGCACGCCGGGAACGCGCAGCGCGCAGCGAGCACCGGCTGGACCTCGCACCGGAACAGCTCGCGGTCGAGCGGCATCGCCGGCGCCGGCTCGTCGAGCGCGGCGGTGCAGCCGGCGAGCGCGATCAGGATCCACCCGCGGCTCACCATCGCCACGTCACTCCCAGCCCGCTGACGATCGCGACGCGTCCTCGGAGCCGCGCGTAGTCGGCGAACTCGTAGAGGATCGCGTCCGCCTTCGCCTCGACCTCGAACGTCTCGCCGGTCCAGCCGAGCCTCACGCCCGCCATCGCGTCGGTGAACGTCGACAGCTCGCGATCGACCGTCATGTAGCGCATCGGCATCGCGTAGGTCTCGCGATAGAACGCGGCGTGGCGCTGGTGATAGCCGCGGCCGCGCACGCGCAGCGACCACGCGGTCGCGAGCTCGCGCGTCCAGGCGAGCTCGCCGGTGTGCGAGAGCACGCCCCAGTCGTCGAGATAGATCCGGTAGCTCGCGTCGACGACCGTCGCGCGGCCGACCGTATGGAGCACGCGTGCGGTCAGCGCGTGACGCGCGCGGGTCTCCGGCGGCGACTCGGGCGCCGCGAACCCGGCGGCCGTCGTGATGAACCGGTAGGGGCTCCCTTGATAGCCGCTCGCGTACGAGAACGTGTAGGCGAGCGTCGCGAGCGTCTTCTTGCCGAGCACCTGCGAGAGGCCGAGCTGCACGCCCTGGACGTCGAGCAGCTTCTCGAACGTCGGATCGTGCGCGCGACCGACGTCGTTGTGGGTGAAGCCGTAGGACAGCGTCACCTTCGCATTCTTGTGCGCGAGGTCCTGCGCGAGGCCGAGCTCGACCGCGTGCGACTGCCAGTCGTTCTCGCCCGAGTGGGTGTAGCCCACGGTCGCCTCGGTCGCGTGCGTGATCCCGACCGTCGCGCGGCTGCCGAGCTCGACCCGGTCCTCGGAGAACCGCGTCGTCGCCGCCGAGATCACGTCGACCGACGCCGAGGTCACCGCGTCGACCAGCGCGTGGGCCTCGACCACCACCGGCGCCGGCAGCTTGACGCGGCCCGCGACGTCGGTCGTCACGACCTGCGTGCGATCGTCGTCGGCGTAGAGCCCGAACGTCGCGCGGACGTCGCCATCGCCGGTCGCCTGATCGCGGACCTGCGCGTGCGCCGCGTGCGCGAGCGCGAGCACGAGGATCAGTTGCAGCCGCATCCGCCTCCGCCGACGCCGGTGCCGCCGATCGAGCCCTCGCGATACTCGGCGACGTGGGTATCGAGCTTCTGCTCGAGCGCACCACCTTCCGGGTCCATCGCGGGTTTCGCGAGGTACTCGCGCTGGTGCGCGGCGACGCGCACGCAGCTGGTCGCGAGCGACAGCACGAGGACCAGGGCGCGGCGCATGTCGATGAGTGACCGGACGCCGCCGGACCTTCGGTCGAAATCTTCGACCGTGAAACCAGGCGGTTAGCGCGGCCAGGATTCGGGCCGAAGGTTTCGGCCGCTCCGGCAACGAATCGAGAGTGTGGGAAATCGCGCGTGATAGCCTGGTCGGACGTGGGGCGTCCGACGGCGATCGCGTTGCTCTTGCTCGCGGCGCCGGTGACCGCGCGTGCGGAGTGCCCGCCGACGGCGATCGCGGAGGGCGATCCGGCGCTGGTGTCGGACCTCGCGACGCGGCTCGCGGCGAGCGGGATCGCGACGACGCGAGCGCCCGACTGCCCGGCGGTGACGGTGCAGGTGGAGCAACGCGGACCGCAAGTCCACCTCCGCCTCGCGGATGCGTTCCAGCGCCGCGGCGAGCGCGACGTCCGCGACGTGGCGACCGCCGCGGCGATCGTCGCGTCGTGGACGATGCAGGTGATCGACGAGGGCTCGCTTCCTGCGCTTCGCACCGAGGTGACACCACCGCCTCCTCCGCCGCCGCCCGGCCGATCGTGGATGATCGCGGCGAGTGCGGGCTCGGCGCTCGCGTCGAACACGGCGACCTGGCTCGGCGGTGGGCTCGCGATCTGTACGCGCGTTGGGCCGCTGTGTGCGGGTGGGTCCGCGCTCGCGATGGTGGACACCCGCGCGACCGGGGACACCGCGACCGTCCTCGTCGACTCGTGGGCGCTGATCGGGCTCGCGACGCTCGACCTGCCGGTGCGGCTCGGCGCGCTGACGCTGACGCCGGGCATCGGTGCGGGCTACGGCTACCAGCACCTCGTCGCGCATCACATGGATGCGTCCCACAACCCGCTCGATGTGCTGCAGCACGATCACGCGCTGCGCGGCATGATCCACGCGGCACTCGGCTACGGGCTGTCGGCGCACGCGGAGCTGTTCGTCGATGTCGCGGGTGGTGCAGCGCTGGTGCGCAGCGACTCGACCGCGGGTCCGGCGGGTGCGGGCTGGCTCGCGCTCGGGCTGCGCTACGAGGTCCGATGACGGAGGGCAAGCTCCTCCCGTTCCGCCGCGTCGAGGGCACGCCGGCCGAGCTGTCGGATCGCGCGCTCGTGTCCGCGCTCGGCGAGGGAGACCAAGCCGCGCTCGGCGCGCTCTACGATCGGTTTCACCGCGACGTCCACCGCTTCGTCGCACGCCTCGCGCGCGAGGCCGACGCGTGGGATGTCGTCCAGTCGACGTTCCTCGCCGCTCACCGCGCCGCGAAGCGGTTCCGCGGCGACTCGAGCGTGAAGACCTGGCTGTTCGCGATCGCCGCGAACCTCGTGCGCCAGCAGTACCGCAGCGAGGCCCGCCGCCACCGCGCGACCGAGCTCCTCGCCGCGGTGCCGGTCGCGGCGAGCACCTCCGCATCCGAGCTGATGGTGCGCGAGCAGCAGCAGCGCTGGCTCGCGCTCGCGCTCGATCGGCTGACCCCGGCGCTGCGCGAGGCGTACGTGCTGTGCGTGATCGAGGAGGTGCCGGGTAAGGAGGCCGCGCGCGCCCTCGCGATCCGCGAGGCCAGCCTGTGGCGGCGGCTCAGCGATGCGCGCGAGCTCCTGCGCACGACGATCGCCGAGCTCGAACGAGGAGGCGTGCGATGACCTGGCAGCCCGACGATCGCGAGCTCGATGCCGCCGCGCGCGCGCTTCCGCCGCCGGCCGGGGATCCGGCGCGCGCGGAAGAGGTCCGGACCAGCTTGCTCGCCGCGGCCGCGCGCCAGGTCCAGCTGCCCCGCCGCACCTGGGTGCCGATCGCCGCGCTCGGCGTCGGGCTGGCCGCGGCGGCGAGCCTCGCGATCTGGCTCGCGGTCCGGCCGGTGGCCGCGACGACGCCTCGGATCGCGACGACGGGGGACGGATCGGCCGCGCACCTGCTCGGCTGGCCGGCGTACACGATCCGCCTGGACGACGGCCGGATCGAAGTCGACGTCGCGACCCGCGGCGAGGTAGCGCGCGTGCTCACGCGCGATGGCGAGGTCGAGATCCGGAATGCGCGGGTCGCGATTTCTGCGGTGCGCGGCCAGGTCTCGGAGGTCGCGGTGCATGCGGGGGAGGCCGAGCTGCGGACCGAAGCGCAGGTGATCTTGCTCCACGCGGGCGAGCGGTGGAGCGCGACGCAGATCGCCGAGCGCGAGACCGTGGTACCGAACCCGAGCCCGAGCCCGGATCCGAATCCGAACCCGGATCCGAATCCGAACCGGAACCCGAACCCGGATCTGAATCCGAACCCGAACCCGAACCCGGATCTGAATCCGAACCGGAACCCGAACCCGGACCTGAATCCGAACCCGAACCCGAACCCGAATCCGCCCCGGACTCCGCATCGGGTTCCGGTTCCGGTTCCGGTCCCGGTTCCGGTTCCGATCCCGGTTCCGGTTCCAAAGCCGATGCCGGTTCCGCCGCCGGCCGATATCCAGAGCCCCGGTGCCGCCGAGTTCCGCGCCGGATGGACCATGCTGCGAGCCGGCGACGCCTCCGGTGCGGCGAAGCGGTTCGCACTCGCGTGCACCGCCGCCGCGACGACCGCGCTCGGCGAGGACGCATGTTTCTGGGCCGGTGCCGCCGCACAGCGCGCGAATGATCTCGTCCCCGCGCGTGCCGCCCTCGCCGCCTTTCTCGCGCAGTTCCCCGCCTCGCCGCGTGCGCCCGAGGCTTCCGCCCTGCTCGGCTGGATCCTGTACGACGCCGGCGAGCTCGATGCCGCGGCGACCCGGTTTCACGCGGCCGAGCACGATCGCGTCCCGCAAGTCCGCGCGAGCGCGCAGAAGGGCCTCGAGGCGATCGCGCGGTCCCGCCCGAAGTAGCAGCCTGCTCGTCGCGCCCGTTCGATGTAGGCTTCCGGCGTGGAAGCGTTCGTGCTCTTGCTCAGCTCCTTCGCCGCCTCGGGCGCGCTGTGGACCTGGCAGAATCGCGCGCGGATCCGCGAGGAGCGCATGCGCCAGAAGCAGCTCGCGAGCATGCTCGATGAGGGCATGCAGGTCGCGCTGCACCTCGCGAAGCACACCGCGACCACGCGCAACCAGCCGCTCACGCCGCTCGCGGTGCTCTACGCCGTGATCCAGGACGACCGCGTCACCGCCGCGATCGCGAAGCTCGGTGGCGATCACGATGCGCTCGAGGCCGCGATCGAGGCTGCGCTCGACGCGCCGGAGCACGGGCTCGATCCGCGCGAGGGTAACCAGCTGCTCGGCAGCGCGCTCGGGATCGCCCACGGCCGCGGCCGGCAGATGACCTGCACCGACGCGATCGTGATGCTCCAGCGCACGCCCGTCGCCAAGCTCCTCGAGCAGCCGCCGCTCACCGGCGATGCGCTCGTGTTCGAGCTCGTCCACGGCGATGTCCCGCCGACCACGCTGCCGCGCGAGACCCACGTCCACGTCGTCCTCCGCAACGACGACTTCACCCACATGGAGCTCGTCGAGCAGGTCCTCCAGACCGTGTTCGACCTCGACGCCCCGCGCGCGCGAGAGCTGATGCTCGCCGTCCACACCGGCGGCCACGCGGTCGTCGGCCGGTTCGCCGTCGAGGACGCGCGCGAGCGGATCGAGAAGGGCCGCGCGCTCGCCCGCGCGAGCCACGCGCCGTTGTGGCTCGGCGTCGAGGTCTGTTAGGGCGGCAACAGGCGACGGGTACGGCCGATGCCAATCGTGCTTCCGCCGTTCGGGCTTTCAGATCGTCCGGGGGCCCGGATGATCACAAAGGCACGAGAATCTTTCTTCGGCAGACAATCGATCGCGGGCAAGACGTCACCCGTTCGCTCGCGGGCAGGACGGGTCGAGGCCACAAATCGGATCCGGACACCGCCATGGCGCCAAGACTTTTTTTGGCAGAGCGTTCGGACGCGGGCCGACGCCATGGATCGGGAAAGACGCCAAGCGTGCGCGCGCCGAGCGACGGCGGATCGCGAACGCTCGGTCACTTCCGGACAGCGAAACCTCAAGCCAACGCTCGACTCCTGCATGGCGTCTTTCCCGATCCATGGCGTCGGCCCGCGTTCAAACCCCGCTGCTCGAAAAATTCTTGGCGCCATGGCGGTGTCCGGATCCGTTTGTGCGCTCG
>Ga0307509_10007463_pt1 | contig 14271 bp, 11 predicted proteins | sample 10_EM_MG_FD_202245 | JGI IMG/M metagenome (GOLD analysis project Ga0307509, IMG submission 202245) | Populus trichocarpa ectomycorrhiza microbial communities from riparian zone in the Pacific Northwest, United States - 10_EM | ecosystem: Host-associated > Plants > Roots > Unclassified | place... | reverse complement strand
AGAGACGGATCTGCGGCTTGTCCAGGACCTGGTGCAGGGCGGTGATGATGCCCTTGATGCGCGGGTGGTCGGGGGCGACGCCGTACCGGATCAGGCCGAAGGGCGCGGGCATCCGCTCGAAGAGGTCGATGGACACACCGGGTTCGGCGGCCACCTCGGACTTGAGCAGGGCGTCGGCGGCGTAGATCCCGGCGGGGCCGGCTCCGACGATGGCTACCCGCAGGGGGCGCGGCATGATCAGGTTCCCTTCGAGCGATGACAAGCGACTCGACGGGAAGCCTAAGCTAAGGCATGCCTAACCCAGTACGCGGGTCCGCTCTATGACCTCATAAGGCCGGCTTATGGGGTGTCCAAGGCTGCCGCATGGCCCGAAGCGGAGGGTCATGGTCCCGATCCGGGGGTCTCAGCCGGCCGGGCGGATGTGCACCACGTCCTGCGCGACCTCGGGCGGGGTGGCGAGCAGCTGGACCATGACCCGGGCGACGGTCGCCGAGGGGAGCGGCTTCATGGCGCCCACCCTGGTCAGATAGCCGTCCGCCTCCCACACCGGTGCGGCGCGCTGCCGGTCCTCGCCGGGGAAGTTCTCGATGAAGGCGCTGTCCGAGATCGAGCCCAGGATCACCAGGGCGACCCGGATGCCGTCACCGCGCAGCTCCTTGTGCATCGCGGCGGTGAAGCCGTTGAGGCCGTGCTTGCTCGCCGCGTACATGGCCATCAGCGGCATGTGGTCGAGGGTGATCTCGGAGGAGATGTTGAGGATGTCCCCGCCCCCGGCCGCCCGCAGCAGGGGCACGGCCGAGCGGATCGTGTGGATCGGGCCCAGCAGATTGGTGCCGACGCAGGCGTGGATGTCCTCGTCGGCGGTCTCCTCGATGGCGCGGATACGGGCGACCCCGGCGCTGTTCACCAGGATGTCCACCCGCCCGAACCGCTCCTCGACCTGAGCGAACGCCGCCCGCACACTGTCGCCGCTGCTGACATCGGTCGGGATCGTCAGCACCGGCCCCGCCATCTCCCGAGCCGCCGTCTCCAGCCGGTCGGCACGCCGGGCGAGCAGTACCACCTGCGCCCCGTTCTCGGCGAGCTGTGCCCCGACGGCCCTCCCCACGCCGGTCGAACCTCCGCTGATCACCGCGACCTTGCCCTGCATCGTGCCTGCCATGACGGCCTCCCCGGCGAGACGTGACGATCGGTTGAGAGGCTACCTCTCGTGAAATGAGAACGCCATATCCGTACGTCGAAGCGAGGGAGTCGTGCGACGGTTGCGAGCGGCGAAGTCGCTCTGGTGGCAGGGCAGTCGGCTCGCTAGGCTGCGCGGCAGAAGCGGGATCGTCAACGCGTCGGTGGCTGGGTAGCGCGTCCCTCCGACGTGCTCACGGGAGACGCCGATGGCGTACCGATCCCTTCTCCACGTGCCCGGCGCGGGATTCTTCCCGCTCGGGTTCCTCGCCCGCCTTCCCTACGCGACCTCGTCGCTCGCGACGCTCATCCTGGTCCGGGCCGCCTCCGGCAGTTACGCCTTCGCGGGTCTCGCCGCGGCTGCCCAGGGCATCGCCAACGCGCTCGGCTCCCCTGTCGCCGGAGCACTGGCCGACCGGCACGGCCACCGTCTCGTCGGGGCGGTGGGCGCGCTCGCCAACGCCGGCGCCCTGACCGGCCTCGTCGCGGCGAGCCACACCGGCCGCCCGGGCATGATCGCCGCGGCTGCCCTGGCCGGGCTCACTCAGCCGCCGGTCGGCTCCCTGGTCCGCGTCCACTGGTCGCGACTGCTGCACGCGCGCGAGCGGCCCGACCTCGTCCCCACCGCCCTCTCCTACGAAGCGACCGCCGACGAGATCAGCTTCGTCGCGGGCCCGGCGATCGTCGGACTGCTCACCCCCCTCGGCCCGACAGCACCGACCCTGGCGGCCACCGCCCTGCTCCTCCTGGCCACCCTGCCCTTCACGCTCTCCCTCGCCCCCGGCGGAGTCGCCCACCGACCGGCACCGGGCACCTCCCGAACACCCTTGCCCCGCCTGCCACTTGCGGTCATGTTCCTCGCCATGGCCACGATGGGCACTGTCTTCGGCGCCGTACAGACCGGCGTCACCGCCTACGCCGACGACAGCGGACACCCCGCCGGCGCGGGACTCCTCTACGCCCTCTTCGGCATCGGCAGCGCCCTGGCCGGGGCCGCCTGTGCCTGGCTCCCCGCCCGCTTCACTCTGCTCCGCCGGTACGTGACCTTCGCGGCGACCTTGCTGCTGGGCACCCTCACCCTCGTCGCCGGGTACGGACTGCACGCCGTTCCCGCGGCCATGGCCGTCGCCGGTGTGACCGTGGCGCCGTACATGGTCAGCCTGTACGCGCTCACCGAACGCCTCGCGCCCGCAGACCGGGCGACCGTCGCCCTGACGGTCCTGTGCGCGGGCGGCCCGCTGGGCACCGCGACCGGGCAGGCGCTGGCCGGCTGCCTGGCCGACCGTCACGGCGCCGCCGGAGCCTTTCTGGTGGCGCCGATGGCGGCGGGAGCGGCGCTGTTGCTCGCCGTGACGGTGGTTCTCGTGGACTCGCGTCGCGTCTCCCGCCCCAGCCCGGTGATCGAACGGGACGCGACCACCGGATGGCCATCCGGGCAAGCCGTTGCGGTCGAGTCCAAGACGCCTGAGTCTGAGGGAATGTGCCGGGCCACGAGGAGGACACGTGATGGCGACGAACGGTGACGCGCCGGATGCCGAACGGCGACGGCTTTCCGAGGCGGACGATTCCGGGGTGCCGTGGCGCCGTTGGGGCCCCTATCTGAGCGAGCGCCAGTGGGGGACCGTACGGGAGGACTACAGCCACAGCGGCGACGCCTGGTCCTACTTCACCCACGACCAGGCCCGCTCCCGCGCCTACCGCTGGGGCGAGGACGGCATCGCGGGAGTCAGCGACGACAAACAGCGGCTGTGCTTCGCGCTCGCGCTGTGGAACGGCCGCGATCCGATCCTCAAGGAGCGGATGTTCGGACTCACCAACTCCGAGGGGAACCACGGCGAGGACGTCAAGGAGTACTACTTCTACCTCGACAGCACGCCCACGCACTCGTACATGAAGTACCTCTACAAATACCCGCAGGCGGAGTACCCCTACGAGGACCTCAAGGCCACCAACTCGGCACGTGGGCGCGGCGACTTCGAGTACGAACTCCTCGACACCGGCATCTTCGACGAGGACCGCTACTTCGACGTGTTCGTCGAGTACGCCAAGGCGGGCCCCGAGGACCTGCTGATCGAGATCACCGCCCACAACCGGGGCCCCGACGAGGCCCCGTTGCACCTGCTCCCGACCCTGTGGTTCCGGCACACCTGGTCCTGGGCGGGCGGGACCGCCGTCCCGTCTATCCAGCAGGAAGCCGGCGGCCGACTCCGCGCCGACCACGAGGACTTGGGCCCGCGCCGGCTGTACTGCGACGCGGAGGCGCAGACCCTGTTCACCGAGAACGACACCAACAACGAGAAGATCTTCGGGAGTTCGAACGCCTCCCCGTACGTCAAGGACGGCATCGACCGCTACGTCGTCCAGGGCGAGACCGGAGCGGTCAACCCCGACCGGACCGGCACCAAGGCCGCCGTCCACCACGTGCTCACCATCCCGGCCGGACAGAGCGCGACCGTCCGCCTGCGCCTCACCGCCGCCGAACTGCCCGACTGGACCGTCGACTTCGACACCGTCATCGCCCAACGACGTGCCGAGGCCGACGAGTTCTACGACGGCTGCACCCCGGCCGACGCGGGCGCCGACGAACGACGGCTGGTGCGGCAGGCGTTGGCCGGGATGCTCTGGAGCAAGCAGTACTACTACCTCGACGTCGAGCGCTGGCTGACCGAGCACGGCGTCGACCCGCTCGCCTCCGACCCCCGGGTGCGGAACAGCAACTGGTACCACATGGTCAACGACGAGATCATGTCGATGCCGGACACCTGGGAGTACCCGTGGTTCGCGGCCTGGGACCTCGCCTTCCACACCGTCGCCCTGTCGATGGTCGATCTCACCTTCGCCAAGGGCCAGTTGGACCTGCTGCTGCGCCGCCTCTACCTCCACCCCAACGGCCAGATCCCGGCCTACGAATGGAACTTCGGGGACGTCAATCCGCCCGTCCACGCCTGGGCCACCCTGTTCCTCTACGAGTTGGAGAAGCACCGCACCGGCAAGGGTGACCGCGCCTTCCTGGAGAACGCCTTCCAGAAGCTGATGAAGAACTTCAGCTGGTGGCTCAACCGCAAGGACACCGACGGCAACAACGTCTTCCAGGGCGGCTTCCTCGGCCTCGACAACATCGGCGTCTTCGACCGCAGCGCCCCGCTCCCCACCGGCGGCCACCTCGACCAGGCGGACGGCACCGCGTGGATGGCGCTGTACTGCCAGAATCTCCTTGAGATCGCCATAGAGCTGGCCGTCGACAACCCCGTCTACGTGGAGCAGGCCCAGTCCCTCTTCGAGCACTTCGCGTGGATCGCCGTCGCCATGAACCGCATCGGCGCCGACAACGCCAGCCTCTGGGACGAGGAGGACGGCTTCTTCTACGACGTGCTGCGGCTGCCCGACGGCACGGCGACCCGGCTCAAGGTGCGCTCGCTCGTCGGCCTGATCCCCCTCGCGGCCACCAGCCTCGTCGGCGGCTGGGCGGACCAGCGCTTCCCCGAACTCGTCGCCGGAGCACTGGAGTTCATCGAACGCCACCCGGCCGTGGAGGCCACCATCTCCTCGCACGAGGCGATGGGCCCGAACGCCGACGGCCGTTATCTCTTCGCCCTGTTCGGCGAGGACCGGTTGCGCCGCGTCCTGTCCCGGATGCTCGACGAGGACGAGTTCCTCGGTCCGCACGGCATTCGTTCCCTCTCCCGCTATCACGCCGAGCACCCGTACACCTTCGACGTGCATGGAGAGACCTACGGCGTCGGCTATCTGCCGGCCGAGTCCGACTCCGGGATGTTCGGCGGCAACTCCAACTGGCGCGGCCCCGTGTGGTTCCCGGTCAACCTCCTGCTGATCCGCGCCCTCCTCAACCTGCACGCCTTCCACGGCACCGAGTTCACCGTGGAGTGCCCGACCGGCTCGGGCCGCCACCTCACCCTCTACGAGGTCGCCCGCGAGATCGCCGACCGGCTCACCGCCACCTTCCTCAGCGACGAGGACGGACACCGGCCGGTGCACGGCGCCCAGGCCAAGTTCGCCAAGGACCCGCACTGGAAGGACCTGATCCTCTTCTACGAGTACTTCCACGGCGACAACGGCGCCGGCCTCGGCGCCTCCCACCAGACCGGCTGGACCGGCCTGTCCGCCGTCACCGCCACCCTCTTCCACACCCTGGGCGACGGCGAGTGGTCGGCCCGGGGCCGCGAGAGCCTGCGCCCGACCGGCGACCGAGAGGAGCCGCTGTCATGACTGTCTGGCCCGAGCACCCGGTGATCTACGAGGTCAACACCCTCATCTGGCTGCGGGAGTTGAGCAGCCGCTACGGCCGCCCCGTCACCCTCGGCGAGGTGCCGGCGCCCGCCTGGGACGAGGTCGCCCTTCCCGGTGTCGACGCCGTCTGGCTGATGGGCGTGTGGGAGCGCAGCCCCGCCGGACTGGAGATCGCCCTGCGCGACGAGTCGTTGCAGGCCTCCTTCCGGGCGGCGCTGCCCGACCTCCGCCCGGAGGACGTGGCCGGATCGCCGTACTGTGTCCGGAACTACGTAGTGGACGCAGTCCTCGGCGGCCCGGAGGGACTGGCGGAGGCCCGCGCCCAACTGGCCGCGCGTGGCGTCCGGTTGATCCTCGACTACGTCCCCAACCACGTCGCCCCCGACCACCCCTGGCTCACCGAACGCCCCGGCTGCCTGGTCCAGGGCACCCCGAACGACCTGGCCCGCGACCCCGGCGCCTTCCTGGAGGCCGGCGGCAAGGTGTTCGCGCGGGGCCGGGACCCCTACTTCGCGCCCTGGCCCGACGTCGTCCAACTCAACGCCTTCAGCGACGAGTTGCGCACGGCGACCGTCGACACCCTGGCCTCGATCGGCGATCAGGCGGACGGCGTGCGCTGCGACATGGCCATGCTGCTGATGAGCGACGTGTTCGCGAAGACCTGGGGCGAGCGCGCGGGCACGGCACCGGCCGAGGACTTCTGGCCGTACGTCGTCCCGAAGGTCCGCGAGCGCCACCCCGACCTCCTCTTCGTCGCCGAGGCGTACTGGGACCTCGAATGGGCCCTGCAACAGCAGGGGTTCGACCACTGCTACGACAAACGGCTCTACGACCGGCTGCTGCACGAGGGCGCGGACTCGGTGCGCGGCCATCTGCGGGCCGACCTCGGCTACCAGCGCGGCCTGGTCCGCTTCCTGGAGAACCACGACGAACCCCGGGCCGCCGCGACGCTCTCACCCGAGCGGGAACGGGCGGCGGCGGTCACCGTCGCGACGTTGCCCGGCGCGACCCTCTGGCACGAGGGGCAGTTCGAGGGGCTCCGGGTACGCCCGCCGGTCTTTCTCTCCCGCCGGCCGGAAGAACCCGTCGACAAGGAACTCCTCGCCTTTTACCACCAGTTGCTCGCCGCGGTGGGCGCCTCCGGTATGCGCGGGGGAGGGGAGTGGCAGTTGCTCGACTGCACCGGCTGGCCCGACAACCCGACCCACGAGAACCTGATCGCCTGGTCTTGGACGACCGATTCCGGCCGCCATCTCGTCGTCGTCAACCTGTCCGAGCAGCCGGCCCAGGGCCGGGTCCGTCTCCCATGGAGCGACCTCGGTGGCGGCCGCCGCCAACTCACCGAACTGCTTTCCGAATTGACCTACGACCGGGACGGCGACGAACTCCTGGACCCTGGCCTCTACGTCGAGTTGGAGGGCCTGCGCTGGCATCTGCTCGCGTTGATGCCCGGATCTTGACCTGTGGACAACTGGTGAAGGATTGACGGGAGTTGTGAAAGGTGACAAGAATTCAGCTTGCTTCGCTGCGGCTTCGCTGAGCGACGCATTTGCGGGCGGTCCGGTCGCGCACGCCATCGATCGTTCCTTTCGTGCGCCCGCTGCCCGCGCTCTGCCACCTCCCACACCTTTTATCATCGTCGAGGCTCACTTTGTCGCGTTCGCACCACCTCCCATCCCTGTCCGCCCTGGCGGCCACCGCGTTCATCGCCGCCGCCGCGCCCGTGCTCGCGGTCGGCGCGGCGAGCGCCACCGAGAACGACGCGTGCCAGTCCGCCACCGTGCAGTACCGCATCGTCGGCGCCGATGGAAACGTTGTCGGTGCCGACTGGACCTCGCAGGGCGGCTTCCACCAGTGGGACACCGTCCCCGGCACCGTCGAGGTCCGGCTCGCTCCCGGTCAGAGCGTCGGCGAGGGCTGCAAGTACCCCGTCTCGCTCGCCGAGTACACCGCCGAAGGTTCCACCTGGTATACATCCGGTCACCAGACCATGCTCGACAAGGCCACGGTCTACCTCACCGCCAAGGACGTCGCCGGCGCGGACGACTCGGGGCAGACCTGGCAGAAGCTCAACGTCAAGTCGCCCGACTGCTACGGCCAGATAGACCTGTACGGCGACGACGTCACCTACGACGGCGGTACGGGCGAGGGCCACGGCCCGCTCCCCTACGAGCCCGACAACATCATGACCCCGTACCACCTCATCGCGGCCTGGAACGGCGGCGACAAGGAGTGCACCCCCAGTACCCCGGACTCGCCCACCCCGACGCCGACCCAGCCGGCCTCGGCCCCGCCCGCGACGCCGTCGACCCCGGCCGGCAGCACGCCGCCCGCCGATGAGACGACCCCGCCGCCCAGCCCCAAGCCGTCGACGACGCCGCCCACTTCCGCGCACGTCCCGCCGCTGAAGTCGACGCCCTCCCCCTCGCCGAAGCCGACCCCCAACGGCGGCAAGCAGCCGCTGGCGGAGACCGGTTCCAACGCGCCGGTCGGCCTCCTCGCGGGTGGCGCGGCCCTCGTGATCGCCCTGGGCGGCGGCGTGGTCTACGCGGCGAGCCGCTCCCGCCGCTCGTCCTGATCGAGACACACCCGGTGTGAACTGACAGCCCCGCCCCGTGAGTTGCCACGGGGCGGGGCTCACTCATGGCCGCGGCCAGGGACGCCCGCCGAGCCGCTCGATGTCGGTGTTGAAGCGTCGTAGAAAGGCCGCGAAGGCTGAGATGTCCGCCTCCGACCAGTCGTCCATGATCTGGTCCAGGGACTGCACGAGACCCTCGCGCTCCTCGTCGAGCATGCGCGCGCCCAGGTCCGTGATGCGGAACTTGCGGGCCATGCCGCCCTGTGGATCGGGGATCCGCTCCACGAGGCCGGAGCGCATGGCGGCCGCCGTCTGCCGGTTGAGGGTGGACGTGTCGAGGCCGAAGGCGTCGCTCAACTCGCCGATGGACATGGGCCCTTGGATGCGGATCCGGCTCAACAGGATGTAGGCGCTGCGGTCCAGCACGCCGTCCTTGCGGCGCCCGCCCTTGTGCGAGAGCAGTCCGTGCCGGCTGAGGAGCATCTGCTCGTACTCGATCTCGCGCGTACGCCTGTCCATCGGTCCGCTGCCTCCTGCTTCCTGCCGATACCGCCGCCGTTCGATGCGGTTCGGGGCGGCCGGACCCATCCTCGCACGACGGTATGCATCATCCCCATCACATGGTTGATACATACGATGTGTACGATGCATATTCCTTCACGTCCGACCGAACAGATACGCCGAGGAGTCCCGTCATGGACGCCCCCCAGCCCACAGTCCGCGCAGGCGGCGTGGTCGCCACGCTGGCCTTCGCCGGCACCACGGCCGCGATCATGCAGACGCTGGTCACCCCGCTCATCGCCGACCTTCCGGAGATGCTGCACACCTCGTCCTCGAACGCCGCGTGGGTGATCACCGCCACCCTGCTGGTGGCCGCGGTCTGTGTGCCGGTCGTCGGCCGCCTCGGCGACCTGCTGGGCAAGCGCCGCATGCTGCTCGCCTGCTCCGTCCCGCTGATCGTGGGCTCGGTGGTCTGCGCGCTCTCCTCCTCCGTCGTCCCGATGATCGTCGGACGCGGGCTTCAGGGCATGGGCATGGGCATGGTCCCGCTGGGCATCGCCCTGCTGCGGGACGTCGTACCGCAGGAGCGGCTCAGCCCCTCCATCGCGCTCGTCAGCGCCTCCATGGGCATCGGCGGCGGCCTCGGCCTGCCGATCGCGGCGGCCATCGCGCAGTACGCCAACTGGCGTGCCCTGTTCTGGGGTTCGGCCGCCCTGGCCGCCGTCGTCGCCGCGCTGATCTGGTTCCTGATCCCGGACGTACCGGCCGCCGCCAAGGGTCAGCGCTTCGACGCTCCCGGCGCCCTCGGCCTCGCCGTCGGACTCGTCTGCCTGCTGCTCGGCATCTCCAAGGGCGCCGACTGGGGCTGGGGTTCGGCCACCGTGCTGGGCCTGTTCACCGTCGCGATCGTGGCCTTTCTGGCCTGGGGTGTCTGGGAGCTGCGCACCGGTGACCCGCTGATCGACCTGCGTACGACGGCCCGCCCCCGGGTCCTGATCACCAACATCGCCTCGGTGTTCGTGGGCGTCGGCATGTACTCCAGCATGCTGGTCGTGCCGCAGTTGCTGCAGTTCCCCGCGGCCACCGGCTACGGCCTGGGCCAGTCGATGCTCGCGTCCGGCCTCTGGATGGCGCCCGGCGGCATCATGATGATGATCGTCTCCCCGCTGGGCGGAAAGCTCACCAACGCCCGCGGCCCGAAGTTCACCCTCATCAGCGGCGTCCTCGTCATCACCGCCGGTTACGCCCTGTCGATGGGCCTGATGGGTTCCGCCTGGGGCCTGATGGTCGTCTGTATCGTCATCAACAGCGGCGTCGGCCTCGCCTACGGCGCGATGCCCGCCCTCATCATGAGCTCGGTCCCGCTCTCCGAGACCGCCGCCGCCAACGGCTTCAACACCCTCATGCGCTCGCTCGGCACCTCGATCGGCGCCGCGGTGATCGGCGTCGTCCTCGCCCAGATGACCACCACGGCGGGCGGCTACACCTTCACCTCCGAGGGCGGCTTCCGCACCGGCCTGCTCATCGGCGGCGGCGTCGCCCTCCTCGCGGCCCTGGTCGCGGCGGCGATCCCGGCCGTACGGCAGACCGCGCAGGAGGACGAGAAGGAGCCCGAGACGGTCGCGGCGCGTGAAGGGGCCGGGGTCGAGTCCTGACCTGAATGTGGTGAACGCGCGGGGGAGTTACTGCCCGGCGCCGCAGGCCCGGGGGACCGGTCTGCGACGTCGGGCAGTGTGCTGTTCGACGGAGTCAGCTTCCAGGTCCCAGGCCTTGCAGGGCCTCGTCGAGTTGGGCCTCGGTCAGGGCGGGGACCGGTAGCGAAGGCGCGGCGGACGTGCAGCGCAGGCCGTCGAGGAGGAGAGCCGGGCGTCTAGACGACGGTCAGGACTCCGGGAGGCAGCGCGGGAGCCGGCCGGTGGGGATCGGACCGCCAGTTCGGCAGGCCCCGGTCCACCGCGAACGGGCCGCCGCCCGCCCGGATCATCGCCAACGCCTCCTCGCGTGCCGCCGCCACCGACTGGTGCTCGACCTCGCTCACCACCCCCAACCGCCGGCCGTGGGCGTACTCGTCCTCGTCCTTCCACTCCCACTGGGACAGATCGGGCGCGACCACCAGGTCCAGCAAGAGGTCGAAGGTGTCGAAGCCGATGGGCGTGCGGCGCATCGGGCGCTGGAAGTTGACGTACCAGTGTGTCAGGCGATGGTCGCCCGTGACGTCGTAGAAGGCGTTGACGCTGAACCAGGTGTCGGGCGGCACCCATTGGAGATGGGCCGTGTCGCGCCAAGTCCATCGGCCGAGCCGCCAGTTGCCGTCGGCCAGGTTCGGCAGGGCGCGTCGGCGGGCGGATGCGTCGCCCGTGCGCAGCCACTCGATCCAGGTCGTCGGGACCGCCAGCTCTGCGCCCGGCCGACAGCCGAGGACAAGTGCTTCCGCTGTGTCCTCGACGACCCGGAACGCATGAGCACTCCACACCTTCCGACGGAACACATCACGTCGTACGGCTGTCTCGTCCGGCTGGAATCCCTTCACGGCTCATGTCTGCCCGCGTGCCACCGCACGGAACTCCAGTGGAGTGCGGCCGTCCCGCTTGCGGAAGAACTTCGCGAAGTCGGTCGGTTCGGCGAAGCCCAGGGTCCGGGAGATGTCCGCGGCCGTCGCGTCGGTGTGGACGAGGAGGCGTTTGGCCTCCAGGAGGACACGCGCGTCGAGGTACTGCTTGGCGGTCGTGCCGGTGGCCGCGAGGGTCGCGCGGGTGAGGGTGCGCGGGCTGTAGCCGAGGGCGCCCGCGTAGTCGGAGACGTGGTGGCTGGTGCGGAAGTCGCGTTCCAGCGCGGCGGTGTAGCGGCGGAACGTGTCGTCGGCCGGGGCGGACGACACCGGGTCGGGGCGGACGTGCGAGAGGCGGAGCAGCAGGACGGAGAGGAGCATGCGGAGGGTCTGGAGATGCGCGTCGAGGGGGAGTGACGTCAAGTCGGCGTACTCGTGCGCGAGATGACGCAGCGTCAGGCGGGCCGCGCCGGCATGGGGTTCGGGCGGGAGCAGCGGTGACTGGTCGAAGGGCGGATCGGCCGGCACGAAGCCCGGCTGCCAGATGACGATCGTGCCCCGGGCCGTCGTCAGGTCGTCGGTGACGTACTGGTGCACCTGCCCGGGGCTCACCCACAGCCAGCCGCCCGCCGCCACCGCGCAGTCCGTGAAGTCCACCCGGTGGCGCAGCGTATCGGCGGTGACATGGATCAGGTGGTGGAAGTCCGGCCGCTGCGGGGCCGACAGGTCGATGCCCCGGCGCTCGCCGCGGACCAGCAACTCGGCGAAGTCCAGGACGTCCATGCCGATGGGAGCGCTCAGCGACGGACGGTACGACACGTCGGTGATCTCAAGCCGAGTCTGACCGTTTTTTCCCATGATGAGTCCCGAGCCTACCCTTGTCGGGCCCGGAACCGCTTCTACGGTCGAAAGCGCAGAGACCGGACTGGGCAAGGAGCTGGGCGACGTGCGACTGATCGTGGCGATGACCGGGGCGACCGGAGCCGTCCTCGGGGTCCGGCTGCTGGAGCAGCTGGCCGAACTGCCCGAGGTGGAGACCCATCTCGTCCTCAGTCGTTGGGCCCGTGCGACCGTGGAGCTGGAGACGGGACGCACCGCCCGCGAGGTCGCCGCGCTGGCCGACGTGGTCCACAACGCCGAGGACCAAGGGGCGACCATCGCCTCCGGGTCGTTCCGCACCGACGGCATGGTGATCGTGCCGTGTTCCATGAAGACCCTGGCCGGCATCCGCACCGGCTACGCCGACGGGCTGATCGGCCGGGCCGCGGACGTCGTCCTCAAGGAACGCCGCCCGCTGGTCCTCGTACCGCGCGAGACCCCGCTGAGCGAGATCCACCTGGAGAACATGCTCGACCTCGCGCGCAAGGGCGTACGGATCGTGCCGCCGATGCCCGCTTTCTACAACCATCCCGCCACGGTCGACGACATCGTCACCCACATCACCTCCCGCGTCCTCGACCAACTCGACCTGCCCGCCCCCGCCGCCAAGCGCTGGGAAGGCATGCGGACCGCACGCGCCGCACGCGTCCACCCCGCCGCCTGAGCCCCCCACGACCCACGGAGTCCCCATGGCCTACGACGACCTGCGCAGTTTCCTGGACACCCTGGACAAGGAGGGCCAGCTGCTGCGGATCACCGAACAGGTGCTGCCCGAACCGGACTTGGCCGCCGCAGCCAACGCGGCCGGCCGAATCGGCGAAGGCGCCCCCGCCCTCTACTTCGACAACGTCAAGGGCTTCACCGACGCCCGTATCGCGATGAACGTCCACGGTTCCTGGCGCAACCACGCCCTCGCCCTCGGACTGCCCCCGGACACCTCCGTACGCGAGCAGGTCGAGGAGTTCGCCCGCCGCTGGGACGCCTTCCCGGTCGCACCCGAGCGCCGCGAGGACGCGCCCTGGCGGGAGAACACCCAACTCGCCCCCGACATAGACCTGTTCAAGGTCCTCCCGTTGTTCCGGCTCAACGACGGCGACGGTGGCTTCTACCTCGACAAGGCAGCCGTGGTGTCCCGCGACCCGGGCGACCCGGACCACTTCGGCAAGCAGAACGTCGGCACGTACCGCATCGAGATCATCGGCCGCGACCGCCTCGCCCTCCAGCCCGTGCCCATGCACGACGTGGCCCAACACCTGCGTGCCGCCGAGGAGCTGGGCGACGACCTGCCCATCGCGATCACCCTCGGCAACGACCCGGTGATCACGATCGTCGCCGGCATGCCCATGGGCTACGACCAGTCCGAATACGAGATGGCCGGCGCCCTGCGCGGCGCCCCCGCCCCCATCGCCACCGCACCGCTCACCGGCTTCGACGTCCCCTGGGGCTCCGAGGTCGTCATCGAGGGCGTCGTCGAGAGCCGCAAGCGCCGAATAGAGGGCCCCTTCGGCGAGTTCACCGGCCACTACTCCGGCGGACGACGGATGCCCACGATCCGCGTCGACCGCGTCTCGTACCGTACGAGCCCGGTCTTCGAGTCCCTCTACCTCGGCATGCCGTGGACCGAGGTCGACTACCTCGTCGGCCCCAACACCTGCGTCCCCCTCCTCAAGCAACTCCGAGCCGAGTTCCCCGAGGTCCAGGCCGTCAACGCCATGTACACCCACGGCCTCGCGGTGATCATCTCGACGAAGAAGCGCTACGGCGGTTTCGCCAAGGCGGTCGGCATGCGCGCGATGACCACACCGCACGGCCTCGGCTACGTCACGCAGGTGATCGTCGTGGACGAGGACGTCGACCCCTTCGACCTTCCCCAGGTGATGTGGGCGATGTCCGCCAAGGTCAACCCCCAGGACGACGTGGTCATCGTCCCCAACCTCTCCGTCATGGCACTGGCACCGGCCGCGAACACACCCGGCATCACCAGCAAGATGATCATCGACGCCACGACCCCGGTCGCACCGGACGACCGGGGCCACTTCGACACCCCGGTACGGGACCTCCCCGAGACCCCCGAGTGGACCGACCGCCTGCGCGCCCTGATCGCCGCCCGCTGACCCGACCCACGCATACCCGTCCGTCAGGAGCCACCCGCCATGATCTGCCCCCGCTGCACCCACGACATGGTCGACACCGTGACCACCTCGCCGGTCCCCGGCGTGTGGGACGTACTCCAGTGCGTCCGTTGCCTCTACATGTGGCGCACCACCGAACCCGACCGCCGCACCCGCCGCGAGGCGTACCCCGTCGAGTTCCGCATGACACCGGCCGACATCGAGGC
>Ga0307509_10007462_pt1 | contig 14274 bp, 17 predicted proteins | sample 10_EM_MG_FD_202245 | JGI IMG/M metagenome (GOLD analysis project Ga0307509, IMG submission 202245) | Populus trichocarpa ectomycorrhiza microbial communities from riparian zone in the Pacific Northwest, United States - 10_EM | ecosystem: Host-associated > Plants > Roots > Unclassified | place... | reverse complement strand
GATGGCAGCTCGCTCACAACCCAATGATAACTGGGGTAGCGTAGGTAACGGCGCGAAGCACGGAGAAAAGCACGTAGGTGGTGGTTCCGGTATGTGATGATAACGATGTGGATGTTCAATGTACGATCCAGGAAGCTCTCTACTGGTAGCTCAGACTAAATACAGAAGAGAGCGCACAAACACACAAAACAGGAAAAACCCACACAACGGGAAAAACCCCCAAGTGGCAGTCACGACCCTAAACCGGTCGTACCCCAAACTAACTATCATACCCTAACAACTATGGGATTCCAGCTATCACTAGAAGTGTTTCTATCCGAGGAATATTCCGAATATTCAAGTCGCTAGATCCTTCTTCAACCCCTAGGGCGTGGCATAACTCGTCCACACGCAACGGCCGCTCTGAATGCGATACCCACATCAAAACCTGTATGCCGAGTTTTGACCTACTTTTCGGCTGCGCCTGAACTCGCGATAAAGTTGCCGCGTAAGCATCGCCGAGACCCTCACCTTTACTCATCTCGTCCAGTTTTCCCCTCCTCCGATGGAGAGTAAGTTCGCTCAGGATTGCACCAACGTTTAGAGAAACGAGGAGGAAACTAGAAATCACTGTTAGTGAATAATAGCCCATACCTGCATTGGGAATGTGTCCTATATTATTGCTTACATTTCTGAGACCTTCTCGGGAATCACTCTCATGATATCGGCCCGCAATTCATCGTCCATTACATCAGGGTCGGTGTCACTTTCCAGCCTCATCTCCAAATAGCTCCTAATATCATCCTGAGTCGGACTAACAAGTATCCTAATCACCTTGCCAAAACACTTCATAATTTCGTCCCTGACATGGGGTCTCCCGGTAAGGAATAGTCGCGTGTTTGCGGACACCCGAATGATTTCCCGCAGCGATTCGAGAAGCTCCCGTCGGTGTTTCGGAATGGATTCGTCTAAACCGTCGATGCATATAAATGCCCGTGGTAGCTCCGCAACGGCCTTCTTCATAATTTCTACGAGATCAGGAAGTCGGAGACTTTGGCCGCCAAACACTCTTTTGGCCTTCTGAAATTCCTGTCGTATATGCTCCGGGATTCCTCCTCTGATGGCAAGCTGCTTGAGGATGGCGCCCAGCATACTTGTGGTGGACTGTTCCTGCTGAGCAAGGAAATCGCAGTAGAGCCCTAACACAGCAATGTCTTTTCCCCCAGCCTGATCGTATAAGCTATCAATCACCAGTGAGCTGTTATTTGCTGATTGTCAGTGACATCCGCATTTCTTTCGTCCAGATAAGCAATGTTCCTACCTGAGATAAGTTTTCCCCACTCCCGGATTTCCGTCACATAACAATACTGGCTCAACGCAACCATCTTCTGCACCACTCCATTTTCTAAACTCGTTTGTCTCCAGTACCCAGTTCCCTATGCCATCAAGTCGGTCGGTTCGCACGCCTTGGTGCCTTTGCTGTGGTTCAAGTGGCGATAGCCACTGCAGAATTTGACGCCCCTCGGCGTCGATTTCTGAATTAAAGTTGACGATATTTGTGTAGCTCGCCGACACATTGAACGAGTTGACATTGCCGGTAATATGCTGGTGCTCTGATGCCATCTGTACTATAGTCTATTATTTGAATTCTTTGCTTTCGCGAGAGAGAGGGATCGTGTGAAAGAGGGATCTGATTTCTCCTGGAATCTTAGGTAACCTCTGAGGCTGAAGAGAGAAGATGGGGGCTGATAAGGCTCCATCCGGCATTGCACAAGCGTGCATTGGGCCAACCATGATGCCGATAGATTTCCCCCAGCGAACACCTATCTAAATACCAACGAACCTTGCTCCAAGACCAGTCCTTAATCTTAGAGAGAAAAAGATTAACTGATATCAAATGTTTGAGTTAAAAAATGCTCTTTACCAGCATTGCGTCTGGTGCTCATAGTTTAGACTGCAGCACTATTGAGTACTCTGTACAGTGCTGTGCCTGTTCTTCACAATCTTGCACTTGTACCTGTGAGGTAACATATTCGCCGTATTTAAACACGACCACAAATCACACAGGAATTCTAGATCAGCCAGCATCCTGCTTCTTTTATACAAAAGCGCGGTCAGATTTAAGTTAACATCTACTGCCCAGCTTGTACTATGACACTGGTACTAATTAGTAGACTGCTAGCGGATATCAAAACTTGTTATTGTCACCCCCCAGCTCGAACTTCGAACTAATCCCCGTCCTAATCTTGAATCGCGACAGCCTCTACCCTCTGGTGTTTGAAACGTTGTTCAGACAGTTCAGCACGCCAGTGGAAATAACATTGTCCCTACTTCTCTTCCGGACCAAATGCTCGAATTGACGAGTCATCGCCACCCTCTGCTAAATTTACCAGCTCACTTATTCCAATTTTTATCCCTCCCATATCACACCAATTTACACACCGACAAACACCGATAAACCATTGTATGATTACAAGATAAGTAGGACCCGACGAAGGTGACTAACCCAATACGGTAGTCAAAGAGATATATAGTTAGCAGACGACTTCCCCAAGCATAAGTTTCAAATTCTCCTCCAACAGCTCTAGCGCGATATTCTTGCACTCTTGATTCCTCCTAATAGTCACAACTTCTAGAGAAGATATTGATTTTTTTTTTTTTTTTCAACGCCAGCCATTCCGAGAAGCAAATACCGTAAAAACTCGAATAATCGGGCCGTGTGCTACGTATGTAAATTTAGTCCGAAATTTCCTCCTCTGGAAAAGGGAGGGGGAGTACACCAAAAAACACGGCCCCCGAGACGAAAGAAAAAGTAACAAAACACAGACTTTGCTAGGAGAGGCAAGTCCAACGTCCTAGCACATGGTCCAATTATTCGAGTTTCTACGGGTACATCCAGCAGAAACCTCCAGGAATCCGTTCTAAGCGTCCACCACAAGTCTCTATCTCGGATTGTCAAGATCCCCCAACCTCACAAGACCCAATACAAATTGAGCAGCCCGCAACCGGAGTTGTATTGCGCTACACTCCTCGACAAAAAAGCCTAATTCCGAATCTATCATCTAAAAAATCTCATATGAACAAGCTCAGTTCCGATACAAGATCCTTAACCAAAAACGCCTTTCACAGAATGCCTTACATCATGTTGTGTGCGGCCTCCCCTTGGTGTGTACAGTACTCCATAAACTGCCTCGACCCAGGTCACCTTACAACTAGCATCACGGGCTCAAAATATAGTACCGTAAGAACGGGAATAATTGAACCTCACTTTAGGACGTTGGAGTTTCCTTTGCTGGTAAGGTCTGGCTTTTTTTTCTTTTTTCAGGCTCGGGCTACGTGTAAGGGTCAGTTTTCACTGTGCTCCCCCCCCCAATCCAAGAGAGGGGATTTTGGGACATCCTAGCGCGAGGTTCTTACAGCAATCTATGTGTCCTCCCTTGGTCACAAACGCTGGGCCAAAGCCAGTATCATGACAGCCAGTCCTGCACGCCAGAACTGGACTAATCTGATCCTTGTGCGAGAAGAGTACTGCACAGTTCCTATAACCAGCAACTCCGGCGTGTTCTAGGTTCGGACATGGTGAGTGTTCGGGGCCATAGCTGACTGTAGCCTATTACGAGTATATCGGCCATTTTTTATGGGCATCAATTCAGTCATCAAATTTCCGCCACAGCACATCACAGGGTTACACATACACAATAGGTGACCGGACCCCGGCAACGAGTCATACTTCATGACACAAATTGGGTCAAGCACTGCACTCCCCTACTACGACCGATCTCACTAGCAAGAAACATACTGACAAAACAACCATTCCCAAGGTTGCTAAAAAAAACCATTGCTATTCATGCCCTCGCACATGAGCGCAACTAGTTAAATGCTGCTTACCGTTCCCCCTCCCCTCACCTTATACCCCTGAGCGCAGAGACACAACCTTTTTCTTTATCCCACCAAAACTAATATTGCACTATTGATCAAACGCAACAAACCCCAATTACCGCCCACTAATACATATATTACGGTCAACTCAGTGGGATAGAGCAATGAAAGGAAAAGCAAACAGTGTAAATTCTCCGACACCAGAATAAATCCCAGGAAGCCACACCCGCGAAAATGCCCAATATTAGCGCCAGCAACTAGCAGCAAGAAATGGAAACTACAAAAGTAAAACATTGCTATTAGATCACAATAGTAGTCCCAAATAACTTGTGAAGTCGCTTCCATTGACCATCCGCCTTCAGAACGCCGTACTCCTTGAGACAGGCTTCGAACATCTTCCCAGATAATTGAGGAATCGCGTTCTCCTCACTCTCATCTTGGCTCTCGTCGTCATCATGGTCAGCATTTGAGGGTCTCCCAAGTTCGTCGTACTTGAGCTGTTTATGCGCAGCTTGCTTTTGTTTGTTGTTGCGGCGTTTACGCCGCTTTTTTCCGCGCGGAGGTTCAGGCGGAGTGTCAGAGTGAGAAGTCATCGTCTTCCCAGGTGTTTTGGACTTTAGATGTTGATCCTTCGCCTCTTCGAGGTTTCCCCAAAGGATGAACAACTTTTCTCGCAGTGCACTTAGTTCCTCTTGGTCCATACGAAGACTAGCCACCCTGTTAGCGTACTAAGTTGCATGAGTCCACTTGTGAATCTCTTACTTTGCGGCGGGTCGTCCTAACAGAAATTCCGCCTCCCGTCCCTCGACAATAACCCGGAGAGTTGCACCATCTTCACCCTCAACCAACAAAGCAAACCTCCAAGTCCATTTACTCTGTTCCATTTGTGGAACAGCAAAGTCCTCAAGTTGTTGAGGTAGGTAATCGATAACTCTACAATAGATCCTGTAGACTCTATTAGCGAACGGGCCATCTAGATCCTGTGGTTCGGCAAGCGCGGAAATTGGTGTGATGGGCTGGCTGGGCCTGAGGGCCCGGACTGGGGTATTTGATTAGCATCGGCTAGAAAACAAATCGCCTAAAGGAGTCATCATACTGTTCACATTCGCCTCCACCCTCCCACCCTCCCACTCTTGCTCCTCCCACTCTTGCTCCTCCCACTCTTGCATCTCCCTCCTTTGCTCCTCCCCCCTTTGCCCCTCCAGTTCCTCCCGCAGCTGCGCCATCCTCTCCTCGTACATCAGCTTATCATGTTCAAACCTCCTAGTGTATTCCTTGCAGCGAGTCGCAATTTTCTTCACTCTGGTGTCATCCATATTCTTTATCAGACTGACCATAACCTTGTCTGGAAACTGCCGGTCTCCATTCAAAGCCCCTTCGAGTTTCCCGTCACCATTCCTCTTTGCGCGCACATTTTGAAGATTAACGTGGGCGCCAACGTAGAACAGCCTATTGGCAGCCACAGCGTGATTATCCCACAGAGTTACTTGAAGAGTATATTGCCCCCATGGGCCTGGCCAATCCTGATTTCCCAAGCTCCTTCCCCGACCAGTATAGTCGAAGTCGTCATCCTCACCTCCAGCTCCGACCATTCGAGACCCACGCCATTCGTAGGAATGTAACAATGAATTCTTGGTGTAGTCCGTAAGGTAAACTGTGTAATTGCCATTCCCCGGGAATGTTTTGACAACAACTCCCGCTAGATCGTAAAAACAACCAATCTCCATGTCCCTAATCAACCCAGGCCTTCGCCTCTGGCTGCTGCTGCTGAGTTGAGATGAAGAATAAGTGTCTGGAGCGGCACCTTTTGAGACAAAGGATTCACGTCGAGACTTCCACCACACTCGCAATCCCTGAAAATATGCCAGCTCGTCCGCTTTGATTTTAAGGCTGGAGGGGTATGCAGCTATCAATGGTACACTCTTCGGATGGGTCGGAGCATAAGAAATTATCCAGGTCGTATCGAAGGTGGACAAAGCGAGTAAGTGACCGTCGCGCCTGATCATCTTGACCTTCCGAATGAGAATTAAATCATTGTTAGATTTAATTTCTGGCAGAAGTTCCAGGTTGGGTTTGAAGATGCGGATGGTCAACGCCGTTTCAGGGAGAGCACGAGATCTGTCACAAAGAGTGATAGTAGCCACCCAATCTAGAAACAAATATCAGTCCAATTGCTTCATCACTGACGCCGGGAAATGAACACCTGTGCCTCTTGAGGCAATCGGAGGGCGAAAATCGGCAGCCACCCCAGCCAGATCGCAATATTCTCCGATCATAGTGTCGACAGCAGTAGCAATAGAAACGCAACCCTTGGGGAGTAGTACCTCCTCCATGATCATGAGTCCTTCGTTGAAGATGTTATGAACAAAAAGGGTTGGGCTAGTTGAATGCCGTTATTATTGAGTGTGTGGGTGATGGTGTGACAAGAAACAAGTCCCAGGGAGCAGAACTCATCCGGGCGATGCGGCGCGTCATCTCCGTGTTGAGGCTTAAATTTAGTCTAAACGACATTTCAATTGATGCCCCACCAATCTAACATTGAGGCTCTGCACAACCCACCGCACTCTCTCTCTGATAAGCTCTCCTCTGCCCCTCAAGAATAAACGATTACTAAGCCACACAAAGCCAAAGAAACTTTTTGATTGATAAAAGACCAAGTGCCGGTAGTAAAGGTCTACCCAACTGAACCTCGTCCATTACCATACCAATTCCTCTAGATTGGACACAAGCCTATCCCCGATTCTCGCTCTCTCCTTGGCTGTCAAGCCGCTCACTAATATGAACGTGAATTGCAAAACTCTAGGGCTAGGAGGGGTGAGAAGTGCGTTCACAAACTACCCGCAAGAAACTAGCCAATGAATTGACAATTGACCAAGCTCCATTCTAGGTATCTGCCTGAACGCCTCGGTGGCCACTCGATGCTTTTTTGAGACCCCGCAAGCAGCCGCTACTATCACCCGTCGACCATATAGCTCCGCTGAGGCCCAGCCCAGCCCCGCCACAGCTGCCAATCCACCAGCGGTCAATCCCCCAGCGGTCAATCCCACCGAAGGCCCCCTCACGCCCGTTGAAGGCCATGGAGGGTTTCCACGGAAGGATTGGTGGGACATCGCTGCTGGAGTTGTCATATCGCGGCCACCTTTGCTTACCAGGGACCTCCCAGAGTTCGAACAATCCTACTACTTCTATCAACGACGGTTAAATGATCGCCTACAACTCCCATTTGCCCGTTGGTTTTATTTCAAGAAGGGGACCTTAGCTGAAGATGAATGGAAGCGGAAGCAGGCCGCTGAAAAGCGCTATCAACCCTACGGACCTCGAGCATGGGCTGATGAGCTGCTGAAAGGCAGCACCGAGCACAAGCTCGATCCGTTGAAGGACTACGAGCGTCTTGTAGCAACCACGGTCACCGGAGAAGAGGAAACGATGTCAATTATGCAAGCCAGGCAGGAGTCCGCTAAGGAAGCCGAGTCTCGAGGAGAGGAAGTCGAATACCCCTCAGAAATCGTCGAGAAGCCGCTTCCGCGCACAACGCAAGCGGACATCGAAAACAACACAAAGAGGTTAGATAGGAAGATGAGCCGAACATTGTACCTGGTGGTCAAGAAGAAGCGTGACCAGCACGCTTGGAGATTTCCACAAAGCAGGTTGAGCGGCAAATGGGAGCATCTACGTTGGGTTTGTCTGCAGCTCTCAATCACTTGGCTGCTCCGCTAACCTTCGTCCCAATAATAGGGCGCCCAACGGACACTCCTTGAAGCAGCTGGCCCGAATATGAATACATGGTTCGTCGGTAGTGCTCCGATAGGTCTCTACAAGTACAGGTACCCTTCGGGCTTTGCACAGAACCAAGTGGGCAAGAAAGTCTTCTTTATGAAAGCAAGGATCTTGGCTGGCCAGGCAGATCTCACAAACAACAAACAGGATCTCGAAGATTTTCAGTGGCTGGCAAAGGACGAGCTAAAAGAAGTGGTGGGTTCTAAGTATTATAAGGCAGTACAACATATACTTGTTGCACAATAGCACCGGTGCTTTTACCCTTCTATCGGTGCAGGGTGGAGTAGGGACTGTATATTTGTAAAAGCGTATCCTCAGTCATCATTTTTGTTTAGATATTTGCACGGATAACTCAATATCTCAATGCGTTGTATACAATAACCTTCGCCTCAAATTAATTTCTCAAATCTGTGCCTAGGCAAATATACTTGCACGATTCATAGGATGAAAGGTAGCCAGGGCATCATACGCTGTCACTCAACGTCGGGGTCAAGAAGACACTCTTATGTATAGATCGATTGGTTTCCTCGCATCGGCCAGGCATCCGGTGGTGGGGTTCGAAGCTTGGCTTGGATCATTGTCATTTGCCCCGCTTCCCTCCACAGTCCTCCACATTGTGTCATAACACCCCTAACCCTCGTTATACTCTCTTAAATATTTCGCTCTCACTTTCTCCTTCCTCCACCCCTCCCTCAAACTCAGGTCCCTCATCAACCTAACCCAATCATCACCTCCGAATCAATAGAAACACTTCCCCCTTAACTTAAAAACATCATGGGCGTCGATAGGAATGTTCTTACGGCAGGCAACGGTATCCAATTCCCCAAGAAGGGTGATAAGGTCACCATTCACTACGTCGGAACTCTACAGCAAGGTGGTGCTAAGTTAGTGAATTCTCTTCCATATCAGACACCTTCCCGCAAAGAAAGTACGGAATCTAACAATTTATATTGATGAACAGGTTCGACTCGTCTCGGGATCGTAACGACCCCTTTGTCACCCAAATAGGTGTCGGGAAGGTTATCAGAGGATGGGACGAGGCCGTGCCCCAAATGAGTGTGGGTGAGAAGGCCAGACTCACCATTACCCCGTACGCCATTTCTAAACCCAAATTTCATCCTAAAGCATTTGCTTACATTCGTGTAGTGACTACGCCTACGGCGCGAGGGGTTTCCCACCGGTCATCCCCGAAAACGCCACCTTGATCTTGTAAGTTCACCCACGCTGAGAATCCGATAGAGCTGGAACTAAGTTTCCAACAGCGAGGTCGAGCTCCTCGGGATCAATTAATCTAGCCTTAGGCCAGACGAGAAACAGCGGTTATGAATTCATAAAAGTCCATTCTCGAATAAAACGGATATTATAAACCGGGCCATGGTCGCTTTTCTGTGAGGAGTTTGTGATAAATATCGAAGAAACATAGCTCCAATGTTTTGCGCATTTGAAGCCCCAACCGCTTCTGCTAGAAGGCTACTCGTACGTATGAAGTCAAGCATAGCCGATCTACTCGACCGTGCAATATTGATCGAGCAAATATCCAATTGACGAATCCCACCCAAGATTCCCTTCCATTCCGGACTTTAAGAATAACGATCAAATGTTACTGGTAATATTTACGTTATTTTATGCCCCGACTTCTTCCGCAAGGGGGCTCGGCCTAGTTTTTGTAGTTTTGATTGAAAAAGGTGTTATGGGGGATATGGAAACTACCATACTTGTACGTCTCGCATATTTCGGGATCACACATGCAAACATTCGTCGCACGGCGTGAATAATATTATTTACTCACAAGCCCCCGCGGGTATTGAGGTTCAGTGATCCTGCATCTCAACAATTTATGAGTCGATCCCTTGATCATCCCCAGCGAGGGTCAGACCGGTCGAGTTGGAGAGGAGCCCTGGCACCGCATATCACCGGCAAGCTCCGGAGGACGAATGGGGCAATCCGTCCTGAAATTAAAAGGTGTTTAGCAGGATCACTTCCGCAGCGCTTTCCTCAAGAGGGTTACTATGCTGGTGGGTGAAGTAGTCTTGGCTCTTTGTCTCGTATGTAACTCATGCCCATCGAAAGCAAGGTGTATTAATGCCATGGAGCTCAGATATGGCTGCCCCCTAACGAGAGCTCTTGCTAATGACAAGGCAAATGAAATTCCATAGTACCCCAGCACCCGAGTAGAGTATAAACTATTAACTAAGTCCTACTGTAGTATTGGCGGGTCGGTTGACTGCTTCGCAAAAAAGATCTTCCTTCGCTTGTCGAAGCCGTCGAGACCGTAGAAAATTCGCAACCACGGTGATCCATGGGATGGCGGAAACCTGCATAATATAATACATTAGACATGCGCTGAGCGAGATGTGCCAACATGGCGAGTGCGCTGCTGTGATTCTGGGACCATAATTGGTGTATCGGAAAATTCTAGCCCAGGAGGGAGAGGTATAAATGATTTTTGTAGAGAGTAAGCGGGATTGGAGGCTTTGCTCGAGGATGGTAGATCAATCGGAGGTGCCCGGGTTCGCACGTGTTTTCATAGAAGGGGTATTGGCGAAGGGGAACAAGATGGCAGGAGAGAAGCCACTTGTGGATTACTGTACAGTAGGGGGTACCTACGATATCTTCAAAAGCAGGACCAACCACCGCTATCGCAAAGCGAAAGCAGGCAGCCTGACAGAACTGCAAGCTTGCCCTTCCTAGCACTTTTTCAAGTGAGACTGAGTAAAATGGTGCACTTACCGTGCAGTACAGTACACCCCACGCATCAGCCATAACCCCCACCAACCGAGTATTTTATGGAGAAGAAAAAAATAGACGCTCTGGAACGCCCGCTCCAAATATCATATGTAGAATTAGCACCACTAGGGTCTTGTGGTTGCCATTTTTGCTGAGGTTGACGGTATGATATTATGATACTCGCCGGAAAGCCCGGATTCTTGCAGCAATAGATTAGGAGGGTCAACGAACACGGGGGCTCAGCGAACAATACACTAAAAGTGCCTTGGCAAACAGTGATTTTGCTTGGCATGTTCGTTGAACCCCCGTGTTTGCTGACCCCCCTCCTGTTCTATTTCGTGCCTCGACCAGTGAACCATGAGTTCAAAGGGTGCTACCCCTCCACGCTTCAATCACCAGGATGTCAGGCCAACATATGATACAACGGTTTCTCCTCCCATCCTTAACGTACGAGTACTCGTACAGGGCTGGGAAGTGCCGTAGATAAACTTCGCTGGAGAAGAAAGGAAAAAGAAAAAACTAGCGAAGAAAAAAAGAAAAGCAAACATAGCATAACGCGTTATCAGGAATATCGGTATCCACCTATCGTTGGGGGCCAATTGAGGTTTTTAGATTCCCATTGTTTTGGATGCGCTGTGGTGGATCCACCACCACCCCAGTCTACTATGTTTCTAGGCAATCACTCCGCGTCAGGGAGTACCAGAATAGTACGGTACCTTTGATGCTATATGGAAGAAGGAATGTAATACCGTACCTAGAGGAGTCAGTACAAGCAGGGTGACCTGATTTCAGAAGTCTCATTGAGAAAGTACGGAACCACTGGTCTACAGCACGATAAGAGCCATGCATTGCTCGGGGGGTGGGTATTGTCCCATGAAATCCCTTGAAGTCCACCATGTGTTTCCGTCCAGGATAGGTTTAGTTTGGCAACACAACTTGTGACAGGATTGCGAATAGCGGCACCAGATTGTGAGATCTGAGACATCCAGTGGGCTGATCCCACACCATGTCATGAAGATGCCAATCATTAGAGCCATTTGGCCCCGGTGCCAAGATCAAGGTTTTGTTGAAAATTTTTGACCCAAGAGATTGGATCGGGTGAGAATTAATGCCTAAAATGGAATAGTAAAATGTGCTGATCAGTTAAGTGGGATGGTGTAACCTCATGATGAGCCAATAGAATTTAAGTAAATATAGAGTTGAGAGAGTGCACAGATGCTACTTTAGATCAGGATTAAAGTTAGCAATGGCTCTTCCTCCTTTCGGTCCTGTGGCTTGCTTTTGTGCTCAGAAATTTTCAGTCGGAAAAAATGAGTTTAACGGCAGGGGCCAAACTCCTCTATTCTCAGGAGCTCTTGACCCAGAATCTGGAGATAGGGCTGACGGGGATGGTGGTACAATACTTGTACTGCACTAGTCCTGGTGAGTGTCTTCGCAAAACGGGTGAGCGGATGGTGATCACACTTGTAGTTATCCTCCTGCTATTGTACTCGTAAGGTAGCACTGATAAAGTTAAACTGATAAATTACCATACGAGTACTGGACCGGCACTCTTTTCTTATCAGGATACACATCCATAATAAGTTGCGCGCCGGAGTAAGGTTCCTGTTTCACCAACTTTCCGGAATGAACCTGGCGGGCCGGGGTGTGTGTCCCGATACCGTGGGGACTTCCTGCTTGGGATGCTCGGGAATCTTGACCTTGTATTATTCATGACCGCTCACCGGTAAAGTAGTTCTGCTCCCACCATGCCAGCAGCACACAGTATTGTGCTCGTGCTGTACCGTACAGTACTTACACACTAGCAGCCCCCTCGCCCTACGGTCAAGCCTGTTATCCATATATTAGCACTATTGAAAGAAGCACTATAGCATATTAGTCAAGTCTGGAACTTGAGAATAAGTAGTTTGCAGATTTTGTGGCTTAGTATTGAAAATGTAAAAATATGTATGGGTAAAATAGAAAGGAGAATCTCAATCAACAGGTCAAGTTTTGAGTCTCCATTAAAAGTGAAATAAAGAATAATATAAACCTCGGACTTTGCCCAAACTCAGATATATTGGACATTTTCAAGTAAACAAATCATTGATGAAATCAAATTTTTTGGATGGCAATTTCTGATGTCAAAATACGTATAGTTACCACAGAAAGAAGACTCTCAACCAACCAGTCAACCTCTGAGTTGACGTTAAAAGTGAAATACAGGATAATCTAACTTTTAGACTTTTTCCAAACTCTAATATGTTGTAGGTTTTCAAGTAAACAAACTTTTGATGGAATCACATTTTGTGGATTGCAATTACTGATGTCAAAATACATATAAGTACTACAGAAAGAACACTCTCAACCAACAGGTCTAGCTTGGAGTTACAGTTAAAAGTGAAATAGAGAATAATATAACTCTCAGACTTTTCCCAAACTCAGATAAGTTAGACGTTTTCACGTAAACAATCATTTAATGAAATCAAATTTTTTGGATTGCTATTAAATACTGGTATTAAAGAACTTTTATTTATAAATCAAGGTAATAATACAAAAGAGTGGAGAGAAAACAAGAAAAATAGAGGGGAATCCAGTAGTACTATAAGTCAAACATCTAGTAGATGAGGATAAAAGTTAGCAATAATGTCAAGTAGAAAATAAAAAGAAAAAGGAAAACTTACTTCATAAAACTCAAAGTAGAACATCAGGATAGACAATATTGTCTGTATGATTAGGTAAATTGTCTGATGGGAGTAGTGTTAGACCATCAAGTGATGTGACTCTAGACAAAGCCACATAAAGTTGCCCATGAGTGAAGGCAGAACTGTGTAGATCTACTCCTACATGCTTCAAAGACTGTCCCTGAGACTTGTTGACTGTCATAGCGAAGCATAGCCTTACTGGAAACTGTATACGTTGAAGGGTGAATGGAAGATCATCATCCGCAGTGGTAAGCTTGATTCGGGGGAGTAGGCAGACCTTGCGATCCATCTTTCCACCCATAATGGCAACCTGTAAGCAGGTGCATCTTATTCCAATTAACCCTCATGCTGGTACCATTACAAAGGCCCTCTCAAGGACTCAGATTGCATAGGAGGATAATTGGTGCTCCTATTTTGAGTTTCAAACAAGAAGGAGGAATAGATGCCAGACTAATACTCTGTAAGTATTCCACCGCAAAGGGCTCTGCCTCAGCAGCATCCTCAGGAACCTCCACATGGTTGACAGCTTCAAACTGGTGCTCCTCACCAGGCATTCTGTCAACCAGAACATCATTGAACTCATTTACTGTCTCATTACGGAAGGCCAAAATAGCTCTTCCAATAAGTGCCCCGTGGCTATAGACAGCATCATTCAACAATGCCTGTGGATAAAGCTGATCACACAGTTGATGAACAGTAGAGACACGCCGAATATATCTTGGCAGTTCCAGCTGTCCATGAAGCTGATGGTTGGAGACCATGTCTTTGAGAAAGGTGAGAAAGACCTGATTAGCATCACAGGCAATGACACGCATACTTCTCCTAAGATAAAGAACTTTTAGCCTACTCCAGATAGTGGAATGGCGTATACAGGCAAGAATAGTTGCCTGCCTGCTACCTCGACGAATAACTGGTAGGATCTGAGCAAAGTCACCACCAAGTACTACTGGAATCCCACCAAAGACCTGCTGATCATCCACATTGCAGATATCATTCAATGTGCGATTCACAGCCTCAAAGCAAGACTTGTGTTGCATGGGAACTTCGTCCCAAATGATGAGTGAGGTCTTGCGAATCAACTCCCCAAGGTTAGAGTTAGGTGTTATATTGCAGACACCATTAATATCATTCGAGAGTGGAATCTTGAACCTTGAGTGTGCAGTCCTACCTCCAGGTAGTAGCTGTGCTGCAATCCCTGAGGATGCAACACATAAGACAATCTTTCCCT
>Ga0307509_10007461_pt1 | contig 14279 bp, 6 predicted proteins | sample 10_EM_MG_FD_202245 | JGI IMG/M metagenome (GOLD analysis project Ga0307509, IMG submission 202245) | Populus trichocarpa ectomycorrhiza microbial communities from riparian zone in the Pacific Northwest, United States - 10_EM | ecosystem: Host-associated > Plants > Roots > Unclassified | place... | reverse complement strand
CTCGTCGAGATCATCGCCGGCTATCCGGTGTACCGGACGTACGTCGGCGAGGGCGAGTCCCGGCCGGCCCGCGAGGTCGCCGAACCGATCGCGGTGAACCTCGCCGCGTTCGCGACCCGATCGAGCGAGCTCGCCCTCGCGACGACCGGGCTCCACATCGTCACGACCACCGCCGGTGGCGACTCGCACGGTCTCTCCGTCGCACCGGCCGGGCGCCACGTCACGGACGAGCATTTGATCCCGTCGCCGAACACGACGCAGCCTCCGCTCGCCAACGGCTCGCAGCCGCTGCCGCTCCTCGAGTCGCAGGCCGAGCTCGGTCGCGATCGGATCGCCGCCGCAGCGCAAGCCGCGGCCGAGGCCGGCGCGGATCGCGATCTCGTCGCGTTCCTCGAGCTCGCGCTCGCCGGCGAGCTGGCCCAGGCCGACGCGCTCGAGCTGTCTCGCGCTGCCCAGCAAGTGACCGGCGCGATCGTCGCGAAGGGCGACGAGGACACCGCGAGCTACCGGCTCGTCCGCCTCGCCGCGCGCTGCGAGGTCGGCGCGAACCTCGCCACGTTCGCGCGTTCCCCCGAGGACGTCCATGCCGCGCTCGCCGCCGGCGGCGCGAAGACGCTCCTCGCGACCTCGACCCACGATACCAAGCGCGGCGAGGATGTCCGCGCACGGCTCGCGGTGCTCTCCGAGGTCGCCGACGAATGGACCGCGTTCGTCGAGCGCTGGCGCGAACGCGCGGAGCCGCACTGGGGCGGCGTCGCGCCGAATCGCACGCTCGAGTATCTGATGTGGCAGACGTTCGTCGGCGCGTGGCCGCTGGAGGTCGACCGCGCCCTGACGTACGCGCAGAAGGCGGCGCGCGAGGCCCGCCTGCGCACGAGCTGGCGCGCACCCGACGCCGCGTTCGAGGCCGGCGTGGAGCGCTGGATCCGTGGCGTGCTCGCCGACGAGCCGCTGTGCGGCGAGCTCGCGACCTTCGTCGCGCGCCTCGCTCCACGTGCGCATGCCAACTCGCTCGCCCAGCTCCTGATCAAGCTGTGCGCGCCGGGCGTGCCCGACTTCTATCAAGGTTGCGAGCTCGCCGACGGCGCGCTCGTCGATCCCGACAACCGCCGACCCGTCGACTACGCCGCGCGCCGCACCGCGCTCGCCGCGATCGTCAACGGCGACGTCACCGCCGACCTCGGCCACCAGAAGCTGTGGACGATCCGCCACGCGCTGGCGTTGCGCCGCGACCACCCTGCCCTGTTCGAGGCCGGCTACACGCCGCTCGCGGCGAAAGGCCCGCACCCCGAGCGGGTGTTCGCCTTCGCGCGCGGCAGCGAGCTGATCGTCGCGGTGCCACGCGCCGGCACGATCGATCCCGAGACCGTGCTCGAGCTGCCGCCCGGCGCGTGGTGCAACCTGCTGACCGACGAGCGTGTCAAGGATCGAGTCGCCGACGACCGGTTCACCGGTGCGGTGGCGCTGGCGGCCTTGTGGGAGCGGTTTCCGGTGGCCCTGCTCCTCCGCCGGTCATGATCCTTCCCGCGTACTTCGGGATCGCCGCGCGACCTGCAGTGTCGCCGCGTTCGTGCCGCAGGCCGTGAAGATCTTCAGAACGCGTCAGACCGAGGACCTGTCGCCGCCGATGTGGATCCTGCAGGTCATGGGGTTCGCGCCGTGGGTCACGTACGGCGCGACGTCGCAGAACTGGCCTCTCATCGTTCCGAACGCGATCTGCTTCCTGCTGGCTTGCTTCATCCTGGGGATGAAGATCCTGCACTAGGGAGTGATACGATCGAGGGCTGGTGGGAGAGCCGCGCGAACACCCGCTGTTCCTCGCGACGCGGGAGGCGCTCGACGGGTTGCGCGACCTGCCGGAGCTGCCGGATCTCGCGATCCGGATCGAGATCGCGTGGGCACGCGAACCGTTCGCGATCGGGCTCGGCGGCGATGGAACCGCGCTGATCGAGGCGCTGTGGGGCGCGCCGGTGCTGACTCCGCGGTCCTCGGGTCCCCCGATCCGGATCCGGCGCGGTCCGATCGCGCGTGCGCTGGGACAACGCGCCAACGGCTTCGCGATCGAGCAGATTCGCCCCGAGCGCCGCGACGACGCCGAGGGGGAGCGCGACGCGCTCGCTCGTCGCGACGCCGCTCGCACCGCCCTCGCGGATCGCGAGGTCGCGCTCGAGCGGGTGCAGGTGCCGAGATTCGTGACGGCACCGCCGAAAGGCTGGCGCGTGCTGCTGTGGCCGATCTGGTGGTTGCTCGCGTGGGCCCACCGGCGCGTGCTCGCCCAGGACGCCGAGGCGCGAGACGCCGTCGAGGTCGCACGCGGCGAGGCCCGCGCCCGCGAGGTGGAGCTGGCGGACGTCGGCGCGCGAGCGGGGCGCGAAGAGGCGGCGCACGTCGCGGCGGTCCGCGCACTGATCGGCGCGCGCGACCTCACCGCGATCGATCTCGAGATCACCGACGAGCGCCTCCCGGCCGGCGTCGAGCTGCGTGAACGCGGCGACGAGCACCTCGACGCGATCGCGACCCTGACCGCCGCCGATCTGCACGACCTCGCCGGCTTCGCCGCCACTGCACGGGCGATGCGTCTCGCCCGTCGCGCATGCAAGCGGATCGCGATCGTTCAGATCGATCTCGAGGACCAGCTCGCACGTGCCGAGGAGGATTTCGCCGAGCGGATCGAGAAGCTCGAGCGCCTGCGGCTCGCAGATCCCTCGCGGTTTGTCACCGAGCAGCTCGCGCAGGTCCGCCCGCAGATCGTGACGAGCGTCAGCGCGGTGATCGAGCACGCCTCGGTCCACCTCGGCACCGAGCTCGCGGCACTCGCCGAGGCCTGGATCGGCGGGATCGCGGAGAGCGCGTCGGGCGAGGCGTTGAAGCAGACGATCGCGCGGATCGAGACGACGGCGGCGGCCGAGCTGCAGCGGATCGCCGACGAGACCCGCACGCTCGTGGTCGGTGGTGGTAGCGGTAGCGCTCACGACCTGTATCCGGAGCTGATCGCGCCGCTCCGCTCGCGCGGGCTTCCCGACGATGGCGTCGTTCCAGCGCCTCTGCTGCCGGAGCTCGTCGTGCTCCCGCTGCTCGCGACGGCATCGATCGCGAAGCTCTCGGGCCAGTGGTTCGGCGGCCTGTTCCGCTCGTTCGAGACCCGGCGCGGCGAGGTCCGCGAGCGCACGCACGCCCAGATCGAACAGCTGCGCGAGCTCGCGCAAGCAGAGCTCCTCGGTGTCGAGCCCCGGCTCCACGCGGCGATCGAACAGGTGCTCGCGCCCCAGGTCGTCGCGGCCTCCGAGCGCCAGGCGAGTGCCGTCGCGGCCGCCCTCGCCGAGGAACACGCGGCGATCGCCGAGGAGCGTTCGCGGCTGGCGCCGATCGTCGAGCAACGCGAGCGCGCGTACGCGATCCTGCGCCAGCTCCGCGCGCAGCTCGCCGGGCTCGAGGCCGCGCTCCCCGCGTGTGCCGCGGCGAGCCTCGCGGTCGCCGACCCGCTCTAGCCCGTGCCAGAAGTCGTACTCGTACTCGTGCTCGTGCTCGATTCCGGCCCCGGTTCCGGGGCGAGTCTGTCGAGACGTCGTCGCTCGGACCCGGATCGATCGGCAGGACCGTATCGATCGACCGATCAGGGTCGCGGCGGTGCAAGCAGGAACATGGGTCGCGGGACGGCGCCGCCGGTGGGTGCGATCAGCAGCGAGTACGAGCACGAGCACGAGTACGAGTACGCCGACGGCCGGCGGCTCTAGCCCCAGGCGCCTCGCGCGCCATGTGCCGCGGCGCTCGACGTGCGGCGCCGCTCGCCGATCCACCCGGATCTTCCTGCGCTACGCATCCGCGCATGGCATATCGGCTGCACCCGAACGCTTCTGAGATGTGCGGATGGATGCGGCGAACACCGGTCGGTGCCGAGCTCACCACGACTCCCGAGACCGGTGTCCACTTCCGGGTCTGGGCGCCCGACGCGACGCAGGTTCGCGTGGTGGTGGACGACCGCGAGGTCATCCTCGCCGCGGAGCGTGGCGGTTATGCAGCGGGCTTCGTCAGCTGGCTGAGCGCGGGAGCGCGTTACCGGCTCCGCCTCGACGACAGCGACACGCTCCTCGCCGACCCGGCCTCGCGGTTCCAGCCCGAGGGTCCGTTCGGGCCGTCGGAGGTCGTCGACCCGGGGCGCTTCCACTGGACCGATGCGAACTGGACCGGCCTCGATCCGCGCGAGCACGTGGTCTACGAGCTCCACGTCGGCACGTTCACGCGCACGGGCACGTGGTCGGCCGCGTGCAAGGAGCTCGCGTACCTCGCGCAGCTCGGGATCACGACGATCGAGGTGATGCCGGTGAACGAGTGGTCGGGCGCGCACAACTGGGGCTACGACGGCGTGAATCTGTTCGCGCCCCACCACGGCTACGGCGCGCCCGATGACTTTCGCCGGTTCGTCGATCGCGCGCACGCCCTCGGGCTCGCGGTCATCCTCGACGTCGTCTACAACCACCTCGGCCCGGCCGGCAACGTGCTGCCCGCGTTCTCGAAGAGCTACTTCCACCAGGGCCGTGCGAATGACTGGGGCGACGCGCTCGACTTTTCGCAGCCCCAGGTTCGCGAGTTCTTCATCGCGAACGCGGTGCACTGGATCACCGAATACCACCTCGACGGCCTGCGCGTCGACGCGACCCACGCGATCCACGATGAAGCACCGCGCCACGTGCTCGGCGAGCTCGTCGAGGCGGTCCGCGCGGCAGCGCACGATCGCCGGCTGTGGATCGTCGGCGAGAACGAACCGCAGGACGCGAAGCTCCTGCGCGAGCACGGCTTCGACGCGCTGTGGAACGACGACTTTCATCACACCGCGCGCGTCGCGGCGACCGGCGTGATCGACGGCTACCTCCACGACTACACCGGCAGCGCGCGCGAGCTGGTCGCCGCGATCCGTCACGGCTTCTTGTACCAGGGCCAGAGCTATCCGTGGCAGCGCAACACGCGCGGCACGTCGACCCGCGGCCTCGGGCGCGCGCGGTTCGTTCACTTCCTCGAGAATCACGATCAGGTCGCGAATCTCGCGTTCGGCGAGCGGCTCGCGGAGCTGTCCGATCCGGCGACCGTGCGTGCGCTGACTGCGTTGATGCTCCTGACGCCGAGCATCCCGATGTTGTTCCAGGGTCAGGAGACGGGCACGCGCACGAAGTGGGAGTTCTTCTGCAGCCACGAGGGCGCGCTCGCCGACGGTGTCCGCAAGGGCCGCGCGGCGTTCGTCCGCCAGTTCCAGCGGCTCGCGACGCCGCAGGCGCAGGCCGCGCTGCCCGATCCGTGCGCGAAGGCGACGTTCGACGCGTGCGTGCTCGATCCGGCGGAGCGCGACTTCGCGCGGCCCGTCGTCGCGTTTCACCGCGACCTGCTTCATCTGCGCCGCCAGAGCCCCGCGTTCAGGTCGGAGGACTTCGACGCGGCGGTGCTCTCGGACTGCGCGTTGATCGTGCGCTCGTATGGCGCCGATCCGAGTGGCGATCGCCTGCTGCTCGTCAATCTCGGCCCGACGTTCCACCGCGCGGTCGTCGCGGAGCCGTTGCTCGCCGCGCCGGAAGGCACCGGCTGGAAGCTGTGCTGGTCCAGCGAGGATCCGCGCTACGGAGGTCACGGCACGCCGGTCCCGATCACGCGCGAGCGTCTCGCGATCCCGGCGCGTTCTGCACTCGTGTGCATGCCGGATCCCGCATCCGCGCTCCACCTCGATCCCGCGCCGCCGAGCGGTGACCGGGTGGCGGTCGATCCATGACGGACCCCGCTCGCATCATCGCGGTCCCACCGGCCGCGCCGGTCGACTCGCTCGTCACGCGCGAGTGGCTCGTGACGAATGGCCTCGGCGGTTACGCCTCCGGCACGGTCGGTGGGATGCCGACGCGGCGCTACCACGGCGTCCTCGTCGCGGCGCTGCCGAACCCGGCCGGCCGCGTGATGATGCTGAACTACGTCGGCGAGCAGCTGAAGTTCCCGGACCACACGCGCGCGGATCTCGGCTGGGCCGAGCCGACCTTCGCGGCGCCGGCGGCGGTGCCGTTGATCTCGTTCCGGCTCGAGCTCGGGCTGCCGGTCTGGACGTTCGGGGACGAGCGCGTGACGATCGAGCGCAGGCTCTACTTCGCGTATCGCCACAACACGGTCGCGGTGACCTACCGCTTGCTCGCCGGTCCGCCGGTCCGGCTCGAGCTGCGTCCCGCGCTCCACTTCCGCGGCCACGACGAGTTCGTCGACACGACGCTGCCCGCGGCCTACGAGCTCCACGCGTTCGGCCAGCAGATCGAAGTGGCGGCGCCGGCGCCCTACCCCGCGCTGCGGTTCCGGGTCGAGGCGCCGAGGTCGTCGTTCGTCATCGAGTCGCGGATCACGCCGGAGCACGACTACTCGATCGAGGCTGCACGCGGGTACGCGGCGCGCGGCAAGCTGTACTCGCCCGGCCGGTTCCGCACCGAGCTCGGCTCCGACGGTGTGGCATTCGTCGCCTCGGCGGAGTCGTGGGACACGATCGCGACGATGTCGGCGGCGGATATCCACACCGCCGAGGCGGAGCGCCGCCACCGCCTGCTCGCCGCCGCGGTGCCGCGCGCGCGAGGAGGTGCGGCCGCGGAGCTCGTGCTCGCCGCAGATCAGTTCATCTTCCGGCCGGTCGGTCGCCACGACGATCACGTGCGCGCGGCCGCCGCGGGCGACGAGGTGTGCTCGGTGATCGCCGGCTATCACTGGTTCACCGACTGGGGCCGCGACACGATGATCAGCCTCGAGGGCCTCACGCTGGTGACCGGCCGGATCGCCGAAGCCGGCTCGATCCTGCGCACGTTTGGCCACTACGTGAAGGACGGCCTCGTCCCGAACATGTTCCCCGAGCGCGCGAACCAGGGCCTCTATCACACCGCGGATGCGACGCTGTGGTTCTTCCACGCGATCGATCGCTACGTGCGCGCGTCGAACGACGAGGCCACGCTCGCGCAGCTCCTGCCGACGCTGCGCACGATCATCGACAAGCACCTCACCGGCACGCTGTTCGGAATCGGCGTCGATCCGGCCGACGGCCTGTTGCGCCAGGGCGCGCAGGGCTACCAGCTGACCTGGATGGACGCCCTGTGCGAGGGCTGGGTCGTCACGCCGAGGCGCGGCAAGGCCGTCGAGATCAACGCGCTCTGGTACAACGCGCTCTGCCTGATGGTCGAGTGGCTGAAGCGCAGCGGTGATGCCGCGGGCGCACAGACGCTGGCCGGTCATGCCGAACGCGCGCGGGTCTCGTTCGCGCGCCGGTTCTGGAACCCGGTGACGAACCATCTGTTCGACGTCGTCGACGGCGAGCATGGGGACGATCCGAAATGCCGGCCGAACCAGCTGTTCGCGGTGTCGCTGCCGAACCCGGTGCTCGACCCGGCGCGCTGGGCCGCGGTGCTCGCTGTCGTCGAGGATCAGTTGCTGACGCCGGATGGCCAGCGCTCGCTCGCGCCCACCGATCCCGAGTTCAAGCCGACCTACGACGGCGACCTCCGGGTGCGCGACGCCGCGTATCACCAGGGCACCGTGTGGAGCTGGCTGATCGGCAGCTACGTCGACGCGCGGATGAAGGTCCATCCCGAGCGCGTCGCCGAGACCCGCGCGAAGCTCGACGGCCTCGTCGCGCACCTCGGCGAGGCGTGCATCGGCTCGGTCAGCGAGATCTTCGATGCGGTCCCGCCGTTCACGCCGCGCGGTTGTATCGCGCAGGCCTGGGGCGTCGCGGAGTTGCTGCGCGCGCTCGTGAGCACCGGCGGCTAATCCGGGCTAATCCTGAACGCCCATCGCCGCCTTGCAGGTCTTGGTGTAGAGATCGCGGAACACGTTGTCGGGATCGGTGATCGCCTTGACCCGATCGTAGTTGCGCTTGTTCCAGGTCTGCCAGAACTCGTCGCGCGTGTAGTAGTTGTGCGAGATCAGCGTCTTCACGCCGCCCAGCTCGCGCAGCTTCTGTTCCATCAGCTGGTGATACGGCTTGTCGCTCTGCGGCTTGAACCCGTAGATCGCGAGATCGACGAACATGTCGTCGTCGAGGTTCGCGTAGAACGAATCGGCGAGCCACTCGTAGTCGTGGACGCGCTTGTACGGCACGCACCACAGCGGGAAGTGCTCGAACTCGGCCGCGTACCAGGTCAGGAACTCTTCCATCTTCGAGATCGGGAGGAACACGTCGAGCGTGATCGTGGGGCGCTCCTTGTCGAGCACGTAGTTGTGAAGCTTCTCGGCGAGCGAGAGGATCGAGTGCGAGTCGAACAGCTTGCCGAACAGCGCGCGCGCGAGCCACGACTTCGGCGTGACCGTGGTGACGCCGCGGTCGTAGCGGAAGAAGTAGTCGCGGGTGCGGAGGTAGTCCTCGTCGCGGGTCTGGGTCGAGCGGTAGTAGACCTTCATCCAGTCGTAGCGGTTCGCGTACGGGACCTCGTCGACGAAGCGGCCGAGCGAGAGCACGTAGCTGTCCATCGCGAACACGAACCCGTCGATGAAGTCGTGGTCGCGCGCGTGGCTGTGCGCGAGGATCGCGGCGCGATACGCGGCGAGCGAGGTGTGGCGCTCGTAGGTGAGGTGCACGAACGGCTTGGCGGGCACGAGCTCGAACACCAGCTTCGAGATGATGCCGAGCGTGCCGAACGACGACTGCATCATGTGGAACTCGAGCGCGCGGTCGTTCGCCGGCGTGCACTCGAGGACCTCGCCGCGCGCGGTGATCACCTCGTACGCGCGGCAGCTGTCGTGAAAGCCGCCGTAGATGAATGACATCGACTCGATCGAGCAACCCGTGACCGCACCGCCGATCGTGATCGACTTAAGCTCCGGGACGACCTTCGGCACGAGGCCGTGGCGCAGCGTCGCCTCGACGAGGTCGTCGAACATCACGCCGGACTCGGCGACGCAGATCCGCGCGACCGGATCGACCTCGAGGATGTCGGTCAGATCGCTGACGTCGATCTTCTTGTCCTCGCGACGGAGGTCGTTCCACTTCGGCACCTGATGCGGCGGCGCGGCCTTCTTCAGCGAGACCGGCGTGCCCGGCACGTGCGCGTGGAGCTGCGCGACGATCCGGTCGACCTTCGCGCGGTGCCGCGCCTCGACGGTGACCGGATCGAGCTCCTCGGCGAGGATCCGGCGTCGCGCCCGCGCACGGCTTCGCGCGCGAATGCCACGGTACGCGGCGGTCCCCGCAAAGGCGGCGATTCCGGCGACGGCGAGCTGGCGTTTACGGGGCATGGTGGAGGGTTTGCAACCGATCGGCCAACCGGTCCTCCACCGTACACCGAACTAGCGGGGGTCGTATTTGAAGGTCAGCGGTGTGCCACCGCGCGCGACCTGGACGACGACGGGCGTGCCCGGATGATGGGTCTCGAGCAGGTACATCGCCGCGGTCGGGCCGAGGCCGGCGACCGAGGTGCCGTCGACCGCGACGAGCAGATCACCCGCCGCGACGCCGCTATGGTTCCAGCTCGCGACGGCGACGATGGTCGGTGGCATGACGGTCGGCTCGAGGCCGATACCGGGGTTGGACAACGGTGGCGTCTCGCGCACCGCGACGAGCTCCGCGCGCGCGGGGCCGCCGCCGGCGATGACGTCGACGTTGCTCGCGGCCTCGCTGATCGCCGCGTCGTTCGTGCCGCACGTGATGCGGACCCGCCCGACCGGTGCGTCGAGCGAGAACGTGCCTGTCGCGTCGGTGAGCGGCGCGTGGGGCGCCGACGTGATCGCGGGACCTTCGCGACCACCCATCTCGAGCGAGGCGCGACAAGCCATCCCCGCGATCGGTGTGCCGGAGCCGAGCTCGTGCACTCGACCCTCGATCGTGCCGCGGGCGCGCGCGCGCAACGCGACGGTGGAGGTCGCGCCGGTCTTGACCTCGACCGCGGTGCCGTCGAGCTGGATCCCGTCGACGAAGCCCTGGACCGTGTAGCTGCCGGGCTTGAGGCCGGCGATCGAGAAGCGGTCGCCATCGATCTTGGCCTGGTGAACGTCGCCCTCCCCGCGCAACTCGATCGCCGCGAGCACCCACGGGCTGCCGGTGAAGCCGACGAGCGTGCCGTCGATCGCACCCGGGCGCACGAGCTCGATCACGACGCCGCTCGCACCGGCCTCGACGTTCAGCGCCTGGCCCACGCTGCCATCCGGGAGCCGCGCACGCAGGCCGTAGCGACCCGGCGTGAGCCCATCGATCACGAACCCGCCACCTTCGTCGGCGCGGGTCCTGCTCGGATCGCCCCACGTGTCGGCGCCGATCATCGTGACGCGCGCGTCGGGCATCGTCGCGCCGGTGTCGTCGACCACTTTGCCGCGGATCGCCAGCTGGGTGTGGCCGATCGCGAGCCGGACATCGCGCACGATCGTGGCGCCATCCTCGACGTGAACGAGCGGCAACCGGTCGCCGCTCGCCGGCTTGAACGGTTGCTGCGGCTGCACGGTCGGGAACACGTGCGGCTCGTAGTCGAGGTGCCCCGCGAGCGTGGCGCAGTCGAAGCCACCTTTCGCATCGGTCATCGAGCTACACGCGTCGTTGCCGTCGAGCGATTCGTAGCGGACCATGACGCCGGTCACCGGGGAACCCGCCTCGTCGACGACGGTACCGAGGATCTCGCCGCCTCCGTCGAGCTCGAGGTCGACCGTCTGATCGCCCGGCACGATCACGTACGGATGATCGGTGAACGCCTTGTCGTTCGCCGCGTACAGCCGGTAGCGCCCGACGCTCAACCCTTCGAGCACGTACGTCCCATCGGGAGCCGACTGGGTGGCGGCGTCGCCGGGGAGGCACTCCACGCGCACGCCGGCGATCGGCACACCCTTGCGCGTCACCACGCCGCGCACCGTCGGCTTCGCCGCGACCTCGATCGTGACGTTGTCGAGATCAGCGTGAGCGATCACGAGCTGCTTCGGCGTCACCACCTCGTACGGGAACACGTTCGGCGCGAACGTGCCGGGCGTCAGGCCGTCGAGCACGAACCTCCCGTCGTCCTGGGTCACCACGTTCCACGCACTCTCGCGCGCGGTGAACAGCCCCACGTCGACGCCGACCCGCGCACCGGCCACCGGCTTGCCCGCCATCACGACGGTGCCGCGCAGGTGGGCGAGCGCTGCGATCACGAGCCGCACGTCGCGGGTTGGATGTCCCGCGATCGCGACGACGACCGGGTACTCGGTCGTGTGCCCGCGCTCGCTGAACGCCCCGAGCCCGTACCGGGTCGGTGCGAGCCCGGCGATCCGGAAGTGGCCGCGCTCGTCGGCGACCGTATCGATCGACGACGCCTCGTCCTGCGCATCGCTCAGGGTCGGCCGCGCGCTCACCACCGCGGACGCGACGGGGGCGCCCTTTTCGTCGACGACGTCGCCCTCGATCGTCGCTTCCGGCACGAGCACGAAGTCGCGGGCCAGGTCGCCGTACATCGGCGGGACCTGGACGTTGATCGAGCCATAGCCATCGGCCTCGACGCGGATGTTCGGATAGCGCATGGCCGGCATGCAGACCGAGAACGCACCCTTTGCATCGGACTCCACCATCGCCAACCCGGCGAGGATCAAGCGCGCGCGCGCGACCGGGCTCGCCGAATCCCGCACCGTCCCCGTGACGCGGGTGTGACAGTCGCCGAGCACCAGCAGGATCCGGTCCGGCGCGGCGTGCGGATCCGCGACCGCGACGCCGATCGATACGGGCGCATGGCCCACCGCCTCGGCGCTGACCACGAAGTTCGCCGCCGGCAGCTTGCCGAAGTCGAACTCGCCCTTCGCGTTCGTGACGATCCTGTCGACCTCGACGAACGGCGGCCCCGGCGTCATCGCAGGCGGTGCGTGCCGCGGCGCGCTCATCATCACGCCGAGCCGCACCGTCGCATTCGCGACCGGGTTGCCCTCGAACACCACGTGCCCGGCGACACTCCGCGCGCCGACCCCGGCCTGCGCGAACCACGTCGGCAGGACGACCTGTCGCCCGCCGATCCTCGTGGTCAGCGCGGCGACGTGCGTCGCGCTCGTCCCACCCGCGACCGCCGCGGTGCCCTTGTCGGACTCGCCGCGGTGCCGCAGCACCTTCCAGCCCGCACCGCCGATCAACAGGAGGGCCAAGATCACCACCACGATCGCGATCACCTTCTTCATCGCCAACGCTTTCACCGCGAGCGCAGGGTCGGGCCTCACCCGCGCGAGCGGCACCAGCGCGGCGAGCCAGCCCCGGTTCGGGCCGTCCGCACGCGCGCGCAACCGATCGCGCAGCTCGTCGAGGGCGTGCTTCAACCGTTGCCGCACCGTCGCACTCGGCACTCCGAGGCGGCGCGCGATCTCGGCGCTGGTCAGCCCTTCGACATAGTGAAGCAGGATGGTCGACCGATACGGCTCGCGCAGCGCGATCACCTCGTCGGCGAGCATGCGCTGGGTCTCGACCCGCGCGAGGAGCTCGTCGGCATGCGGCGTCGCGACCGCCTCGCCACCCGCCAGCTCGCGCGCCGCCCGCCGGCCGTCGCCTCGCGCGCGCACGCGCACCAGGTTCAGCACCACGCGATGCAACCACGGCCGCAGCGGCCTTCCATCGTCGGGCGCCTGCTCGCTCGCAGCCAGCCACGCGTCCTGCGCGATATCGTCGGCCGCGTCGCCATCGCGGAGCAGGCCGCGCGCCAGTCGGCGCACCCAGCCCATCTCCGCCATCAGCTGTTCGACCTTCATCGCGTGCATGGGAATGCCGCCCCTGCGGAATGTGTGATCGAGAATCGCTTCGGCCCAGTCTAAGATGGGCCCATGACTCGCGGGGCGGTTCTGGTGATGCTGGCGGCGTGTCCGTCTCCGGAACCCGTGCGGCCTGTAACACCGGTCGCGCGGGAGGCGCTGGTCGCGCCGGCGAGCGCGCCGCGGCTGCCGCGCGACTTCCGTCCCGTCGGGTATCGCGTCCAGCTCCATGTCGGAGAGGGGCTCGCCGGCCACATCGAGATCACGGGCGATCTGACCGCACCGACCGGGTTGATCTGGCTCGACGGCGATCAGCTCCACGTCAGCTCTGCACGCGCGATCCGCGGAGGGCAGACGATCGAGCTCGACGTCACGCGCACGGTGTGGCCGCGCCGGCCGACCGAGGTTCTCGCGCTGCGCACGCACACGCCGCTCGCGGCAGGGCGCTGGACGCTCGTCCTCGACTACACCGCGCCGATCGCGACGCAGCCGATCACCGACAATCGCGCGCGGCTCGCCAGCGCAACCGAACACGTGTTTCGCGAGGTGAGCGACGGCAAGTCGTACGTGTTCACCAACTTCGAACCGATGGGTGCGCGACGTGCGTTCCCGTGCGTCGACGAGCCCGACGTGAAGGTGCCGTGGCAGCTGACGCTCGATGTCGATGCGGACGCGATCGCGGCGAGCAACACGCCGATCGTGCACGAGGTCGCGCTCGCGAATGGCCGCAAACGCGTCGAGTTCGCGCCCACGCCACCGCTTCCCAGCTACCTCGTCGCGTTCGCCGTCGGGCCCTTCGCGATCATTCCCGCCGCGTCATCGCAACGAGGTGTGCCGATCCGGATCCTGGTCCCGCAGGGCCAACCCGCACAGACGCGCGCTGCTGCCACCGCCGGTCGTGCGCTCGATCTCGAGGAGGCGTGGTTCGCCACGCCGTATCCCTTCGCGAAGCTCGACCTCGTCGCCGTGCCGACGACGGGCGAGCACTGGACCGCGATGGAGAATCCCGGACTCATCACCTATCGCGCCGACGTCGTTCGCGATCACGACGAGTGGCCCCAGACCCTGCTTCACGAGCTCGCGCATCAGTGCTTCGGCAACCTGGTCACGCCCGCATGGTGGAGCGACATCTGGTTGAACGAGGCATTCGCGACCTGGCTCGCGACCAGGCTCGCGCCGTCGCTCGATCCCGAGACGCCCGCGCTGCGCGCCTTCGAGTTTCGCGACGATGTCCTCGCGACAGACCGGCGCGACCTCGTCGCGATCCGCCCCAGCGGCGAGATGACCTCCCCGTCGCTGACGCCCTACTTCGCATCCTGGCACGGCGCGGCGCTGGTCCGGATGCTCGAGAGCTACGTCGGCGCCGAGGTATTTCGAGCCGCGGTTCTCGATCACCTCTCGCGTCACGCCGGTGGTACGGCCACGACGGCTGATCTCGTCGCGACCATCGACCGGTTCGCCGGCACGGACCTTCGGGCGGTGATCGACGACTTCCTCGATCGCCCGCGGCCGCCAGAGCTCGCGTACAGGCTGGACTGCAGCGGCGATCACTCGGCCTTGAGGCTGTGGTTGCCCGATCACGGCGACTGGCAGGTGCCGGT